>Ga0136571_100046_pt1 | contig 34101 bp, 33 predicted proteins | sample AntDeeMetageno81_FD_104643 | JGI IMG/M metagenome (GOLD analysis project Ga0136571, IMG submission 104643) | Saline lake microbial communities from Deep lake, Antarctica - Metagenome #81 | ecosystem: Environmental > Aquatic > Non-marine Saline and Alkaline > Saline | place: Antarctica: Deep lake...
AGGGCGAGGCGGAGTGACCAACGGGAACGACGCCTCGTAGCGGAGCGGGGAACGAAGTGACCCGCGGAGCAGGGCGAGGCGGAGTGACCAACGGGAACGACGCCTCGTAGCGGAGCAGTCACATCCGCCGATCGACGCTCGGAGATACCAGCAACAGTTGCTGGTTCGCGTCTCTTCGCTCGGCCGTTCACTTCCGCCGGTCGTCACCGGAGTTCCATCGGCCTGGCTTGCCGCGCTCGTTCCCGGCCAGAACCAGCAAGAATTTCTTCTAGGTGGGTGATGGTGACGCAATCTGCCGAGAGTATCGGTAATATATGCCTCCGGATCGAAGCGGCAGGTGGTCATGAGTGATTACGCAAACGACGTGCTCGTTTCGGCCGATTGGGTCGAAGAGCACTTGGACGAGTTTCAGGACGACGATCCCGCATACCGGTTGATTGAGGTCGATGTCGACACTGAGGCGTACGAGGAGGCCCATGCACCGGGCGCGATCGGGCTGAACTGGGAAACCCAACTCCAGGACCAGACCCGCCGCGACGTCCTCTCGAAGGAGGACTTCGCGGACGTGATGGGCGAGCACGGGTTGACCGAGGATTCGACGGTCGTGCTCTACGGCGACAACTCGAACTGGTTCGCGGCGTACACCTACTGGCAGTTCAAGTACTACGGCCACGACGACGTGAAGCTGATGAACGGTGGCCGGGACTACTGGCTGGCGAACGACTACGAGACCAGTACTGCTGTTCCCGAGCTTTCGAGCCAGGAGTACGCCGCGAGCGGTCCCTACGAGGGGATTCGAGCCTACCGCACCGATGTCGAGAATGCGATGGAGCGGGGCGTTCCCCTCGTCGACGTGCGCTCGCCCGAGGAGTTCTCCGGTGAGATCCTCGCGCCGCCCGGACTCCAGGAGACCGCCCAGCGCGGCGGCCACATCCCCGGCGCGTCGAACATCTCGTGGGCCGCGACCGTCAACGACGACGGGACGTTCAAGACCGCCGACGAGCTCGGCGAACTCTACGAATCCGACGGTGTGACCGACGACCAGGAGGTCGTCGCGTACTGCCGGATCGGCGAGCGCTCCTCGATCGCGTGGTTCGCACTCCACGAGCTGCTCGGGTACGACAACGTCGTGAACTACGACGGCTCGTGGACCGAGTGGGGTAATTTGGTCAACGCGCCGGTCGAGACAGGCGAGGGCGACTGAGCAGAGCGAAGGAGCCCTCGAATCGGAGCGGCGAGCGAACGCGAGCCGCGGAGACTGGCGAGGCGGAGTGAGCGAAGCGAGCTCCGCCTCGTAGCGGAGCGGGGAGGAACGACCCGCGGAACAGGGCGAGGCCGAGTGACCGGCGGGAACGAGGCCTCGAATCGAAGCGGCGAGCGGATGCGAGCCGCAGAGACCGGTGAGGGCGACTGAGCGAAGCGGGGGAGTCCTCGAATCGGAACGGTGAGCCATCAGGCGAACCACGCCACACCAACCATCCACCGTTTTTCACCGAGATCGATAGCGGCCGCTTCGAACGATCGGCTTCGTTCGTTTTCAGGATAGGGCGATGGGTACAAACCGCCCGCGCGTCTGTGAGCGCACATGGACCCGAGTCAGTTCGTCGATAACGTTCGCGAGGACAACCGAACCGCGCTCTCGCGGCTCGGCTCCTCGAAGTCGCTGTACGCCGACACCGCAGGCGAGATGGAGTCCGCGCCGGTGCTCCGCGCGGCCGCCGACAGCGAGTTTCACGCCCGCGAAACGTTCGCTGAGTGGGCCGACGGGGAGGACAACGACGCCGCCGAGGAAGCCTTCGCCACCACCGCCGACGAGGAGGGCGACCACTACGGCCAGGTCACCGGGCAACTCGACGGCGATCACGAACCGGACGAGACGCCCGCCATCCACGAGTATCTCCGCGGGATCGACGGCACCGCGGGCCGCGCGGGTGCGTTCGTCGGCCGCACCATCGCGGCCGAGAAGTCGAAAGAACAGCTCGTGGGTTTCTTCGTCGGCCAGGCTGACACGAGCGGCGCACAGCTCTTTCGCGATCTCGGCGACGACGTCGACGCCCAGCTCGAACGTGGCCGGGAGCTCCTCGGCGAAGTCTGCGAGACCGACGACGAGTGGGCGCGCGCCGGGGAAGCCGCCGGCGATGCGATCCAGACCGCCTACGACGAGTACACCGAACAGCTCGAATCGATGGGCGTGAACCCGAAGCCCGTCTGTTAGATCGCCGTTTGCGACGGTCGTTCGCCGGTGGCTCGCTTCCTCGTCCCCGATCCGTCGGACCTGCGACCGCACCACGATCGCACCCCTGCCAACAAGCGATCCGCACGAGACCGACCCACAGTCCTTTTTGAAGCTCGACATCCTTGGAGAGGTATGAGCGACTTCGACGAGGAAGCCGAGCGCGAGAAGCTCCGTGAGCGGTTCGCCGAGGACGAGGAGAAACGCGAGACGACCGCTCAGATGAGCGAACTCCTCCTCCAGGGCGCGACGATGACCAACAGCCACTGCGACACCTGCGGGAACCCACTCTTTCGCTACGACGGCCAGACGTTCTGCTCGACGTGCCAGCGCGCCGAAAACGGCGAGACCGCCACTGACGCGACGGCCACTGCAGACGACACGGCTGCCGCTGGCGAGGCGACAGCAGCCGAAAACGAAACAGTGGATGACAGCCGACAGATCCCTGTCGACGATCCCCGCGACGAGACGGCAACCGAACCCGATCGCGCCGCGGAATCGCAACCAAGCGAGACGACTGCGACGACGGAACGGCCGAAATCGACGCCGACCGACGACCGGCGTGCGCCGCCGTCACAGGCGCGTGCCAACGCCACCGGTTCAGGTGGAGATCCCCATTCTAGCCGCGACGGCCACTCCGCCGGGAGCGCGGACGACCTCGCGGCGACCGAGGCATCGCTCTCGCGTACGCTCCGTCGCCTCGCGAACGCCGCCGAGGAGATCGACGACCTCGGCCGAGCGCGCGAACACCTCGCCGCCGCCCACGAGGCGGCCGAGGCGCTCGAAGCCGTGCGGAACGCGCGGCGCTGAGGCGATCGAAAGCGGGGTGCGTAGGGGCGAACCGCCACCGACGAGCGCCAGGAGGTCATACGCGAGCCGAACCAGTTCGATCGGCACCAGTCAGCAGACAATCGGTCGTCAGTGTTTCGCGCGCATATCACGACGAACCGCTATCGCGACCGACAGCAGTCCCGCCACGACGAGGGCGATGGTCGCCACACCTGGGCGAGTACCGGCGGCAAAGAACATCCGGCGGTTGAAGAGATACGACTGGCCGTCGTACCTGACCGTCAACTGTCCGGTGTACGGTATCGTGGGCGTTTTCGGGAGCCTGGCCTGGCCCTCGAAAACGTACCGCTTGCCGTCGATGGCCCCCCGAATCAGCCGCTGTTCGGCCGGCGGAAAGTCGGCGTAGACGGCGAAATGCCCGCTCGACGGTGGCGATTGTACGACCTCCCGAAGCACGAACTCGTAGCGAAACGCCGCGAGGCTGACGACCACTCCCGCAGTGATCCCCGTAATACCGAGGAAAAACAGGAGATAGCGGCGTCGCCGTGCGTTCACTCTTCGTGCTATCTATCTCGAAATGATAGTTCTTGTGGTGTCTCATGACCACACAGTACGTATCTACTCGCCGTCATCCGAGCTCCGTCGCTCGGAGCCCGATCGGTCGTCACACAACGACTCGGTTGTTCGTCACGTCTCGTACGTGCTGCCGATGACTTCGCGGATCCGCTCGGCCGTGACCTCGCCGATGCCCGACACCTCGCGGAGGTCGTCCTCGTTCGCGATCATCACGCCCTCGACCGAGCCGAACGCGTCGAGCAGCGCGCGCGCGGTCACCGGCCCGATGTCCGCGATCGCGCTTACGACGTACTCCTGCTGTTCGGCCAGCGTCTTCGTGCCCTTCTCGCCGTGAACACTAACCTCGCGGTCGGCCATCTCCTGTTCGCGCCCGGCGATCACGGCGAGGAGGTCTGCGGTGTCGGCCTCGTCGGTCGTCCGGAGCACGCTCGCGCCGAAATCCACAGCAAGGGAAGCGAGCGCGCCCCGGATCGCATTCGGATGGACGTTCCGCTCGCCGTAGAGGTCCTCACCCTCGATCACGACCACGGGTCTGGCGTAGTGGCGCGACGCGTCGCCGACCTGCTCGAACATCGACCTGTCCCCGCCGGTCAGCGTGTCGAGGAAATCCGCGACCGATTTGCGCTCGACGACCACCCGATCCGAGAGTACGTAGTCGCCGACCGCGAGCGTCTCTAGCCGGGTCTCGCAGCCCTCGCGTGTCGAGAGGTCACGTGCGATCGACGAATCGAGTTCGCGCTGGTCGATCACGACCTCCGTGTCTTCTTCGGTGTCAGCAGCAGCGGTCGCCACAACGCCCGTTTCGTCCGACCCGTCCGCATCGTCCGTGCCGGTCGCCTCGACAGGCCCGTCCTCGGTGGCGACCTCCTCCGACGCAGCGAACGCCGCCAGACCTGACTGACCACCGTCGCCCGCGGTCGCGTTCGCGGCTCCGCCGTCGTCCGTCGTCGGCGTCCCGTCACCCTCGAACGAACCGAGATCGGACTGGGCGAGGTCGGACTCGATGGCCCCGGCGGCGTTTTTCAGCGTTTCGAGTTCGTCTTCCATCCGAGATTCCTCGTGGCGGGACTTCCAGAAGTACGCCTCGTCGCGGGTGTCCTCGGCGAGCAACACCATCACCCGCCCCTCGGTTTGGCGACCCGTCCGGCCCTTGCGCTGGATCGACCGGATCGCGGTCGGCACCGGCTCGTAGAAGAGCACGAGGTCGACCTCGGGCACGTCGAGACCCTCCTCGGCCACGGAGGTCGAGACGAGCACCTCGAACTCGCCCGCGCGAAACTCGTCCAAGGTCTCCTGTTGTTCGTTCTGGGTCATCCCGTCCGAACCCTCCTTGTCGCCCTGGCCGACGAACTTCCGGGTCTGGAAGTGCTCGCCGAGGAAGTCCGTCAGCGCCTCGGCGGTGTCGCGCGACTCGGTGAACACGATGACGCGCTCGCCGTCCTCGATCCCGAGGGTTTGAGCGAGCAGGATGCGCGCTCGGCGGAACTTCGGGTGGAGGTCGTCGAAACCCTCGGTGCGCTCCATCGCGTCTCTGACTTTGGCCTCAGAGACGAACCGCTGGGAAGCCTTCGATGCGCCAGACGAGCGGGCGGCGTTGCGCTGGCGCTCGAAATACCGTCGGAGGGACTCCACACTTTGAGTCTCGGCGAGCGTGACCGCCCGCCGGAGCTTCATCACCTCGGCGTGGATGCTCATTCCCTCGTAGCCCTCGGACTGGTCGTTGTCGATCAGTTTCTGGAGTTCGCCCCGAATGCGATTGAGGTCGCGCTGGGAGATGTCCGCGCTGGTCGCTCGCGTCACGCCGAGCTCTTTCAGCGCTTCGAGGCGGTCCTCGATCACCGCCACCAGCGCATCGCGGATCGCGAGGATTTCCTCGGGCAGGGTCACGCGCTCCCATTCGACATCGGTGCGATGGGTGTACGCCGCGACATCGGCGTCGTCCTCGGTCATCACCGACACGCCAGTGAGCCCGAGGTTTTCACAGACCGACCGGATCGCCTCCTCGTCGCCGCCCGGCGACGCGCTCATCCCGGTCACGAGCGGCGCTTCGCTGTCGGCGTGATAGCGCTCGGCGATGTAGTTGTAGGCGTACTCGCCCGACGCGCGGTGGCACTCGTCGAAGGTGAGGTGGGTAGTCGAAGAGAGATCGATCCGGCCGCCGATGAGGTCGTTCTCGATCACCTGTGGGGTGGCGATCACAACGCGTGCGCGCTCGAAGAGTTCCTCTCGGTCGTCGGGCCGGACCTCGCCGGTGAACACGACGATCTCCTCGTCGGGGATCGAGAGCGCCTCGCGGTAGGAGTCGGCGTGCTGGGTCACCAGCGGTTTGGTCGGCGCGAGCAGGAGGGCAGTCCCACCCACCTCGTGGAGGCGCTCGGCAGTCACGAACAGGCTCACGGTAGTCTTGCCGAGTCCAGTCGGAAGACAGACGAGCGTGTGTTCGCGCGCGGCCTCGCGCGCGAGCTCGATCTGATACTGCCGGCGTTCGAGCACGCCCGACTCGACGAGCGGGCGCTCGATGGACTCCTCGCCGGTCGTCGCCATTGAACGGGGATTGTGCGCCACCGTAGTTAAAAATTCGCGTACCGGGGCGGAACTGATCCGCGGAGACGGGCCGTGTCGTTCAGCCCACGACCGCGAGGCCGACAGCGATCGCGACCGCCGCGGCGACCGGGATCGTGAGGTTGTCGTCGATCACGTACCCCCACAGAACGGGTTTCACGCCATCGGCGAGCGTCGCGGCGAGCGCACCCAAAACGGCGGGCACAAGGGGAACGAACGGAATCGCGATGGCGAAACAGACGAGGAAGGTGATCGCGAGCACCGACGCCTCCTTCGCGGTCCGGAGTTCGCCCGAACCCAGCAGACCACTCAACGGATCGGCGATCGTCAACATCAGGATCGCGGGGAGGGCGACCCGCGGTTCGAACGCGAACGCGACCACGGCCGCGCCGATCATGTAGAGCGCGTAGCCCGCGAGGTTGTCCTGTTCGTACTCCCGCGTGAGCGCGTCGTACAGCCGCCAGTCGAGGCCGACGAGTAGTCGGACGGCTTCGAGGGCGAGCGCGATGACTGCCCCACCGAGAAACAGCCACCGGAACTCGAAGTACGTCACGAGGCCGGCAAGATACGCCACCGGCAGCCCCGTGCCGCTGACGTGGACCGCACGCCGCCCGAGCTCGCTCATCAGTTCTCGAAGGAATCGCCCGCCCGGAGCGCCGCGAGCCGTGCCGGCAGCTCCTCGATCGCGACTCGTTTCTGGGCTGTGGAGTCGCGTTCGCGCACTGTCACCGTCCCCTCCTCCAGGGACTCGTAATCCACCGTGACGCAGTAGGGCGTCCCGACTTCGTCCTGGCGGCGGTATCGCCGGCCAATGTTTCCCGAGTCGTCGTAGGTCACCGCGAGGCCCGCCTCGCGCAGGTCGGCCGCGATCGCCCGCGCGCGCTCGCCTAGTCCATCTTTATCCATCAGCGGGAACACACCGACGAACGTCGGTGCGAGTTCGTCGGGCAGCGCGAGGTAGCTCCGAGATTCATCCTCGATCTCGTCCTCGCGGTAGGCGTGATCGAGCACGGTGTAGAGCACGCGATCGACGCCGAACGCCGGCTCGATCACATGGGGAGTGACGTGCTCGCCGGTTTCGCGCTCCTCGCGGACTGCAAAGCCGGTCGCTTCGGTCGGTACGTCGTACCGCTCGCCGTCGGTTTCAACGGTGACCTCGCTCGCCTCGAACGCCGACGGATCGCGGCTCGCGAGCGACGCGAGTTCGTCGGCAACGTCGCCGGCCAATCCCCCGAACTCCGGCCCGAGAACACTCATATCGGGATCAACCGACGGGCGTTCCGCCGTCCGGGGTTCATCGTAGGCTTTGAACACCGAGTAGTCCTCGTCGGAGTGGGCGTCGTGTTTCGAGAGGTCGTACGCGCCCCGGTCGGCGAACCCGGTGATCTCGATCCAGTTGCCGTCGATCTCGGCTTCGGCGTCCCAGCAGTCCGAAGCGTAGTGAGAGAGCTCGCCGGGGAGATGCTGGCGATACCGAAATCGGTCCATGTCGACGCCCATCCGGTCGTACCACTCCCGCGCAATCGCGAGGTAGTACGCCACCCACCCGCTCGTGATCGTTCCGTCGGCGAGCGCCGCGCCGATCGTCGTCCACGCGACGCTCCCCTCGCCCTCCTGGGCGGTCGCCGAGTAGAGCGGCACCGAGACGTTTTCGACCCGCTCGATCGGCGGCTCGTCGGTCTCGGGATCGACGAAATGTTCGAGTTCGGCCATCGTGAACTCCCGGACCCGGATCAGCGACCGCCGGGGACTAATCTCGTTGCGGTAGCCCCGCCCGATCTGAGCCACTCCAAAGGGGAGCTGGTTGCGGGCGTATTCGGCGAGCCGGGGGAACTCCACGAACATTCCCTGGGCGGTTTCGGGACGGAGATAGCCACGCGACGACGAGCCGGGGCCGATCGACGTCTCGAACATCAGATTGAACGCGTCGACTGGCTCGCCAGCCAGAACTGTGCCGCACGTCGGACACGCGATGTCGTGCTCGGCGATGATCTCGGCGACGCGCTCGGTCCCCAGAGACTCCGCCTCCTCGATTTCTGTGCTGTCCTCGACGAGGTGATCGGCACGGTGAGTCGCCCCGCATTCGGGACACTCCACGATCATGTCGTCGAACGTGTCGAGGTGGCCCGACGCCTCGAACACCGCCTCGGGCGTCACGGTGGGCGAGTCGATCTCCATGTGGCCCTCGCGGGTCACGAACCGGTCGCGCCACGCGGCTTCGAGGTTGCGCTTCAGCGCCGCACCCTCGGGGCCGTAGGTGTAAAAACCGCTGGTGCCGCCGTAGGACTCGTTCGCAGGGAAGAAGAAGCCCCGGCGCTTCGCGAGCTCGACCACCGTCCCGGCGTCGGCGGCCCCGGAGGTCTCGCTGGCAGCCGCCGCGTCGGCAGACTCAGGATCGGTCATACAGGTTCTCCAGCAAGTTTGCGTCCCGGACCACGCCGACGAGCTCGCCGCCGCTCACGAGCGGGATCTGCTCGATGTCGTTCGTGAGCATCGCCTGGGCGACTTCGCGCGCGATCTGGGTCTCCCCGACGGTGACGACATCGCTCGTCATGAATTCGCGGACGGGATCGGCGGGGATCTCGACGTTCCGGGTCGGGAGATACCGGTTGCCGACCGCCTTGATTCCCTCCCACATCCAGTCGTCGTCCTGGTTCGCGATCGACTCTCCAGTACCAGTCTCGCCCTCGACGATGCGCGCCACCTCCAAGATGTCGACCTCGGTGAGAACGCCACACATCGCAGCGTCGTCGTCGAGCACCACCGCGTAGGGCACGTCGGTATAGGAGAGTTCGCGTTCGGCCACCGTGAGTGGCGTGTCGACGTAGACCGTGTTGACAGTTCGAGAGGCGAGGTCGCCCACCTCGGTGTCGCCCGCGACCTCGTCCTCGGCGATCGCGCGGATCACGTCGGTGATGGTAACGATCCCCTCCAGTCGGCCGTCTCGCGGGCGCTGCCCGCTCGATCTTTCCGAGGCGCTCCGCGCCTCGTCGTCCACAACTGGAACACGGCGTGCGCCCTCGGTGACCATGAGGTGAGCCACGTCCTCGATCGACGTGTCGGCAGTCGTGGTGGGGCCGTCCTCGGCGAGGATCGCGAGCTGGTCCTCGTCGGGACGTTCGATCAGCGTCTGGCGCGAGACCAATCCTCGAAACGTCTCCTCGCCGTCGTCGTCCTTGACGACGGGAACGGACGAGAACTCGCGGTCCTGGAGGTATCCGAGCGCGTCGTCGCGCGTGCCCGGCAGCGAGACGGTAACGAGCGCGTCGCGGGGTGTCATCGCATCGGCGACGTTCATGATGAACCCACTGGACCGCCCGCCTACTAAGTCGTTGCACTTTCGTGTTCATCGGGACTGTTGTGATTCCGTACAGCTGTGGCGAAACGGAACAGTTCGTGAAACCCCTGAGCAGTCGTCAGTCGACGACCGTGCCGAAAACACTCACAACAGTCCCTATCACTCGTCCCGCGGAACGGCGTCGGCCCCCGGGAAGAACTTCTCGGGGTCGTCGTGGCGAAAGGAGCCCAACTGCGTGCCGTCGAGCGTCTGGACGTGGGTGTACATCTCGTCGGCCTCGCTTGCTGCCTGTGCCAGCTCGGCCGAGAGGTGGCGTTCGTACGTACCGGCAATCAGGATGGCGGTCTCGCTGTCGGGGTCGAGGAAGACGGTCACCACGAACACCCAGCCGTCGTCCTCGTTCCGGAACACGTCGTACCGCGGGAACTCGCCGGCGGCGTGTGCCTCGGTAAACGCCTCGGCGCGGTTGTCCGGGATCACGTGAGAGAGGCCGAACCGATCCTCGTCGCCGGCATCGGGCGGCTCGGGGGCAGTATCGCCGGCCGCGATCGTGAGCGTCTCCCATCCACCTTTCTCGTACTCGGTGGCGAGAGCGTCCATGTCCTCGCGCGTCGCCGCCCACGCGTTCCTGAGCGCGTCGGTATCGACGTCGAACTCCTTGGTGCGATCGGCGTCGGGATCGATATCGGGCATACTCGACGGGCGGGTGCGCGTACCGTAAAACCTGTTGCTCGGGCGATGCGAGCGCTCGGTACGGGATCGACCGTCCCGACGGCTCTGCGGAAAAGCGGGCGACGGGAATCGAACGCCGTCCGTGTTCGGTCCGCAAATCGCGGGTGAATCTGCCATATTAATCCATCGGTAACGACAAAGCTTATCACAACGCACCCGAACCTCCCGATGGACAATGGACGAACCCGACCTATCACGTCGTCGTTTCCTCCAAGCGACCGGTAGTGCAGCAGCCGCAGCCGCCCTCGCGGGCTGTTCGAGCGGCAACGGGGACGGCGGCGACGGCACCACCGGCGACGGTGGCGGCGGGCAGAGCACCGAAACGGGGACGCCCGATGCCACGACCACCGGCGACGGGACCGAGGCCAGCGGAACCACCGAGGGCACCGCGACCGAGGGCGAAGGCAACGAGTCGGGTGGGACCACCGAGGGAGGTCCTGGGGCCTCGGATAGGACCTACCAGCTCGTCAACTCCACGATGACTACCCTCGACCCGATCGCGGCGACCGACACCGCCTCCGGGACCGTGATCCAGAACGTCTTCGACGCGCTGACGAACTACCCCTCGGGGACGGTCAACGTCGAGAACCTCCTCGTGTCGGAGTACGAGACCTCGAACGAGGGGGCGACGTACACCTTCACGCTGAAGGAGGGCGTGACGTTCAGCAACGGTGACACCCTCACCGCCTCGGACATCGTCTACTCGTTCGAGCGCCTCGCGGCCGCCGAACACACCAGGCGATCGGGCTTCATCCTCGGCGATCTCGCGGTGACCCACGAGACCGACAGCGAGGACAGCTACGAGCCAGGCACGCTCGGCGTGACCGCCGAGGACGAGCGGACGCTCACGATGGAGCTGGCCGAGGCGAACCCCTCGGCGCTGGCGATCATGGCGTACTCCGCGTTCTCCGCGCTACCCGAGAACATCGTTGGCGACGTGCCGGGCTACGACGGCACAATGGCCTACGACGAGTTCTCCTCGTCGAACCCCATCGGCGCGGGGCCGTACACCCTCGACGCGTGGAACTCCGGCACCGAAGCATCGATCACGGCCCGCGACGATTACCACGGCGAGGGCCCGATGACCGCCGGTTCGCACTGGCAGATCATCTCACAGAGCAACGCGCGCTACGCCTACACCGTCACGAACCAGAACGCGGACCACCCCGCGGTGCCGACCGCCCAGTACAACCCGAGCAACGAGACGGTCGAGAGCGAAAACGAAGCGGGCTACGCCACCGGGACGTACGAGCTCGAAAACGGCCTCACCGCGGACTTCTACCGGACCGAGGAGCTCTCGACGTTCTACCTCGCGTTCAACAGTGGTGCCGTTCCGCAGTACGTCCGCAAGGCAGTCGCGTATGCCAACAACAACCAGCAGATCGTCGAGAACATTTTCAAGCGGCCCCAGAAGGAGGCCTACCACTTCGTGCCGCCGAAGATCTACCCCGGCGGCCGGTCGGCGTACGATCAGTCCGTGCAGGATTACCCGTACGCGGCCGGGGAGACTGCACTGGACCAGGCGCGCCAGATCATGGAGGAGAACGGCCACGGGCCGAACAACCCCTACGAGTTCACGATGACGAGCTACCCCTCGGAGGTGTTCGGAACGATCCTGAACCTGCTGCGCGACAAGCTCCGGAGCGCGCACATCCGGATGAGCATCAAGCAGACCCCGTTCTCGACGCTGGTCGAGCAGTCCCGGACCGGCAACACCGAGGGGTACACGCTCGGCTGGATCGCGGACTGGCCGGCCGCGTCGAACTTCCTGAAGCTGCTGTACCCGCCGTCGACCGACACGTCGACCGACGACAACCTGAGCGGGTTCAACTGGACGGACTCCGAGCCCGCGAACCAGGCGACGAGCGGGTGGGAGCAGATCCAGAACAACCCAGAGCCCGAGGCCGGCAAGGAGGCACGTAACGAGGGTGCGTCCCAGATGCTCCAGGCCGCGTGGGACGGCGTCCCAGTGATCCCGCTGTATCACTCCGTTGCCCAGCACATGGAGTACCCGTGGGTGTCCAAAGAGCAGATCGGCGCGATGGGTGGCTCACGCGCGAAGCACAACACCGTTCAGATCGGCGAGCGCCAGAGCTGAAACCGGCGGACCGTCCGTCATCACGCCCGAGCGGTCGGGTGACTCACCGCTTCGGCCGGGATGGCCGAAACGACCTTACCGAGACAGTCCCAACGAGTGGCAATCGGACACCGTACGGGATCACAACACCCCACGACGCACGTCGACAGTGAGTCGTCGGGTCGACAGCAGTAGTTTCCATGAGCATACGACGCAACACACGGGATACGATTCGACGAAGACACAATGAGTAGACTCACCTATTTCGTGAAACGGATCGGGCTGATGATACCGGTCGTGGTCTTCGGCACGTCGCTGACCTACCTCATCCTGTACGCCGGCCCGCTCAACCCCGCCGTGGCGATCGTGGGTCCGGGCGCGGACGCCGAGCAGATCAGACAGATCGAACGACAGCTCGGCCTCAACCAGCCGCTCTGGGCACAGTACTTCGACTTCCTCGGACGGATGTTCACGCTCGACTTCGGCCAGTCGTGGGTCATCAGTCCGAACACGCCGATCGTCGAGGTCGTCGCCAACCGGGTTCCGCGGACGATCTGGCTCGGCTTCTGGGCGATCCTGATCCCGCTGTTCATCGGCATCCCGCTCGGCTTTCACGCGGGGCTGAACCCGAACTCGTGGAGCGACTACATCGTCTCGTTCGGCGGCATCGTCTGGCGTGCCGCGCCGAACTTCTGGCTCGCGGTCATTCTGCTGTTGGGGCTATCGAACTCCGAGCAGTACCTGTTCGGGTTCGAGTGGAAGACGTTCATCGTCGACACGCCACAGCTGATCGGCGCGCCACCGCTCAACGACCTCACGGACCCACAGCAGTTCCTCAAAGCGTTGAAGCGGATCCTCCCGGCGTCGTTCGTGCTCGGTTCGGCGTCGCTCGGCAACGAACTCCGGATCGGCCGCACCGCGATGTTGGAGACCAAGAACTCGAACTACGTCGAGATGGCACGGGCGAAAGGCGTGAGCGACCGCCTGCTGGTCTGGAAGCATATGTTCCGGAACGCGCTGATCCCACTGGTGCCGGTGATCACCGCGGAAGCGGGCCTCCTCATCGGCGGGTCGGTGATCGTCGAGGAGGTGTTCTCGATCAACGGGATCGGACGGCTGTCGTTCCGGGCGATCATTCAGGGTGATATCCCGCTCGCGGCGGCGCTAACCTTCATCTTCGTGTTGCTGTTCGTCGTCATCAACATCCTCCAGGACTTCCTCTATACGGTCATCGACCCGCGGGTCAGTTTCGAAGAATGACAATGAGCCAAAAACTTACGCAAGAAGACGAAGGCATCGGGAGCCGGATCCGATCGAACCCACGGCCGGCGCTGATCTGGGTAGTGGGTGCGCTCGCGTTGCTCGCCCTCGAATTCGGCGCGATCGTACAGCTCGTAACGAGCACCGTTCCGGGAGTCGGCGCGATCGAACTCCCGACGCTGCTCACCAGGGAGCTGATCCCGAACCAGGGGTATCAGCTCCCGAACGGTAGCTGGCAGGGGACGTTCCTCGGCCTCTCGCCGGCGATCGCGTGGCTGCTGCGGGTAGTGTTGGTCTACGCGTACGCGTTCGTGTGGGTCGCGTGGGTCTGGTACGGCTACCTTACGTTCCGGCGCAACTACCGGTTCGCCGACTGGACGCCGACCGACGATCGGATCGACCGGCTCCGGGGCCACCGCTGGGGACAGTTCGGGTTCATCGTAGTGTTCGCGTTCGTGATGTTCGCGATGTTCGCCCCGGCGCTCGGGCCAACGACGCTCCAAGGCAACATCATCGATCCGTACAGCAACGACGTCTCGTATTACGACGAGGAGGTCGGCGAGGTGGCGACCGTCACGGTCGGCACGGCGAACCTCGCCTCGCAGTCACGGGGGAACCCCGACCAGAACTACGGACTGTGGAGCTACGATCCGTACGATCGGTTCCACCCCGCAGGAACGATCTCGAACGGGAAGGACATGTTCACGTTCTTAGTGTTCGGGGCGCGGATATCGCTGTTCATCGCGATGAGCGCGACGCTGATCGCCGGTGGGATCGCGTTCGTGCTCGCGATGGTGACGGCGTACTACAAAGGACTCGCGGATCTCGTGACCGTCGTCGCCAGCGACGCGTTCTCCTCGATACCGCTCGTGCTGTTGCTCATCATGCTTTCGGTGGTGCTCAGGAACACGTGGATCGCGAGCCTCTACAACGGCGCGGTCATCCTCGTGTTGATCTTCGGGCTGTTCTTCTGGCCGGGCTACTGGCGTACGGTTCGCGGGCCCGCGTTCCAGACGGTCGAGAACGAGTGGATCGACGCCGCGAAAAGCTACGGCCAGTCGCCGCTCACGCTGATGCGAAAGCACATTGCCCCGTACGTGATCGGCTACCTCCTGATCTACGCGTCGCTCGGTCTCGGCGGGATCATCATCAGTACGTCCGCGTTGTCGTATCTCGGGCTCGGCATCACCGCGCCGACGCCGGAGTGGGGCCGGCTCGTCGCGCTCGGCCAGGCCTACGTCCCGACGGTCTCGTGGCACATCTCGATCATCCCGGGGCTCGCGATCGTGCTGGTCGTGACCGGGTTCAACGCGCTCGGCGACGGGATCCGTGACGCGATCGATCCCGAGAGCGAGGGGAGTACCGAGGGTGGCACTGCCGCCGCCGGAGGTGGCGGATGAGCCAACAACGGGTACGGGGGTCGACTCGTGGGAACGAGGGAGCCATCCTCTCGGTCGAGAACCTCCGGACGGCGTTTTTCACCGACAAGGAGACGATCTACGCCGTCGACGGGGCGAGTTTCGACCTGCAAAAGGGCGAGACGATCGGGATCGTTGGCGAGAGCGGCTCGGGCAAGAGCGTCACCGCACGCTCGATCATGGGGCTGATCGAGTCACCGGGTCGAGTCCTCGACGGCAGCTCGATCAAGTACCGCAACGCCGACGCCGTCGAACGGCTCGCCGAGGAGTTCTCGGGCGAGGTCACCTACCGCGACGGCAACGGCGAGCCCGAGGGTGACGGCTGTATCGTGCTCGACGAGGGGGCCGAAGGCGCAGCCGGCGGCCGCGGTTACATCGATCTCGCGCATGCACCGAAGAAGATCGTAAAGCGAACGCGGGGCGGCGAGATCGCCATGATCTTCCAGGACCCGCTGAGCAGCCTCAACCCAGTCTACACCGTTGGCAACCAGATCAAGGAAACGCTCAACCTCCACCGGGACCTGAGCGGGACCAACGCGACCGACGAGGCTGCGGAACTGCTCGAAGCCGTTGGGATCCCCGACGCGCGGATGGCGCTGAACGAGTACCCCCACCAGTTCTCGGGCGGCCAGCGCCAGCGGGTGGTGATCGCGATGGCGCTCGCCTGTGATCCCGAGGTGTTGATCTGTGACGAGCCCACCACCGCCTTGGACGTCACGATCCAGGCCCAGATCCTCGATCTGCTCGACGACATCCAGGACGAGCGCGACCTCGCGATCGTGTTCATCACCCACGACATGGGAGTGATCTCGGAGATCTCCGACCGCGTGAACGTGATGTACGCTGGCGAAATCGTCGAGACCGCGCCGGCGGAGACGCTGTTCCTCGATCCCGCCCACCCCTACACGCGAGGGCTGCTTGAAAGTATTCCGGGGCGAAATCCAGATGCAGAGCGGCTCACCACCATCGAGGGTGACGTGCCGACCCCGAACCAACCCGCGACCCAGTGTCGGTTCGCCCCCCGGTGTCCCGAGGAGTTCGACGCCTGCACGCAGGTCCACCCCGAGTCGGTCGAATCGAGCGACGGTGCCACCGATCACACCGTTGCCTGCCTGCTGTACCCCGAGGACCGCTCGCGCGAGGACGCGGTCTCCCTCCACGAGCGCCGCGGGCGCGACGGCGACGAGACCGACGACGAACCCACACGAACGGAGGCCCAACGATGAGCCAGGAGATCACCGCGACCGACGAACGGCAGCAAACGGACGCGCTCGTCGAACTCGACGGACTGAAGACCTACTACGAGAGCGGCGGGGTCTTCGGCGGCGATCCGGTCAAGGCCGTCGACGACGTTACGTTCGACATCCGCCGGGGCGAGACGCTCGGTCTCGTTGGCGAGTCGGGGTGTGGGAAGACCACGCTCGGTCGGACGCTCATCCGGCTCGAAACCGCCACCGCCGGCGACGTCAGCTACGACGGTACCGACATCACGACGCTGTCGGGCGACGAGCTGAAGGAGTGGCGGTCGAACGCCCAGATGGTGTTCCAGGACCCGGATTCCAGCCTCAACGACCGGATGACCGTCGGCGAGATCATCCGCGAACCGCTCGACGTCCACGCCCGTGGCACGCGGCGCGAGCGCCGCCAACGGGTGCAGGAGCTGCTCGAAACCGTCGGGCTCCAGCAGGAGCATTACTACCGCTACCCCCACCAGTTCTCGGGCGGGCAGCGCCAGCGCATCGGGATCGCACGCGCACTCGCGCTCGAACCCGACTTCGTGGTGCTCGACGAGCCCGTGAGCGCGCTCGACGCGTCGGTCCAGGCGAAAATCCTGAATCTCTTGGAGGACCTCCAGGACGATCTCGGGCTCACCTACCTGTTCATCGCCCACGACCTCTCCGTCGTGCGTCACATCTGCGATCGGGTCGCGGTGATGTATCTCGGCAACGTGATGGAGATCGGGCGGGCGGAGGAGCTGTTCGCCGATCCGGCGAACCCCTACACCCACTCGCTGCTCTCGGCGATCCCGGACACCGATCCGGCGACGAAGATGGACGATCGGATCACGCTCCGCGGGACGCCACCCAGCCCGCGCAACCCGCCCGAGGGATGTCCGTTCACCACCCGGTGTCCGGCGAAGATCCGACCCGATCAGTACGCGGACGTCGACGACGACGTGTGGGAGCGCATCGAGGTGTTCCGCGAGGTCCTCCGCGAGCGGGCGCGCGCCGAGCGATCGCTCTCCGAACGCGCGAAGGAGCTCCTCGGGATGGAGACGCGCTTTTCCGATCTCGACGAAGTCGAGAGCGAGACGTTCGGCGATGTCGACGTACCACCGGGCGTCCAATCGGAGCTCGACCGTGCTGCCGAACTTGCCCACGAGGGTAGCGAGAGCGATGCACGCGAGCATCTTCGCGAGACGTTCGGCAGCGCGTGTGACCTCGAAGCGCCGACCCACCACGAGGTGAGCGAGTCCGGCCGGATGAGCCTCTGTCACCGGCACAAGACCGAACACGAAACACCGTCCGAGTTCTTCGAAGGCCACTCCGTCGGCGAACGATGAGCGACGACCACCACCATCGAGGGACAGGTGACGCGGTGGCGAGCCACGACCAGCCACCGTTGTTGATGCTCAAGCTGCTCGATCTCTTGCTCTACGGCCTCATGGTGGCGGTCGTTCTGGTCTGTGTCTCGGCGGTCGTGAGCTTCGCGCTCGGGGCCGGCTGGGGCGGGAGCAAGTACCTCCTGTTCGTGGTCGGCTTCCTGCTGTTCGGGCTCAGTGCGCTCGGAATGCGTCCGAAGGGGGCGTGGAAGGACGACGACGATGACGAGGCCCAACACGTATCGAGCGACGACGAAACCCGGTTCCAAACGTTCGTCCAGGCGATTCCGCCGTTGCGGTGGTACGACCTGGAGCCCGACGACCGGCTCTCGTTCGCCGCGAAGCTGTTCGTCGGAAGCCTGTTCGTGCTCGGCGCGTCGTTCGTCATGGAGACGGTGTTCGACGTCAGGATCTGAACGCCGTTCCACCCCGGCGAACGGTTCGTCGGCACGCGCCGTCAATCGTGTGGGTAGATCGATCGACGAACGTGTGATCCCGTCCCGGTGTCGCGAACGTTCGGTCACAAAACCTGTTTCGACAGCGCTGGTCCGACGCGTTTATATTCGGTGGTATGCACTCACATAGTATGACGCCGGATGCGACCGCCGCGGCGGCACCCGTCGCGGCTGACGACGTCATGGCCTCGGTCGACGATGACGGCTCCGTGGAGCGGTTCGTCATCGCCGACATCTCCCGCGACGACGCGTGGGTCTCGCTGCTTCTCGACGAGGCAGCATCGCTTCCGGACTGGCGATAGCACTTCTCGCGGTCGGCGGCACTCGTCATCGTTCGCGAATCGCTGTCAACCACGACCCGGGAGCGACAGCGTTCTGACGCGCTCACCGTGTCGCCCGTCGTACAGCTCCAGCTCGGTGACGGTCCACTCGACCGGCTCGATATCGACGGCCATGAGGTCGCGGGCGCGCTTCGCGGCACCACCACGGGCGAGCGTCACGTGGGGAACGTAGTCGTCGCCTTCGAGATCGGGGATCGGATCGAACGCCACGACGAGTCGGCGGTGGAGGTCGTAGAGGCCAGGGCTCTCGATCGCGACGTACGCCACCGGGCCGGGACCGCGAATCGGGGTTTCGAACCAGTCGATTCCCGTCGCGCGCGCCTCGACGGCGGGTGCGTCGGCGAGCGCGCGGCGCACCCGTTCGAACAGCCGGTCAGGACGGGGATCGGGCGTTTCGAAACGCTTGCAGACGAGCGTGTGGCGCTCGCGGACCCGATCGAACCCGACGAGGCGGGGGTGGAGCTCGGCGGCGAGACGCTCGATCCCGCCGGGGACCGGGACGTTGAGGCTGTACACGATCGAACTCGACGTGCCGACGGGATGACGGTAACGGTCACGCGGCGTGGTCGCACGGAGTGAGTGGTGCAAGCGTTGCCGACCCGGAAGGGTTTAATATCCCTGCCATCCCACCAATAGCTACATGACGAGGACACGCCGCACCGGCTTCCCTCGCGTTGCCGGCGCGTCCCTCCCGCTTCGACCGCGACGACCGGGCCGTTAGGCCCACACACTCATTTCTCCACCCCGTCTCGCTCCTCAGCCGCCTACCCGAAGGGTCCGGCTGGGCGAAGTTCCACACCACCAATCGATCACAACGACACCATGACACCACCAACCGACTCCGCACCGGAATCCACACCGCAATCCGCCGATCGCGTCGCGCTCGCCTTCTCCGGCGGGCTCGATACCACCGTCTGCGTCCCGCTCCTGAAAGAAGAGTACGGCTTCGACGAGGTGGTCGGCGTCACCGTCGACGTCGGCCAGCCCGAAGGCGAGTTCGCCGAGACCGAGGAGACCGCGACCGCGCTCGGGCTCGAACACCACGTCGTCGACGCGCGCGAGGCGTTCGCCGCGACCTGCTTCGATGCGGTCCGCGCGAACGCCACCTATCAAGGCTACCCCCTCGGAACGGCGCTCGCCCGCCCCGTGATCGCCCAGGCGATTCTCGACGTTGCACTCGCTCAAGACTGTGCGGCAGTCGCCCACGGCTGTACTGGCAAAGGGAACGATCAGCTCCGCTTCGAAACCGTGTGGCGCGGCTCGGATCTCGACGTGATCGCCCCCGTCCGCGAACTCGGCCTCACCCGCGAGTTCGAACAGGAGTACGCCGCCGAGCGCGAGTTGCCTGTGGAGGGCGGCGACGGCGGCGCGTGGAGCATCGATACGAATCTCTGGAGCCGCTCGGTCGAGGGCAGCGAGCTCGAAGAGCCGAGCTACGTCCCACCCGAAGACATCTACGACTGGACCCAGCCACCGAGTGAGGGCAGCGAACTCCTCGACATCGAGTTCGAGGAGGGGTATCCGGTTGCGCTCGATGGTGAAGAACTCGATCCGATCGCGCTCATCGAACAGCTCAACGAGGTCGCTGGCGCACACGGCGTCGGGCGGACCGACGTGATGGAAGACCGGATGCTCGGGCTCAAAGTCCGCGAGAACTACGAGCACCCCGCGGCCACGGTCCTCCTCAACGCTCACGAGGCGCTCGAATCGCTCGTGCTCACCAAAGAAGAACGGAGTTTCAAGCAGGGAGTCGACCACGAATGGGCCGAAAAGGCCTACGAGGGGTTGCTCACCGCGCCGCTGGTCGAGGCGCTGGAGGGGTTCATTGCATCGACCCAGGAGCGCGTCACCGGTACCGTCACCGTGAAACTCGAAGGCAGCCAAGCCCGCCCGGTGGGTCGCGAGAGTCCGTACGGGGTGTACTCGGCGTCGGCGGCCTCGTTCAACACCGCGGATGTCGGCGACGGGATCGAGCAGGCCGACGCCACGGGTGTCGCGAAGTACCACGGGTTCCAGTCGCGGCTGGCGAGAAGCGTCGTCGACGACGCGAACGCGACGACAGAGGCGGTCGCCGACGGTGGAACGAACGAAAACGAGACGGACGAATCCACGGTCGACACGACCGACGGGAGCGACGAGTGAGATGAGCGGGGAGGACGGCGACGTGGTCCGGCGCGACCGGTTCAGCGGCGGCCCCGCCCGCGCGTTCCTCTCCTCGATGGACCACGACGAGCGGCTCTTCGACGCGGACCTCGCGGTCGACCGCGCGCACGTGGTGATGCTCGTCGAACAGGAGATCGTCGACGAGGGGAGCGCGGGAGCGATCCTCGACGCACTCGCCGACATCGAAGCAACGGGCTACGACGCCCTCGACGGCGAGGACGTCCACGCCGCGATCGAGACCGCAGTGATCGAGCGTATCGGCGACTCGGGCGGCCGGATGCACACCGCCCGCAGTCGGAACGACGAGGTGGCGACGTGCATCCGGTATCGACTGCGCGAGGAGCTGCTCGACGCGATCGAGGCGACGCTCGTGCTCCGCGAGGCGCTCGTCGAGGAAGCGCGCAAGCACCGCGAAACCATCATGCCCGGCTACACGCATCGCCAGGCAGCCCAGCCGACCACCGTCGCACATTTCCTGGGCTCGTATGCGCAGGCACTCGCACGCGACACCGATCGCCTCGTCACAGCCTATGATCGGACGAATCGCTCGCCGCTCGGTGCGGCGGCCTTCGCCGGCACACCATTTGCAATCGACCGCGAGCGCACCGCCGGCCTGCTGGGGTTCGATTCCGTACTCAACAATTCGATGGACGCGGTCTCGACCCGAGATTTCCTCGTCGAGACGGCGAGCGCGCTGTCGGGGTGCTCGCTCACCCTCTCGGGCCTCGCGACCGATCTGATCGAGTTCGCGGCGGACGGCTATCTCGAACTCGACGACGACTACGCCTCGACCTCCTCGATCATGCCCCAGAAGAAAAACCCCGACACGCTCGAACTCGTTCGTGCGGCGGCCGGGAACGCGAGCGCGGGGCTGAACGGTCTCATGACGACGCTAAAGGGGCTACCTCGGGCGTACAACCGCGATCTACAAGAGGCGACACCCCACGTATGGACCGCCGTTGGCGCGGTCACGCCCGCGACGGAGGTGGCCGCGGGCGCGGTCGCGACCGCGACATGGAACGAGGACGCGCTCGCCGCGGCGGCTGGCGACGGATTTGCGACCGCGACCGGCGTCGCGGACCTGCTCGCGGCGAACGGGGTTCCGTTCCGGACGGCTCACGAGATCCTGGCCCAGGCTGCCGAACAAGGGGCCGACTACGCCGCCATTGAGACGGCCGCCGACGAAACGCTCGACGAATCACTTTCGACGTTCGTCGAGCGAGAGGCGGTCGAGAACGCGCTCGATCCCACAGCCAGCGTGGCGAGTCGCGACTCGGTCGGCGGACCAGCCCCTGAGACGGTCACGGCGGCGCTCGACCAGGCAGGGGCGGCGATCGAGGCCGACAGGGAGCGCCGCGACGACCGGCGTGATCGGCTCAACGCCGCCGCCGCAGCGTTCGAACGGGAGGTAGGTCAGTATCGTTGATCGACCGCCCCCGCGAGGGGGACGAATTCATCTCGCTGGCGACGGCGAAACGCGCGAACCGCTCGAATTTGGCCCGAAGAGGTCATAGCACTTCTTGTAAATTATCAAACAAGTTCGAAGGGTTTAAGCTGATACACGGGTGAGTGTGACACATGGCGAACTGTCCCGAATGCGGGGGCGAAGTGTCCCTGCACGACGACGCTGAGGTCGGAGAGATCATCGACTGTGGAACCTGCGGAGCCGAGCTTGAGGTCATCGACATCGACCCGCCGGTCCTCGAAACGGCCCCCGAGCTCGAAGAGGACTGGGGGGAGTAAGAGTGGAAATAGGCGTCCTCTACTCCCGGATCAGGCACGACGAGAAGCTCCTGCTCGGCGAACTCCGCGAGCGTGGCCACGAGGTGGTGAAGATCGACGTTCGCGACCAGCGCTTCGATCTCACCGAGCCGCCAGCAGCGGTCGTGGACTGCGACCTCGTCGTGGACCGGTGTCTCGCGACCAGCCGGAGCCGCTATGCGACCCGCTTCCTCGCGGCGTACGGCATCCCGGTCGTGAACGATCCGGACACCGCAGCGGTGTGTGCCGACAAGGCCGAGTGCAGCCTCGCGCTCGCGGGGGCCGGCGTGCCGACGCCCCGGACGGAGGTCGCCTTCACGAAAGAGAGCGCGATGGCATCGATCGAGCGCTTTGGCTATCCCTGTGTGGTAAAGCCCGTTATCGGGTCGTGGGGCCGGCTGCTGGCGAAGATCGACTCCCGGAGCGCGGCGGAAGCGATCCTCGAACACAAATCGACCCTCGGCCACTACGAGCACAAGGTGTTCTATGTTCAGGAGTTCGTCGCGAAACCCGGCCGCGACATCCGGGTCGTGGCTACTGACGGCGAGCCCATCGGGGCGATGGTACGCTCGTCGGACCACTGGCTCACGAACGCGGCGAAAGGAGCCGACACGGCGAAGTTCGACCTCGATAGCGAGGCCCGCGATCTCGTCGCGCGCGCGAGCGACGCGGTCGGCGGCGGTCTTCTGGGTGTGGACCTGATGGAGACCGACGATCCCGACGCCGAGTACTCTTATACTGTGCACGAGGTGAACCACACAGTCGAATTCAAGGCGCTCGACGGCGTCGCCGACGGCGACGTGCCCGCCCAGGTGGTCGACTGGCTCGAAAGCAAAGCGAAGACGGCTGACGGCGCTGCGGTCGCTGCGCCATGACCGACCTCACCGCATCGGTCGTCGGCGCGAGCGGGTTCACCGGCGGCGAACTCCTCCGAGTGCTCCGCGGCCATCCGGCGTTCGAGATCGCCCAGGCCACCAGCCGCGAGTACGCGAACAAAACCATCGGATCGGTCCATCCCAACCTTCGGGAGTTCGACCTGCGGTTCAGCGAACCAACCGATCTCGACGAGGTGGACGTGCTGTTCGCCGCGACGCCCCACGGCGTGTCGATGGACCACATCGACGCGTTTCGGGACGCGGCGGACACGATCGTCGACCTCTCGGCGGATTTCCGGCTCGACAGTGAAGACCAGTACGACGAGTGGTACGACGGCCACAGCCGGCCCGAGCTGCTCGACGAGTCGGTGTATGCGCTCCCCGAACGTCACCGCGACGACTTGAAGGGTGCGTCGCTGATCGCAGCGGGCGGCTGCAACGCGACCGCCGCAATCGTCGGGCTCGGCCCGCTGTTCGATGAGGAGATCCTCGCGGGCGACGAGCGGATCGTGGTCGACGTGAAAGTCGGTTCCTCGGAGGGCGGGGCAGGTGGCGGAAAGGCGTCCTCGCACGCCGAGCGCTCGGGGGTCGTGCGGCCCTACGCGCCGACGGGCCACCGCCACGAGGCCGAGATCGAGCAGGAGTTCAACTGCGAGACGGCGTTTTCGGCGCATGCAGTCGACATGATCCGCGGCGCAGCCGCGACCTGTCACGTCTTCCCGAGCGAGCCGGTGTCGAAGGGTGACCTCTGGAGCGCCTACCGCGAGGCCTACGACGACGAGCCGTTCGTCCGGCTCGTGGCCGGCGGCTCGGGCGTGTACCGATACCCCGAGCCGAAGGCGGTCGCGGGCTCGAACTACGCCGAGGTCGGCTTCGAACTCGATCCGAGCAATGAGAGGATCGTCGTATTCTCGGCGATCGACAACATGATGAAGGGCTCGTCGGGCCAGGCAGTCCACGCCGCGAACGTCGCGCTCGGACTCGACGAGACCGCTGGGCTCGGCTTTCAGGGACTGCATCCCGTGGGGGCACCCTGACGATGACGACAGTAGTGAAGGTCGGCGGTGCGCGGGCGGTCGATCCCAAAGGCACGATCGAGGATATCGCAGCGTTGACCGCAGAGGACGAGGACTGCGTGGTAGTCCACGGCGGCTCGACAGCCGTGGACGAGACGCTCGAACGATTCGGGGAGGAGCCCGAGTACGTCGAGACCCCTCGCGGGGTAGTCGGGCGATTCACCGACGAGCGCACGATGGAGACCTTTGCAATGGTCCTGCCTGGCAAGCTCAACACCGACCTCACGGCGTCGCTTCGGAAGACCGGTGTGGACGCCATTGGACTGTCGGGCGTCGACGGTGGACTCCTGACTGGCCCGCGGAAATCGGCCGTCAAAGTCGTCGAAAACGGAACGACGAAGATCCGCCGTGGCGAGCACTCGGGGACGATCGAGTCGGTGAACGCCGACCTTCTCACTGGATTGCTCGACGACGGATACACGCCGGTGGTGACGGTGCCGATGCTGGCCGAGGATGGCGTCCCAGTAAACGCCGACGCCGATCGGGCGGCCGCCGCGGTCGCCGGTGCGCTCGGCGCGACCCTCGTGGTGCTGACCGACGTCCCGGGCGTGCTCGCCGATCCCGACGATCCGGGAACGCTGATCGAGCGGGCGGGAACGCCCGGCGAGTTCGCACGGGTGGAGTCGGCCGCCGAGGGGTTCATGGGCAAGAAAGTAATGGCGGCGAAGGAGGCGCTCGGCGGCGGTGCGGCGTCGGTCGTCGTGGCTGATGCGAACGCCGACGATCCCGTGCTCGCGGCGCTCGACGGCGACGGGACCCACTTCGCGCCCGAAGCGATCGAAGCCGATGCGGAGGTCGACGCATGAGCGGGTTCGTCCACAACGAGAAGCCGATTCGGCTCGAAAGCGGCGAGGACGTCCATCTCTACGACGCCGACGGGTCGGAGTACCTCGACTGCGGGGCGAGTTACGCCTGCGCGCCGCTCGGGCACTCCCATCCCGCCGTGACCAACGCGATCACCGATCAGGCCGAGCGGCTGACGTTCGTCCAGGCATCCTACCCCGTCGACGCACGCGATCGGGCGCGCACGGCGCTCGAAGCCGCCGCGCCCGATGGGCTCGAAAACGTCTGGCTCTGCAACTCCGGAACGGAGGCGAACGAGGCGGCGCTGAAGTTCGCGCGGAGCGCTACTGGCGATTCGAAGATCGTCGCCACGATGCAGGGCTTTCATGGTCGGACGATGGGCGCGCTCGCGACCACGTGGGAAAAGGAGTACCGCGACCCGTACGAGCCGCTGATCGGCGATGTGGAGTTCGTGCCGTACGGCGACAGCGACGCGCTCGCGGAGGCGATCGACGACGAGACCGCGGCGGTGATCCTCGAACCGCTTCAAGGCGAGGGCGGAATCAACCTCCCATCCGAAGGGTATCTCGCAGCGGCACGCGAGCACACGGAAGCGACGGGTGCGGCGTTGATCCTCGACGAGGTCCAGACCGGGATGGGACGGACAGGAACGCTCTGGGCGTGCGAACGCGCAGGCGTCACGCCCGACATCCTCACGACCGCGAAGGGACTCGCGAACGGCCTCCCCGCGGGGACGGCGCTATGTGCCGACTGGATCGCCGAGGACTACGGCTCGCACAATGCCACCTTCAGCGGCGGCCCGGTGGTGAGCGCCGCGATCGACGCCACCCTTTCGACACTCGTGGGGGAGGACGTGCCGACCAACGCGGCCGCCGTCGGGGAGTATCTCACGGACGAGCTCGAACGCGAACTCGGCGATCAGGTTCGCGACGTGCGCGGCGAGGGGCTGATGATCGGGATCGAGGTCAAGCGCGGCGCGAACCGCGCACTTCGAGACCTCGCGCTCGATCACGCGATCCTCGCGCTCCCCACCGGCCGGTCGGTGGTGCGGCTGCTGCCGCCACTGGTTCTCGACGAGAACCACGCCGACCGGGTCGTTGAGGCGCTTGCGGACGTCCTTGGGGAGGAGACAGGATGAGCGAAGCTGTCACGGGCGTCTCGGAGAACGAGGCGCGCGAACTCCTCGTCGACCTCGTGGAGATACCCTCCCCGACCGGCGGGGAGGCGGCCTGCGCCGAGCGGCTCGTCGAGTTCTTCGAGGATCACGGGCGCGAAGCGTTCGTCGACGAGGTCGGCAACGTCCGTGCCCCCGCCGACGACTCGGTTCTGCTGACCTCCCACATCGACACCGTGCCCGGCGATATTCCGGTGCGGGTCGAGGCCGGCGAGGGCGAGCGCGCGGGCAACGAGGTGCTCTGGGGCCGGGGCAGCGTCGACGCGACCGGCTCTTTGGTGGGGATGGCGGTCGCCGCCGTCCGAACAGGAGTAAGCTTCGCGGGCGTCGTGGGCGAAGAAGTCGATTCGAGCGGCGCGCGCCACCTCGTCGAAACCCGCGGCGCGCCCGACACAGTGATCAACGGTGAGCCTTCGGGCTGGAACGGGATCACGCTCGGCTACCGAGGCCTGCTCGCGGGCACCTACGTCGCCACGAGCGAGTCCGGCCACACTTCCCGGCCCGCAAACAGCGCGATCGAGGACGCAATCGACTGGTGGGAGCGGGCACGAAACGCCGTGGCCGACGACCGCGACGAGTGGACGCCCGTCTTCGAGCGCGTGACGCCCAAACCCATCGAGGTCCACGGCGGAACGAGCGACGACGGCCTCTCGGTCGAGGCGACGATGGACGTTCAGTTCCGCGTGCCGCCGAGCCTCACCGTAGAAGAGGTACGCGAGGCCGCCGACGGCGAGCTGGACGGCGGGACCGTGCGGTGGTACGACGACGTCCCGCCAGTGATGACTACCCCCCGGAACCCGGTCGCGCGGGCGTTCCGCGGCGCGATCCGGCGGGCGGACGGTGAGCCGCGCCTCCTCAGAAAAACGGGGACCAGTGATATGAACATCTACGATGCGTGGGGCTGTCCGATGGCCACCTACGGCCCCGGCGACTCGGACCTCGATCACGCGCCCGATGAGCGCCTCGCGCTCGACGAGTTCGACCGCTCAATAACGGTTCTCGAAGATGTCGCCGAACGACTCGGAGACAGCGCATGACACGCCATTTCACCGATATCGACGATCTCTCGGCCGACGAGCTCGAAACGGTGCTCGACACCGCTGCCGAACTCAAAGCACAGGTGAAACGCGACGACCCCCATCCCCTGCTCGAACGCCAAACGCTTGGAATGGTGTTCGAGAAGCCGAGCACTCGTACCAGAGTCTCCTTCGAGACCGGAATGACCCAGCTCGGCGGTCACGCGATCTTCCTCGGGCCCGACGACATCGGACTCGGCAAGCGTGAACCCCTGCATGACACCGCTCGCACCCTCTCGGGCTACGTCGACTGCGCGATGGTCCGGCTGTTCGACCACGAGGACCTCGAAGAGCTCGCGGCCCACGCAACGGTGCCGATCGTCAACGGCCTCACCGACGACGCCCACCCCTGCCAGACCCTCGCGGACCTGCTGACGCTCCGCGAGACAGTGGGACTCGATGCGGAAGTGGCGTGGGTCGGCGACGGTAACAACGTCGCGCAATCGTTCGTTCTCGGGTGTGCGCTCGCCGGGATCGACCTCACGGTGGCCACACCGGCGGGATACGGAATCGACGAAGACGTACTCGATCGCGCCGCAACGATCGGGACCGCGCCCGACGTGACCGACGATCCGGCTGAAGCGGTCGCCGGGAGGGACGCGGTCTACACCGATGTCTGGGTGAGCATGGGCGAGGAAGCCGAGCGCGAGACGAAGCTCGCTGCGTTCGAGGCGGGCGGCTTTCAGGTGAACGCCGACCTCCTCGACGACGCGACCGTGCTCCACTGCCTGCCCGCCCACCGCGGCGAGGAGATCACCGAGGACGTGCTCGAAAGCGACCGTGCGGCGGTGTGGAACCAGGCCGAGAACCGACTCCACGCCCAGAAGGGACTTCTCGCCTTCCTCCTCGACGCGCTGTGAGACCGAAACGAAGCCCGTGAGGGCAGGATCATGCAGGCGTCGTTTGTCGCTACCAACCAGATAGCTACACATACGAACGGGAAATTTCGAGAGACTCACGCGGGACTCGACCAGCACTTGGAAAAACTACTATTTAGGCGGGTGTGGCATTCGAACTCGTGCATCACCGCACACGAGACCAATGAGCAACGAACCAGACGACACCGAACGCACCGACAGTCCCTCGTTGTTGGGGGACGCCAGCGAGTATCTGCCCTCGCGGCGATCGTTCATGACCGATGCGGCGACAGTAGGCGGCGGCGTGCTGGCCCTGTCAGCACTCAGCGGAACGGCGGCGGCCCAGAGCAACGGCGGAGACGGCGGAGACAGCAGCGAGGACATCAGCGACATCGACGTTCTCAACTACGCGCTCACACTCGAACACTTGGAAGCCGCCTACTACAACGACTTCCTCGCCGAGCACACCGAAAGCGAGGTCGAAAATTCCGACGTGGCGAAATACTTCGCGCGGCCGACGCTGCGGTACTCGATGTACCAGCAGATCGAGGAGGTCCGCGACCACGAGGAGGCCCACGTCGAGGCGCTGACTCAGACGATCAACGATCTCGGTGGGACGCCGGTCGAACCCGCCGAGTACGAGTTCCCCTACGACACGATGGAGGAGTTCGTGGCCATCGCCGACCGGCTCGAAGCCGTCGGCGTCTCCGCCTACGCGGGCGCGGCACCGCTCCTCTCGAATCCCGACCTGATCCCGCCGGCGCTTTCGATCCACAGCGTGGAAGCCGAACACCAGACGTACTTCCAGCTGCTCCACCTCCAGCGACCAGCCCCCGACGCGTTCAATCCCGCGCGCTCGATGGACCAGGTGCTCCCCATCGCGAAACAGTTCATCGCCGGCGCGGACGGTGGTGGTGGGCGGATGTTCACCGCGACCGTCGAGAATGTCTCGACGCCGGGCACGCTCGATGTCGATCGGGCGAACGGCGTCGTACCGCTGTCGCCGCCGGTCTATGCGGTCTACTCCGGCGGGAACCCGGCGTTCGTTCCGGGCGAGTCCGCCAACGAGGGGACCGAGATCGTCGCCGAGGACGGGTTCCCCATGGCGTTGGCCCAGACGGTGGCCAGTGCCGAGAACACCACCGACAGCGGCGTCGCTCCCTCGCCAGGCGGCTCGGTGGAGACTCCTGCATTGGGACCGGGCGAATCCGTCGAGTTCGGCTTCAGCGCCGCACCAGGCGATCACTTCACGATGGAGACGATGTTCGTCCAGTCGAACGACTGGTTCTACGGGTTCGAAGGCCTCGCGCTGTTCGAGGGCGACGAGCCGGTTTCGGGCGACGTCACCGATGCGATCGCGGTCTACGACGCCGGAACCGAGGCCGACACCGCACCGGGAACCGGCCCCGACCAGAAACCCGTCCAGGACCCAGAGGCGATGGATGTCGGCCCCAAGGAGGACGAACCGATCCAGTTGGCCGGCGAGCGCCACCCCGACTTCGACATCCCCGACGCCAGCGAGGTCATCGAGGTGACCATCACGCCGCAGTGACCACGACACCGGCGCTGCCGCCAGGGTGCTCTTCGTTTTTCGTGGGCGACGCCCCACGCTTCGGCCAGGGACCCAAGGTATATCCCCAGGCCCCGAGAGGGATTTTGAGAGCGAAGATGGAGAAGGTACTGTGGTATCTCTTTACGGCGACGCGCGGCGGTGCGAACCGCGTCCGCGTCGTTCGGTCGCTCGGCGAGCGCCCGAAGAACGCAAATCGCCTCGCCGAGGAGTTGGACATCGCCTACACCACCGCTCGCCACCACCTCGACATGCTCTGTGATCACGACGTCGTCGAACAAAGCGATGAGAAGTACGCCGCACTGTTCTTCCTCACCGACCAGTTCGAACGAAACCGTGATGAGTTCGAGAACATAGCACAACACGTGGAGACCGACGAATGACGACCCTTCAAGCCACCATCCTGATGAGCAACACGATGACGATCGCCAGCGGCCTCTCCGGCGTGAGCATCGTGCTGTTGCTCGCGCTCACGGCGGTGTGGCTCAACAACTACCGGACGTTCCGGACGCCGCTACTCCTTGGCCTCGTCGCCTTCGGCGCGGTGTTGCTCGTCGAGAACGGCGTCTCGCTCTATTATTTCTTCACGATGCGGAGCCTCTACTCGATGGACCCCGCCGCACAGCAAGTGATCGCGGCGATGCGGGCGTTCCAGGCAGTCGCGCTCGTCTTCCTGACCTACGTCACGATGAAGTGACCGTGGCGTCGCTGTCCTCGCGATAAAAAACGGACGGTCGCTTCGGGCGACTCAGCGGAGGAACGAGTAGACGACGCCGAGGAGCACGCCGTAGACGGCGTGGGCCGGCAGGCTTCCGGGCAGTGCGAAGTTCGGGAACGGTGGCGCGCCCGCAAAGCCCACAGTCTGCAACCAGATCGGCATCACGAGCGCTGCGAGCAGCGCCCAGAGCACGACGCCGTAGATGAGGCCGACGATCGCCGATCGGCCGACACCACGTCCGACGCCGGTGCCGGTCGCGACCGCAGCGAACACCACGCCGAGGACCGCACTGTGGGCCATGTGGACGACCCAGCCCGCAAGCCCGTTCGGCGGGGGTGCGAGGCCGTAGAGCGCCGGGATCGCTACCTCGATCACCGGCGTCATCATCATCGTGATCATCGCGCCCATCGCCGCACCGCCGACCAGGCCGCCGACAATGCCCGCCTGCCAGTCGGCGAGGCCGGTGCCGGTCGCTGTCGCCGTGTCGGATCGGGTTTCTTGGCTCATACACGGAACGGTACACCACGGACCGACATAACCGCGCGGCGCGTTGACAGCAGCCACGCAATGGCGCGGACCACGCACGATCGAGAGGCCGACGTTTATGCTCCGGGCGGTCGAACCCCGGGTATGACTCAGGCCGACCCGAGCCCCCAGCGGTTCCGTGATCTCATGCTCGACGCCGAGCCGGGTTTCGAGCAGGTGATGGTCTGTGTGTTCGACATCCAGCGCCACGAGACCCGAACCTACCGAACGCTACTCGATCAGCCGGACAGCACCGTCGAGGAGTTGGCCGCGGAGTTGGAGCGCGATCGCTCGAACGTCAACAGATCACTGTCGACGCTTCGCGAGAAGGGCCTTGCCGAGCGCGGTCGCCGACTCCTCGACGGCGGCGGCCACGTCTATCAGTACACTGCGACGCCGCTGCCGGAGGCAACGGAGCTGATGCATGACACTCTCGACGAGTGGACGGCGTACGTCCACGCGCGGATCGACGAGTTCGGCGACGAGGCGTAGTTCTCACAAGGGGCACTCACTGCGTGGTCGTCGGTCGTGCGACCGCGCCAGGCTGTTCGGGCCGCGTGCCGAGCGTGAGCGAGAGGGTGCGCCGATCGCCGTTGCGGAGCACGGTGACATCGACGCTCTCGCCGGGCGACGCCTGGAGCGCGAGATACGACGAGAGGCCCTGGAGGCGGTCGATCCGCTCGCCGCCGAGGCCCACGATGACATCGCCGGACCGGAGCACGCCGGCCGACGGTCCGTCGGCGGGGACGCGGTCGACGACCACGCCACGGGGACGATCGAGACCCGCTTGCTCGGCGATCTGAGGCGTGACGGGTCGCAGCCGGATGCCCATGTAGGCGTGCTCGTACTCGCCGTTTCGAATGAGCGACGACACGACGCGCGTGACGAGCGGGGCCGAGATGGCAAACGCGAGGTTCTCGCCGCCGCCGGAGCTGACGACACCCACGATCTCGCCCTGGAGGTTCAAGAGCGGCCCACCCGAATTCCCCGGGTTGACCGGTGCGTCGGTCTGGATGCCGTCGGGGATTCGACGCCCGTTCGGAGCCGGAATCGAGCGGTTCACCGCGCTGATGATGCCCGACGTGATCGATCCCTCCAGACTGTAGGGGCTGCCGATGGCGGCCACTTTGGTGCCGATCGCGGGCTGGTTTTCGACCAACGGGAGGGGTTCTGCGTACTGTGGCGGGTCCTGTACCTCGAGGACGGCGAGATCGCTCGATGGGTCCGTGCCGACGACCGTCGCCGAGCGCCACTGGCCGCGCGCGAAACGGACCCGAACGCTCTGGGCGTTGCTGACGACGTGGGCGTTTGTGACGATGTTGTTGTCGCGAAAAACGAACCCCGATCCCTGACCCCTCCCGCGAACGGTCGTCACCTGAATGAGGACGACCGAATCGATCGTCCCCCGGTAGACCTGCGTGTACGGGCTCGATGCGTCGCCAGCGGTCGCGTTGCCGTCGGTGACGTTGTCGTCGATGGCGGTCGCGGGTTCGGCGGACGCGTTCGCGGTGGTGGCGGTCGCGTTCGCCGGGCCGTCGGCCGTGGTTTCGGCGGGCGTCGAGCCGTCGGTCGTCGGGGAAGCAGTCGGCGAGTTGGTCGCAGTTTGATCGCCAAGTGCGCCCCCACAGCCGGCGATCCCGGTGGCAAGTGCCGTCCCGAGCGCACCGAGATACGCCCGTCGCGTCGTCCGCGTGTCATCCATACCCAAAATAGGGGTTTCGAACGGGTAAGTGGCATGTTTGTGAGTGTCTCGTCACCAAAGAGCGTCCATCCGGACAGTACGGAGTCCACGGATCGGCCCACTTTTGCCCGCCCGGACAGTCCCGTCGCGTAATGGCCGACCTCACGCTTGCGCCCGACGAGCCAGCGCCCGACGCCGCGACCGACGGCACGTGGCTCGCGTGCATCGAGTGTGGCGACGTACACGCGCCGTTCGACGCCCCGATCTATCGGTGCCCCGACTGTGGCGGGCTCCTCGAAGCGCGCTACGACGAGTATCCCACGTTCGAGACGTTCGCCGGAGCGGGTCGCGGTGTCTGGCGCTACGCCGCGGCGCTGCCGTTCGACAAGGGCGTCTCGCTCCCGGAGGGCAACACGCCGCTCCACGCTGTGCCCCGGCTCGAAGACGAGATCGGCACCCGAACGCTGCGGATCAAACACGAGGGAATGAACCCGACGGGGAGTTTCAAGGATCGGGGGATGACCGTCGGGGTTCGGGTCGCCGCCGAACTGGGTGTCGGCCGCCTCGCATGTGCCTCGACCGGCAACACCAGCGCGGCGCTCGCGGCCTACGGCGGGCGCGGCGGGATGCAGACGCTCGTGCTCCTCCCCGCCGGGAAGGTCGCTGCGGGGAAGGTCGCCCAGGCGAGCCTCCACGGCGCACGAATTTTGGAGGTCGACGGCAACTTCGACGCGTGTCTCGACATCGTCGCCGAACTCGCCGACCGCGGCGAGGCGTATCTCCTCAACTCGCTCAACCCCTTCCGATTGGAGGGCCAGAAGACCATCGGGTTCGAAATCCTCGAACGGTACCACGCCGACTACAGCCGGTATCCCGACCGGATCGTTCTGCCTGTGGGGAACGCTGGCAACACTGCGGCACTCTACAAAGCCTTCCGTGAACTCGTCGCGAGTGGAGCACTCGATTCCGAGGAAATGCCGAAGCTCACCGGCGTCCAGGCTGCGGGGGCCGCGCCGATGGTCGAGGCCATCGAGGAGGGCAACGCGGATATCGAGCGCTGGGAGTCGGTCGAGACTCGCGCGACGGCCATCCGGATCGGCAACCCTGTGAACGCACGGAAGGCGCTACCAGGAATCAGGAAAACCGGCGGAACGGCGGTCGCCGTCGCGGACGAGGCGATCACCGACGCCCAGGGCGCGCTCGCAAGCGAGGGCGTCGGCGTCGAACCCGCCTCCGCGGCGAGCGTCGCCGGCCTCCGGAAGCTCCGCGCAGCGGGCGTCGTCGACAGCGACGAGGACGTGGTCTGCCTGACGACCGGCCACCTCCTGAAGGACCCCGACGCCGCGGCCGCGGCTGGCACGGAGCCCGAGCCCGTGCCCGCCGACACCGAGGGCGTGCTCGATCACCTGCGCGAATAGACACTGGAGCTCGGGAATGGACGACGAAATCACCTATCCGACGGCCGGCGACATACTCGC
>Ga0136571_100096_pt1 | contig 25506 bp, 23 predicted proteins | sample AntDeeMetageno81_FD_104643 | JGI IMG/M metagenome (GOLD analysis project Ga0136571, IMG submission 104643) | Saline lake microbial communities from Deep lake, Antarctica - Metagenome #81 | ecosystem: Environmental > Aquatic > Non-marine Saline and Alkaline > Saline | place: Antarctica: Deep lake...
CCTCACGGAAGCAGTCTCCGGGAAGGCGACGATCGATCAGCGACAGCAACTGCAGGTCACTGCGGACGGCGTCGACTGTACGGGTATCAACGACGTGATGATCGAACACGTCCCGCCCGAGAACCCGGTCGACCGAAAGATCACGCGGCTGGAAGTGTACGCTGACGACGAGTTCATCGGTGAATACGAAGGAAACGGGCTCGCAGTATCGACGCCGACGGGTTCGACTGGCGTCTCGCTATCGGCCGGCGGCCCCATTCACTATCCGAAGAACAACACTTCGCTGCAGGTCGTCCCGCTTCACACCCATCGACTCGGCGTGCGGCCCCTCATCGTCGATGCGGAGACGACCCTTCGAGTCGTCTCCGAAGGGCCAGCGAACCTACTCGTCGACGGTGGTCGTGCCCAGACGAGGCTCGGGGAAGCGGATATCGTCACGATAGAGGGGGCAGGAACGGCAGCCCACGTCGTCAATACGAGCTACGACGACGACTTCTTTACCTCGGTTTCCGAAAAGCTGGGGTGGAGCGTCCGCGAAGACCGGGACGACACCGGTTCCAGTGACGTGGGAACTCGAACCGACGGAACTCACGACGAGCAACCATTCTTGGAGCGAGCGAAGCAAGCGGCGATGGACGCTGCCCGGGCAGCGGGGCCCGCACTTCGGGAACTCCATGGACAGACCGAATCGATCGAATTTAAGTCGGACAAGTCGGACATCGTCACCGAGGCCGACTACAAGTCCGAGAACATCATCACAACGGTCCTCGAGAGCGAATTCCCCGATCACGGAATCCGATCCGAAGAGGATGTCCAACGGGACGGCTCGAGCGAGTACACATGGTCGGTCGATCCCCTCGACGGTACCGGTAATTTCGCGCACGGGAACCCAAACTACTCCATCTCGATCGCGCTGCTCGAAAACGAAACCCCCGTCGTGGGGGTCGTGTACGCGCCCGAGACCGACGAGATGTTCAGCGCGATCAGCGGCGAGGAGGCGATGCTCAACGGTACGCCCCTTACCACGACCGAGCGAACGTCCCTCGACGAGTGTATGCTGCTCTCCGGATACGATCCGGACGGAACGTTCCTGTCCCACAGTTACCACGAAGCCCGAGGCGTTCGTCGGCTCGGCTCTGCTGCACTGAACCTCTGTTATCTCGCAGCCGGCAGCGCGGACGCCGTCTGGGAGTACGATACCTATCCCTGGGATGTCAACGCGGGGCTGGTCATCGCTTGCACGGCGGGGGCGACCGTAACGACGGCAGACGGCACTCAGTACGAGCCAAACGTCGGTCTCGACACGCGAAACGAACTGCTCGGATCGAACGGTCCACTGCACGAGACGCTGCTCTCGCATCTGCAGGGAGCCGATGCGCTTCGCTCGACGGCTACGGGTCTGACCGACTGAGCCGCGTTCTCCTCGTCACTTCGATTCGTGTGACGGTCGCGACCGTCTGAAGCGGAGACCGAACGGGTCCAGACGAGCCGAATAACGTGACGTTCTCGAGACACCGCCTCCCGTAACTGGCGTACGGATGGCGGAGCCAGAGTGAGTACCGCCGGTTACGTAAAAGTGAGCTGGAAAGCGACGGCGCCGTCCGAACGCGGTTCAGACCCGTTCGATGATAGTTGCGACACCCTGGCCGAATCCGATACACATCGTCGACAGCGCGGTGTCCTGCCCCGTTCGCTCGAGTTCGTGGGCGAGTTTGGTCAGCAACATCGCGCCGGTCGCGCCCAGCGGGTGACCGTGGGCGATCGCCCCGCCGTTGACGTTGACGTCCTCCCAGGACGCGCCCGACTCCTCGAGCCACGCGCCGACGACCGACGCGAACGCCTCGTTGACCTCGAAGAGATCGATGTCGCCGACAGTCATATCCGCCTTCTCGAGGACCTGTTCGGTTGCCGGAATCGGGCCCTTGAGCATCGTCACCGGATCAACGCCGACGACCTCCGTCTGCCGAATACGGGCCATCGGGTCCCAGCCGTGTTCCGCAGCGGCTTCCTCGCTCGCAATGAGCAAGGCGGACGATCCATCGACGATTCCGGAGGAGTTCCCGGGATGGTGGAACCCGTCCCCTTCCTCACGGAACGACAGCGGCAGGTTCGAAAGCGTCTCGAGATCGGTTCCCGGTCGGGGATGTTCGTCTTGCTCCACGACGACGTCATCCCCGTCGAGTTCGGTCTCGACAGGGATCACCTGATCGTCGTAGCGTCCCTCGTCCCAGGCCCGCTTCCAGCGCTGCTGGGAATCGACGGCAATCTCGTCGAGTTCCGTTCGGGAGAGGTCCCACTCTTCGGCGATGCGTTCGGCACCCTCGCCCTGATTCGTCCGTTCGTCGAAATGCTCGAAGTACGTGTCCGTGAGGCTGTCCGAGTTCGCGTCGGATCCCATCGGAACGCGAGTCATGTGCTCGACGCCGCCCGCGATGAGGACGTCGTGTTGGTCGGCCATGACGTTTGCAGCCGCAAAGTTAGTCGCTTGCTGACCGGAACCACACATTCGGTTGAGCTGGACGCCCGGAACGATATCGCCCCAGCCAGCGACCATCGGTGCGAGCCGACCGACGTTCAGTCCCTGTTCGTCGACCGGACTCACGCACCCGTAGATGACGTCTTCGATCGTCTCCGGGTCGAATCCGTTCCGTTCTCGGAGCGCTTTAAGCGGCTCCGCAGCGAGGTCCTGTGGATGAGTATCGCGGAACGATCCATCTCGTTTCCCGAACGGGGTTCGCACTGCATCAACAATGACAGCGTTTTTCATTGGCATGTGTCACATTATCATCGAGCTATTAATAGCTTTGTCTACGGCAGCCATCAAATTAGGTATCTATCACTTTCGAACGGTCAGTCGAAGACATCGAACCGCGACGAACGGACTACCACTTTGATAGGAACTAAGGGGACGGATGTTGATTAACGATCATGCGCGAGATAGGAAGCGGCAACGTACTCGTGGAGATCGACGAACACCGTGCCGATATCGTTCTAAATCGACCAGAGAAGCGCAACGCGATGAACGAGGCCCTGCTGACCGACCTGAAGCAGGCGATTACCGAAGTGGATTCGGACGAGAGCGTTCGCGCGATCACGTTGCTCGGTGAGGGTCCGGTGTTCTGTGCCGGGATGGACCTCGAAATGATGCGTGACCGGGGAGAGCAAGCCCAGAAACGGGAATCACGCAGTACTGGCTCCCAGGGAGATCTACTCGGGGATGTCGTCGACGCAATCGAAACGGCTCGCGTCCCAACCGTCGTTGGGATCAAACGAGCCGCGCCCGCCGGCGCGTTCGAACTGTCCCTCCCCGCGGACTTCCGGATCATCTCGGAAGATGCACAGTACGGCGTTATCGAGGTGAAACTCGGTACGTTCCCGCACGGTGGCGCGACACAGCGGCTCCCTCGTATGATCGGACTGGCAAAAGCGAAAGAACTGGTCCTCAGCGGGGAGTTCATCGACCCTGAAGAAGCTAAGCAAATCGGGCTAGTAAACGAGGTATGCGATGCGGAAGCCGTCGACGACCGTGCTCGTGAGCTCGCGGACAATCTCGCCGAGAACGCGCCACTTGGCATGGAGCGGGCCCGCAAAGCGCTCAACGCTGCCTTGGAAACCCCACTCGACGAGGGACTCGCTTACGAAAACGCCCTCGGGAAACAACTCGACGACACACACGACTACACGGAAGGGTTCACGGCGCGCCTCGAGGATCGCGAACCCGAGTTCGAAGGACGGTAACGCAGCGAAATTATCCCCCGTATTCGGCTCCGAGAACGTCCAAGTAGCTGCCCGTTCGATACGGGTGGGAGACATCGTGTAGTGCCGAATTGCCGGCTCGCTGTGATCGTTCCAAGCGGACTCGCCTTTCCCGTTTCGTCGGCTACGTGCTCCGGGAAGAAACCAAAAAGGAAACGAGACCCTGTTAGAACGAGAAGAGGTCGATACCGCCGGTCACGCCGATGACCTGTCCAGTCACGTACGACGCCTGCTCCGAACTGAGATAGGCAATCATGTTCGCAACGTCGTCCTCACTACCGAGGCGTCGCATCGGTGTTGCCTCCGCGATTCGGGCGAAGTACTCGTCGACGTTTTCGCGGAGTTCGTCTGGCGTCATATCGGACCACTGATCGACGACGATGTTCGGAGCGATGACGTTCGACGTGACCCCGGACTGTGCGCCTTCGAGCGCCATCGTCTTTCCGACACCGAGCATCGCCGCTTTCGTCGCCGAGTACGAGAACTGGCCGAACCCGCCGTACCAGCCGGCCATCGACGACATGTTGATGACGCGACCCCAACCGCGGTCACACATCTTCGGGAAGACCTCTTTGCTGATGTTGTACGTTCCGGTCAGGTTAATCTCGACGTCCCGATCCCAGGTCTCATCGTCGAAGTCGGCGATGCGGTTGCGCGCGTCCACCATCGCGGCGTTGTTGATGAGAATGTCGACGCCGCCGAACTCGTCTCGAACGGCGTCCATCGATTCCTGTACGTCGTCCCTGTCGGTCAAATCACAAAGCAGCGGGATGGCGTCTCCTCCGCCTGCCGTTTCGTTCACCTCTTCGGCGACTTCGGAGGCACCGTCTTCGTCGACGTCGAGGACGACGACGTCTGCGCCCTCTTCCGCGAGCGTTCGACAATCTGCGCTTCCGATTCGTCCGGCACCGCCAGTAACGACGGCGGTTCTGTCGTTGATACCTAAATCCATCGCAATTTGTTAGAGTTTGTCGTCCATAATAATGATTCCCCTTTTCGGAAGCGGCCAGGGATGAAGATCGGGATTGACATCCTCCCCGCGCTGAAGCACGAGGATTCCTCCGTTGGGGGGTTCGTCTACCGACCCACGGAAGCAACTTGCGGGTTTGTGCGCACTTCTTTGGAACTTTCGTGAGGGTGTGGTTTCCCCGACCAATCGTGGTCGTCCACTCGAATCGCACGGGCCGTGCCATCGGCCTGACTTCCATTTCGCTGTTTTCTCGAAGGAACGTCTCTGACGCCGTGAGGTCGGCGTGTCCCTCAAACTCGCATGGACACGTCAGCGTATCTCTGTGGCGCGTTGTTTCCTCGCGGTCGCCACACTCGGGGCACGTCTGACTTGTCCATGCTTCTGACTCGACTTCGAGACAGATGCCGTACTCCTCACAGAGGCACGCGAGACGGGTGATGAACTTCTTGAATGCCCAGAAGTTGTGCGTCTTCTCGTTCACTCTGACCGACCAGTGAGCGTCCAGTACGTCGGTTAAGTCGCCCACGTACACCGTCGCCACGCCCTCGTCGTACAACCGCTCAACGAGATCGCGCACCAGCGCGTTCTGTGCGTGGTCACGACATTTCGTTCGCTGTCTGTACAGCTTCCGAATCCGTTTGGAACTGTAGCGCCCCCCACGGAGCTTCGACTGGAGGTGGGCGATCTCGTCGGTCGTCTCGCGGAACCGTCCGAACAGCTCCCGACCGGCGTAGATGTACTGGCTTCCAGCCGTCGTGGAACAGGCGACGAGATTGTTTGCGCCAACGTCAAGGGCGGCTTCGTGAGAAGCCAGTGGTGAATCCAGTCGAGAATCAGGGACAGTGACTGGTTGGAAAGCCCTGAACGTGTCGCTCACTTCGTCGTACTCCAGTTCCAGACGACCCTGTTTGCCGTCCCACTTCGGGTTGCCCCGGATTTCGAGGCGGAGTCGTTCGTGGTAGCCGAGTCCGTATTCGTCTTTCAGTTCCTCTCCGACGGGAATTTCGAGACGGCTCCGCTTGTCCCACTGAATCGTGTACTGGTCGTTGCGGATGTAGGTACGGAGCTCTCGTCCATCTTCCTCGTTGCCCCAGTACGACGGTGGGGTGGCGTTCTCACCGTTCTCCGTGAGGGCGAAGAACGACCGCCACGCTTCGCTGTTTTTGCGCGTGACCTGTTGAACGGTTGCGCTACCGACGACACCGTTGTAGCATCCTCGGTACTCAGAAGTGTCCCACACGTCGCCGTCACCGAAGTAGTTCTGGCGACGTTCGTAGGTCAATTCGTTCCACAGCGATGCGGAGGCATCGAGTAGCCGTCGGAGGCACTCTCTGTCGTCTTCGGTCTGTGGAACCACCTCGAAGGTATTGGCGCGCTTCATTTGTCATCACCTTGCTGTTCAGCGATGTACTGTTTGATAGCGCCCTTCGAGGTACTTCCCGCTGTTCCGATGTAGTACGAACGAGTCCACTTCACACGGTCGTCGTACCGCTGATTGTATTTCCGCGCCGAGATTCCTTTCACCCAGTTGACGATGAGTGACGGGGCGTTCTTGGGCGGGCTCCCGATGAACAGGTGTACGTGGTCAGGCATGACCTCGCACTCGGCCAGTTCGAGGCCCTTGTCCTCACAGATTTCCGCAAAAATGGCTTTGAGACGTTCCTTTGTCTTCCGTCGGACCGGTGCTGTACCGTTGAGGCGAGCGAACGTCCGTCAGCCGGCCGGATCGCCGGACCGTAATCGGTCTCGGAGGTCCGTCTTGACGACTTTCCCGACCGGGTTTCGGGGGATTTCCTCGACGACTTCCAGCCGTTCGGGTCGCTTGTAGATGGCGACGTTGTCACCCATGTACTCCGTTATATCCTCGAGCGAAAGTTCCTCTCCTGACTGTGGAACTGCGAAGACCGCGACGCGCTCGCCGAGGTCTTCGTGCGGTTCGCCGACGACGGCCGCGTCCGCGACCTTCGAATGCTCGATAACGATGTTCTCGACCTCCTTCGCACTGATGGTGAACCCGCCCCGAATGATGACGTCTTTCTTCCGATCGAAGAAACTCATGAAACCGTCCTCTTCGACTCGGAACAGATCGCCAGTGAAAAAGTACCCGTCTTCGTCGAACGCGTTCGCGGTGACCTCGGGTTGGTTGTAATAGCCAGCCATGAGTCCCGGTCCTCGGAACGCGACCTCGCCGACTTCGCCCGGTTCGGTTACCTCGTCGCCGCTCTCCGGGTCGACGATACGGATGTCGACGGTGTCGATCCGCGGATCGTCGATACCCCAGTCGATATCCTCGGCGAACCGCGGAAAGTCCGTTGTACGGCGCTCCAACGGAGTCGTTTTCGGGCCACTAATAGTGGATGTCCCCTCGTTCTGTCCCCAAATATTGATAATTTCGATCCCCCACCGCTTGTCGAACTCTTGTATCGCCCACTCCGAGGGAGCAGCTGAACCAGTCGTGATCGTTTCGATGTCACTCAGGTCGAAGTCGTCGACGTCGGGGTGTTTGAGCAACTGATTCAGCATGGTCGGAACCAGGATAGTAAACGTAACGCCCTCGTCTTGTATCTGCTCGACCATCAGATCGAGATCGATGGGGTGATGGAGCACGAGTGTTCCGCGATTGAGCAGCCACGGGACGTAGTTGACACCGAGCGCAGTCATGTTGACCAACGGCGCCGCACAGAGGACGATGTCGCCGTCGTTCGTGTCACACAACAGTGGGAGCGGATTTGACTGCCAGTTGTTGTGCGTCATCGGGCACGCTTTGGGATCCGCAGTCGTACCGGATGTCCACTGAATATTGAACACCTCGTTCGCACCGATTTCGATGTCATCGATCGCCGAGGTGTCCGCATCGGTAGTCGTAAAGTCCCGAATATCTGAGAACGAGATCGCGCGCTCGAGGGTCTCCGATGCGGCGGCGAACTCCGTTGCCATCTCGACGTGATCGAACCCGTCGAAGTCCCGCGGCCCGACGTATGCGACGGCCTCCGTTATGTCGACCACGTGTTCGAGCTCGTGTCGCCGCCACTGGATCGGCATCGGTGATATGATAGCCCCCGCCCGGGCAACCGCCAAGTACAGCATGGCCAGTTCCCACGTGTTCGGTAATTGTACGACGACGAAGTCGTCCTTACCGATGCCGCGCTCGCGGAGTGAGGTTGCGACGGCGTCGACGGCTTCGGAAAGCTCTGCGTACGTCAGTCGCTCGGGCTCTCGATCGACCAGTTTCGATGTGTTCGGTGGATCAACGACGGCCATCCGCTCGGGATCTCGAGCGACGGTGTCCGCGAACCGATCGAGTAGCGTCTCGTCTTCCCAGACGCCCGCCTCCTCGTACTGTGCTATCTGGTTCGGGTCGTGTAACTCCATGTACATTGGGATGAACCAACACATACCGTGATAGGTATTTCGGACCGTCCTCTAACACTCTCCTAATTACCAAGTCCCATAGCACCGATTTGTTCTTGGTACCGGTTTCGAAGGGTGACCTCGGTTACTTGAACAACATTGGAAACTTCCCTTTGTGTCTTTTTCTCATTACAAAGGAGTGCGCTCGCGTAGATCGCAGCCGCGGCATATCCAGTTGGTGACTTTCCTGACAACATCCCTTTTTTCAGCTGTCGTATCAATGATTTCATTTGCCTTTGCCTGTACTTCTTCGGATAGATCAAGCTCAGAACAGAACCGAGGCACGTACTTCCTCGGGTCAACAGGCTCCATCTCAAGACTGAGTTCCTTGGAGAAATACCGATACGTGCGACCAATCTCCATGCGTTCAACGCGTGATACAGCCGCGACTTCATCCAGCGATCGCGGAATCCCCTCCATACGACAAGCCGCATACAGTGTACTCGTGGCAACACCCTCAATTGAGCGTCCGCGAATGAGATCCTCGTCAAGGGCGCGTCGATAGAGGACGCTAGCGACCTCCCGAACAGATCGGGGGACCCCTAAAAAAGAGGCCATCCGGTCCGTTTCAGAAAGCGCAAATTGAAGGTTTCGTTCGCCAGCATCCTTCGTTCGGATCCGTGTTTGCCATTTCCGCAGCCGGTTCATCTGACTCTTCTTTTCTGCAGAGAGGGACCGTCCATAGGCGTCTTTATTTTTCCAGTCGATCGTGGTGGTTAGCCCCTTATCGTGCATCGTCTGGGTCATCGGCGCTCCAACGCGAGATTTGCTCTCCCGCTCCGAGTTGTTGAATGCGCGCCATTCTGGACCGTGATCGATAGCCTCTTCTTCAAGAATCAACCCACAGTCCTCGCAGCTCACTTCGCTCTCATCTGGACTTCTAATGAGTGTATTTGAGTCATATTCAGGACAGGTCTGAACGTCCTCCTGTTCAGTTGGGTCGCGCTCTGTCACATCATCACGCTCTTTCTGACGAGTCGGCCGTTCCATCAGTCAATTGTCTATTGTCTCTGTGGAAGGTTAAACAGTCTGGGTATTAGTGATGGATGGTTACACGTTATCAATGAATGATCATGGTATCAAATACCACAGTCATGTCTGGTGGGAGCACGAACGAAGAAACTGAGAACGACACGGAGGGTTTCCATGTTAGACCTTAATGAGATGTTCGTGTACGACGCCGTAACGCACTCGTACAACATGTCCCCGTCGAACTACCGCAACGAACAGCACGCCGAGAGGATCACAGAGATGCTTTTCGGGAACGTGTCGAGCGTCGTCTCCGATGAGTATACCTTCACCCTGAGGGCTTCGTGCGAGATTGGGGTGTCGAAGAGACGGCGACGATGCTGTTCGAAGAGAGTTACACGGACATGGCGACGTTTCATCCAGTGCCGATTACGCCTTTCACGACGGGCTGGTCGCCAACGATAAAGCAGGTGCGGTCGTGGACCGGTGGCCCGACAGGTTCCGTTCCTACGCCTGCGTGAATCCGCTCCGAGACGGGTGGAGGACGAACTTGAGGCTTAAGTTCAGGAATTCGATCCAATTGAAATCAAAGGCTCTGGTGAACCGCTATATAGCACCGACTTGAACCGTCACAACTAGGGAGTTGAAGCGGGAAACGGCGGATGCTCTATGTCTAAAATTTCCCGCTTCACTGGGAAAGTGGTGACGTTGGCTAAAAGTGTATGGTGGCCGAGGCGAATCCGCCGCCCCGCAAGGTGGCGGCGGATTCGCCGACTACGCCGTCGTCTCGCTCCATTGTCTCCGGATTTACTTGGAGAAATCCTACCGCGAAGCGCTCGACCTCTTGAGCGAAATGCCACAAATACTGGCGGAGATCGGCCTTCTCAAGGCCGATCTCCCTGATCACTCGACGCTAGTGAAGGCGTTTGACAGGATCAAGATGGCAGTCTGGCGAGTGCTGCTGTGCCTGTCGGCGCAGCTGCACGAGTCATCTGGCCATGCAGCGATGGACGCGACGTTTTTCGACCGCGAAAACGCCAGCAAACACTACTGCCGACGGACGAATTACCGTGTGCAGACACTCAAAACAACCGCTCTCGTCGATACAGAGTCACAGGCTGTTCTCGACGTTCACTGTACGACCGAGAAACGTCATGACACCCAACTCGGCTGGCAACTCGCCCGCCGCAACGTGGGCGAGTTGCACAGCCTCGCCGCCGACAAAGGCTACGATTGGCAGCAATTACGCGATAAGCTGAGGAAAGAAGGTGTGAGGCCGTTAATAAAGCATCGTGAGTTCCGTCCCATCGATCACGCGCATAATGCGCGGATCGATGGGACTCTCTACGGCCAGAGAGCGTTATATGAGACCGTCTTCTCGGTGATCAAGCGCACGCTCGGCGACGCCGTGCGTGCGCGATCCTGGTATCGAGAGTTCCGTGAAATCGTTCTGATGTGTGCCGTCTACAACATCAAGCGTGCTGTGAGCTAGTCAAATCCAACGCCGTATGGCGATTCATCAAGGCCCAAGAGAGCGGAACCGAGAATATCGGATCACTCCACGACGTGACCGCAACGAAGCGCGGCGATGTCCCTGCGATTACGATGGGCGATCGAACGGTTTCACACACCGAATTACGCGATCGCTCGGCGACGTTTGCCGGTGGGCTCGCCGAGCGAGGGCTCGAACCTGATGATCGGGTGCTGGTATACGTTCCGAACTGTCCCGAGTTTCTAATCGCGTTCTTCGGTGCTCTCAAGGCGGGGATTCCATTTTCGCCCGCTAATCCACAGTACCAGGCGCGCGAACTGGCGCATCAGCTCACCGATTCCGGCGCAAAGGCGATTGTTACCCACGAATCGCTCCGAGATACCGTCGACGAAACGCTCGAGAAGACCGGTCTCGATCTCCTCGTGATTACCGTCGGAGACGGCCGTGAAGGGGACGTTCCGTTCGAAGAAGTGGACGGTAATCCACTCTGCGTCGACCGCCAGAAGGACGACGTTGCTACCCAGCTCTATACGAGCGGAACGACCGGGAAACCGAAGGGCGTTCTCTCGACGCACGGGAACCTGCGCGCGCAGGCGTTCGCCGGCCTCGATACGGGGGTCGATGATCCCGATGACGAACGGAAGTTAGTATTCTTACCACTGTATCACACAACGGGTGTCTATTACTGTACGTGGCAACCGCTGATCAAGGGAGGTCGTCTCGATCTTCGAGATCCTGCCAACTAGGATCCAGCCGACGCGATGGCCGTGATCGAGGAGAACGAGATAACGTCGTTCAACGGGGTCACCGCGATGTACGTCGATATGATCAACGACGGATCGTTCGGTCAGTACGACCTCTCGAGTCTGGAATCGGTCGGGGAGGGCGGTGCGAGAATGTCCGTGACCGTTCAAGAGAAATTCGAGTCGGTCGCTAACGTCGAGATGTACGAGGGATACGGCCTGACGGAGACGAGCGGCGCGACTCACGCCGGCCACAACTCGACGTTCGGTCCGCGGCTCGGAACCATCGGACAGCCATTCCGAATGACCGATTGCAAAATCGTGGATGACGAGGGCAACGAGGTCACGACCGGTGAGAAAGGCGAGTTACTGATTCGGGGGCCGCACGTGATGGCGGGGTATCACGAGCTACCGGAGAAGACCGAGAACGCCTTCGACGAGAACGGCTATTTCCGAACCGGAGACCTCGCCCGTCGCGACGAGGACAATTACTACGAAATCGTCGATCGAGCGAAGGACGTCATCGTCACGTCAGGGTACGACGTCTATCCGAGCGAGGTCGAGGACCTCCTGCGAGAACACGAAGCGATAGCCGACGTGGCCGTCGTTGGTGTGCCGGACGAGAGGCGAAACGAAGTGCCCAAGGCTTTCGTTGTCACGACGGCAGACGCGATTCCCGGAAGTGACGTGACCAAGAAAGCGATCGAGGAATTCGCCCTCGATAACCTCACAGCGTACAAACACCCTCGCGAGATCGAGTTTATCGACGAACTCCCGCGGACGACGAGCGGAAAAGTTCGAAAAGTCGAACTCGAATAACGGGACCCGCCTCACGTAAACCGCTCACCAGTGTATCGCCGGTGCAAATTCGTCATGTTCTGCCGAACGAATAATTGGCCGTGAACGACGTGCTGTGCAACCAGTGTATGACCTTCTCCGCTGATGACCGCACCACGCGGTGCCTCGGACCGCCAGTCGTCACCGCTCCGCGGCCGATCGGTAGCTCAGAGAAACCGATGCAGTAACCGACTCAAAGCGATTTGATTTCGTTGAACCGTTCGATAATCCTTTCGCGTTCAGAGAGTACTGCGGGCCAGTCGATCCACGTCAGGTCATCCGGGTGGTCGACATATTCGAAGAGGGAGGTGAGTTCCTCCGGCGGATCCGTGATCGGTATCGGATAATTATGCCGAGTACTTAGTTCGATGGCGTTCTCCGTGTCGTAAAGCCAGTCGAGGAGGTCGTAGACGTCCTCCTTTTTATCGCTATTTTCGACAATAGAAAAGTAATTGGTGTGAGCGACGCAACCCTCGTCCGGAATGACATATTCGACGTTATAGCCGTCCTCGTTCATCACCTGAACGCGTCCACCCCACGCTGAGGCCACGTACGCCTGGTCTTCACGCATCAATTGCATAAACTCGTTGCCGGCAGTCCAGTACCCGAATACGTTCGTATGTTGCTCTTCCATTTCCGCGATCACGTCCTCGAACATCGCGTCATCGGTGGCCGCTTCACCGGTGTCATATTCGAGCGCCGCGCATGCGTTTCCGAACCTGACCTGTGCGTTGTCGATAAGAGCGACAGTCCCCTCGAGTCCGTCATCCTTGATGTCTTCCCACGTCGTGATTTCGTCGACCTGGTCCCGATTGTATCCGATACCCTGTGTGGAAATATAGTAGAAGATTCCGTCGTCGTGACCGTCGATTGCCGGAGAATTCTGCCACTCCTCCTGGATATTTTCCCGATAATTTGGGAGATGATCGTAGTCGATATCCGCGAACAGTTCGCCGTCGTATTGGCTTCGGTGCAACGTGAGTCCGGACGACGACGGATTCGTGAAGTCGAACGCATCCGGGTTCTCCGCGATGAGGTTGAGAATTTCGGTGTCACCCGCTGCCTCCTGATGCGTGACTTCTATTCCGCTCTCTTCACTCCATTCTTCGAATTTCTCTCGTTCAGCTTCTTGCGTCGTTCCACCACGACTGATAAACGTGAGCGAATCGCCACTGCCGTTGAGACATCCCGCGATAGCGATCCCTGTTGTTACTGCGCCCGTCTGTAGGACGCGCCGACGGGTCGTCGATCGAGGACTACGCGATCCAGATTGCCCATTGCTATCTTCCCACATGGTAGTGAGTTATTTGGGAATTACCTTAAAAACTGTCGACATTCTCAGCAGGAGAAGTCTCCCTCGAGTGCGTCTCACGGGCCCTCAAACCCGAACGGCAGTTCGTTTACAAAGGCTTGGATCCCCTTCTCGTAATTTTCAGTCTGATTGCACAAATCGGGAGCGAATGCCCTCAGACGGACATCCTCGACTACACCTGAACCGCTGGGGATCGGTTGCTACCTGCGGACCTATTACAGTGACGAAGCCGAGACGGACTCTCCCGTGCAGAAACAAAGTAAGGAACCGAAACGAACGCACGAACGTACTCGAACACTGTCTGCGCTACTCAGTGATACTCGCCATCGTTCTCTTCTGGACAAACGTCCACGTAATGGCAATCCCTACAAAAAGACCGTTTCAGAGGATCCTTCTCACCGACCGTCGAACTCGGGCGACCGACCGTTCAAGAATGCTTGAAACCCCTCCTCGTGATCCTCGGTCCCGAAGATAACTCCCTGTGCAACCGCCTCGTCGGTCATCGCTTCGCCGAGTGATTTATTGCATCTCTCACTGAGTAGTCGTTTCGCGTGTTTCAACGCGACCGTCGGTCCGGTCGCGATCGATTCGATAATCTCGTCCGCACGTTCGTCGAATTCGTCTCCCGAGAAAACGTGGTTGAACAGCCCGATCTCGGACGCCTCCTGTGCGTCTCCGATCTTTCCGGTAAAGACGAGTTCCTCACCGACCAAGCGCGGTAACCGATGTGATGTCCCAGTGTCAACGCCGAGGCCGACTTGGCGAGAGACGAAGTCGATCGATGCGCGATCACTCGCGAGTTGTAAATCGCATAAAATCGCGATGTTCGCACCGGCTCCGACTGCTGGGCCGTCGGTTTTGGCGATCGTCGGAAGCGAAAATTCGCCGAGTCGCTTCATCACTCGGTTCGTCGACTGCAGGAGTCCCTGGACGCGATCGTCGATCGGCACGTCGTTTTCTATCGATTCGACCATGCTGCTGATGTCACCGCCGGCAGAGAACGCGTCCCCTGCCCCTCGAATGACCAGACAACGTGCGTCGCTTCGTTCTACCTCCTCGAGTACGCGTTCTAACCCGTCGGCGAGTTCTTTCGAAAGGGCATTTCGACGGTTGGGATGACCGAAACCGCATCGAAAAGTGGTTTCATACGCTCAAGATGCGGATTGACCGCTTCCATAACTCGTGGGTGGGCAGTCGGGCGAGCGTCCGAGAGTGGCTTGAACAGTTCGTGCATTACTACAATCACCAACGACCGCATCAAGTTCTCGACGGAAGCGTGCCAGTCGAGGAGGTGCAGAACTAGACAGTGCCTAGTAGTAGAGTTCGTATTTCGCGTGACGGGTACTCTTTACTATCTATACATACTATCACAGTCGGACAGCTTAAAGACTCGGTGGAACCCCGTCTATGCCATCGACGGCGGTTGCATACTGTTGGTCGGCTTCATCCCCGCCCTAAAGAGCGAGGCTTTCGCCTCGAATTTTCCGTAATAACGAGGATGTTCTCTGTATGGGAACGAGCCACAAGAAGGTGTCCGCCTTTTTTTCACACACTACTCAATGCGCACTGACACTCGAATAACACCCTAAGTATGTTATTAGATTTGTTGGTGAATGTGGAGTAATATTCGTATGGGAGGGCTATATCGCGGATTCGAACTCGGTTAGTACCGGCTCGTCGGCAAACCGCCTCGGAATCGATAACTACTAACAACCGGTCAATGCGCTACTTCCGTCATCTTACTGGTTAGTTTTCCTAGTGATTTTCTACCAGTCATATTTGCCTCCAATAGAAATTTATCTACTGGGGTTTCCATACTGGACGTATGAACGACGCTGATCAAACTGTTGTTTCGGACTGCGATGCGGAGATACACCGACTAGAGTTTTCCGTTGACTGGCGACCCGGCCACGCGGCGGCGTATTTGATAGCCGACGACGAGCCGATTCTCATCGATGCGGGGACGCCAGGCGAACGCGGCTCGGAGGAATTGCGTGCGGAACTAGCTGACCACGGATACGTACCGGCCGACATCGAGCACGTCGTGCTCACGCACGGCCATACGGATCACGTCGGCCAGACGCGGACGCTCCATGAGGCAGGATCGCCGGTAATCTACGCGCCGAAACGAATGCGAGAACGATACGGACGGGACATGGAAACGGTCACCGAGCGAACGCGGGCGAACCTCCTCGAGAACGGCCTCGAACCTCGTCGCCTGGAGTCCGCCAGCGAACGATTGCTCGTCGCCCATCGGGTCGTTCGCGAATCCCTTCCCGAAGAAGCAGTCGACGTATGGGTCGACGACGAGCCTCTCACTGTTGGCGGACGCGAATTGGAACCGATCTATGCCCCGGGCCATCACATCAGTCACGTCTGTTTCGGGACGACGCTCGACGGCGACCGAGTGATTTTCTCCGGCGACATGGCGATACGACCGTTTCGCGCACCATCACTGCTCGTTAACTTCGACGACGGCGTAAGGGATAGCGTGCGGCAGTTCCGTTCCTCGCTAGACCGACTCAAAACCTACGACTTCGATCAGGTATATCCCGGACATGGGCCGGTACACGATCAGTATCAGGAGTGTCTCGACCGATCGATAACGGACCTCGAGAACAAATGCGAGCAATGCCTCGAACGGATCGAATCCAGCCGAACCACGGCCTTTCAAATCGCCGCAGAGAGAGCGGGAACGAAACGGGAGATCAGCCGAATCTTCGCGGAAACCGTCGGCCTCGTCGGATATCTCGAACACCACAGCCAAGTACAGAGCGCCGTCGAGGACGGCATTCGGTACTACAGACGAACCTGAACGGAAGAACATTTCGGTGACCATCCGAGATAAATAACCTGGCGAGGCGAATCAATCGCCCGGTTTCGACTTCGGCCGGATGAGTCCGAAGTCCTGGTTCTCATACGCCAACAATCCACGGATAGCAACGACCACGGCAGCCTGAAGCAGCGTCGGACCCCACATTCCGGCCGCCGAGAGCGCCAGGTAGTCCGCGCGATGTGGCAGCGAGATTCTGTTGCGGCCATTGAATCCAGTCGTTGCGACAGTGAGTGGCGTGATACTCACGAAGAAGAACACAGCGCGAGTGGCGTCGCCGGAAACGACCAGTACGGGATACTATCGTTCGGTATGACCGCGACAGGGTGTCTCTCTATGCGCGTGTAACGAATGAGTCTTTTGTACAACGCTTCCTCTTCGGCTTCTATTCAATCATTCTGACGACTTTCCCGACGCCGTCGGTGGATTCAGTAGAATCGTACGAACGTAATACACTGTTAGAACAGCGATCCAGCCATAGCGAACGAAAACGTCCGACCGAAAACATTGATTTCCTCGTTATCTCACACCGCAACGGGCGTACGCAGATTGGATTCCCGCAAGCGTCCGGATCGCTGCTTTGACTGGAGGAGGGATTTCCGAAGCGAAACTCGCAGTATAGTAACAACTGCAACTAGTTACACACTGATCGCACAGCTGCCGTGCGATCAGGTGTGCAGTGACTTGCAGTGGCTACTATAGTTGTCCCGACTCATCGTCTGACCCGTCGAAAAGCGGTGTGAAACAGTACAGAAACCGCTTTGCGGCCGTCATGCGCCGTAAAACTCCGATCGCCCTCGAACCGAGCATGTGTAACGGCAGTGCAACCGGAACGGGATACGCGTAACTATTATCCCGGTATGTGTGGTGTATGAACGCATGAATGGGCTTACGGTCGGCTATCTGGCCGAACGAAACGCGCGGAAGTACCCCGAGCGAGAAGCGGCGATTCACCGAACGGAAACCGGACGCGTAACGGAATACACGTTCGGGGAATTCGACGACCGAACGAACCGAATCGCGAACGGCTTGCGGGAACGCGGCGTCGACGAGGGGGACACCGTCGCGCTGTATATGAAGAACAACGTCGAGACGCTCGAGGTCTTCCTCGCCGTGATGAAACTCGGCGCGCTTCCGGTCCCGATTAACCACCGATTCAAAGGCGAGGAGGTGATATACGTGCTCGAGGACAGCAATCCTCAAACGGCAATCGTGGACGAGTTTGGAGCCGACACGATCGCCGATATTCACGATCATCCCGACGTTCCCGTCGAGACGTTCCTGTACGTTGGCGAGGAAGCGCCGTCGTTCGCCGTCGATTACGAGACGGTCGTGACGAACGCGTCGGATGCGCCGGTCGATATCGTTCCCGGACGGAACGACGACGCAGCCTTGATGTACACGAGCGGAACGACCGGAAAGCCGAAAGGGTGCATCTTCACGCACGACAATCTGATCACGCTTGCGGCCGACGGCGTCTACGAGGGGGACCACATTGAGCAGGGGAACCGTCACATGATCATAACCCCGCTGTTTCACGTCGGCGCGTTCGTGCCGTTTATCACGAATTTCTACGCTGGCGGAACGACGATCGTCGTCGATGGATTCGACCCAGAGCAAGTTCTCGATTACATCGAAGCGGAGTCGATCAATTCGTCGTACTTCGTCCCGACACAGAGTCGGCAACTGCTCGCTGTCGACGGTCTCGAAGAGTACGACTTCTCGAGTTTCGAGAGCTATGGAACCGGAGCGGCGCCGTCGGGCCCGGAGCTCAAACGCGAGATCATCGAGACGTTCGAGACGGATCTCGTCGAGAGCTTCGGACAGACGGAAGCCCTGTCGACGCGCCTTCCGCCGGATCGGACGATTGACAAGGCGGAGAGCGTAGGGCGACCCGCCCTCAACCTCGAAATGAAAGTCGTCGATTCGGACGGGAGCCGCGTCCCGCGCGGTGAGATCGGGCGCGCGGGATACAAGGGTCCGTCAGTGTTCGCGGGCTATCACGGTATGCCCGAGAAGACGGCCGAGGTCTTCGACGAGGACGGCTGGTTCATTTCGGACGACCTCATCCGGCGGGACGAAGAGGGGTTCGTGTACTTCGTCGGCCGTGCGGACGATATGATCGTTTCCGGCGGCGAAAACATTCACCCGACGGAAATCGAAGAGGTATTGCACGAACACCCGGCGGTAGACGAAGTGGCAATCGTCGGTGTTCCGGACGAAACGTGGGGTGAACGCGTCAAAGCTGCCATCGTTCCACGCGAGGAGACGTCCAATCTCGACGAGGAGGAGATCGTCTCGTACGTCGAAGAGCGGATTGCGAGCTACAAGAAACCGCGCGAGGTCGAGTTCCGAACGGCGCTTCCGCGAAATCCGACGGGAAAAGTGCTGAAAGGGAAGCTCAAGTGACCTCTCGAGCGGGCAGTTACGAGAGCAGGCGTCCGATCTCCTCGATGAGGTTTCGATCCGTCCCAAACCCCGGGACTGATCGTTCCGTACCCCGCAGTCGACCCAGTAGAGGGGGCAGAACGCTACTATAGTAGTCACTGAAGGTCATTGCACGCCTGATCGAACGACAGCTGTCCGATCAGTGTGTGAATCGTTTCAGTGGCTACTATAGCCTCGAGACACCGTGTGCGGACGACTACACATTTAAGGGCATGAATACCAATATCACGGACGAATGGGAGTAAACAATACATGAGTGAAAACGACCAGACGTACTTCGACCGACTCGTCGATCTCGACGCGCTCGAAGCGTTTTTCGAAGAGCACATCGGTCCGTCGGACCGGTTCGACGTTGATCGACACCCAGGAGGGCATTCCAACGAAACGTTGTTCGTTACGTGGGGTGATCGAGACCTCGTAATTCGGCGTCCGCCGCCGGGCGAAACCGCCGACACCGCACACGACGTAATTCGCGAGTACACGGTACTCGAGGCGCTCCAGGGGACGGACGTGCCGGTTCCGACGACGGTGGTAGCCAGCGAGAACGAGGACGTTATCGGCTCCGAGTTCTACGTGATGGAGCGGATGGAAGGGACCGTAATTCGGGACGACGAACCCGATCGATTCGGGCAACCGGAGTATCGGCGGCGAGTGGGAGAGGAGATGATCGATACGCTGGCGTCCATCCACACCGTCGATTACGAAGCCATCGGTCTCGACGAATTCGGTCATCCCGACGGCTTTACGCAGCGGCAAGTCGACCGATGGCAGCAACAGTACGAGTGGGCGTTCGAGGCCACCACCGAGGAGCGCTCCATCCCCGAAGTACGCGAAGTGACCGAGTGGCTTCAGGACCACGTCCCGTCGAATCCACCGCAGACGCTCGTACACGGCGACTATAAACTGGATAACGTGATGTTCGGTCCGGAACTGCCCCCGACAATCACGGCAGTTTTGGACTGGGAGATGTCGACGCTCGGTGATCCGTTTACGGACCTCGGCTGGTTACTCTCGTACTGGCCAGACCAGGGTGACGAAACGACCACTGTCGGCACCGCCGGCGATGCCGCCTATCTCCTTCAGGACGGATATCGGACCCGAGAGACGCTCGTCGAACGGTACGAGTCGGCGACCGGATTCAGTTTCGAGAACGACCGCTTCTATCGCGCGCTCGCGTACTACAAACTTGGTGCGATCGGTGAGATGTTCTTCCGGCGCCACATAGAGGGGAACGCCGACGACGAGCACTATCCGATAATGGAGCAACGCGTTCCCGAACTCGCCGAGCGAGCACTCCACGTGATCAACGACGACGACTGAGAATCCCCACGCGACGACCAACGGTTCGGGCGTCCAAACACATCGCCGGCACAAATATTTAATTGGGACTGTCTCGTTACAGCAACCATGTCAAACAGCGTCGAAATCGACCTGACACTGTCGCCTGGGCGCCACGACACGCTGGACGAATTGGCCGCCGTCGCCCAGCGGGCCGAAACGCTCGGCTTCGAAACCCTGAGTTTCGGGGAGGTAACGGGATGGGATAGCATCGCCCTACTTACGATACTCGCCGACCGAACCGACGACATCCGCATTTCCGACGAGGTAATCGGACCGTACTCCAGATCGCCGAGCCAGATCGCACAGGCCGCAGGATCGATACAGACGCACGCAGACGGCCGCTTTCGGCTAGGGCTCGGAACCAGCTCGCCAGCTATCGTCGAGGGGTGGCACGGGCTCGATTTCGACCGGCCGTTACGGAGGCTACGGGAAACGATCGAGATCGTCGACATGGCGACTGCCGGCAAGAGCGTCGACTACGACGGCGAGATATTCGAACTCGACGGCATGTCCCTCGAGCTACCCACCCCGATAGAGATGCCGATCGACGTCGCCGCGCTCGGCCCGAAAGGCGTGGAACTCGCAGGGCGGTTCGCAGACGGGTGGGTCCCGCAGCTGTTTACGCCGGAGGGACTCGAACGACGGATGGAGGACCTCCGTCGAGGCGCCGAGATGGCCAACCGGGATCCCGAATCGCTGCGTACCTCGATTCTACTCCGAGCGTGTGCACTCGAGGACGGCGACCGGGCTAGGGCCCTCGGTCGACAACACGTCGCGTTCATGATATCTGTCTACGGGCCGTTCTATCGCCGGTCGATCGCAGAGCAGGGATACAAGGAGATGGTCGAAGAGGTACGGAGTCGCTGGTTCGATGGGGATCGCAAGGCAGCTATGGAGGCCATCAATGCGGAGGTCCTCGACGGGCTCGTCGCCTGCGGGACGCCTGAAGAGGTGAATGCAGTCATCGATGATTTCGCCGCTGTCGATGGGTGCGATGCCGTTCGAATCGGCTGGCTCGGTCCTGCGGAAGACGATGCGATCGACGCGACCATGGAGGCCGTTGCGCCGTCCGATCGCTGAGACGATCCGTCGGCTTCTCGGACCGACTATCGTCCGGCTGCTTCGCGTCTGGAAGCGGGCTCAGTCGCTGACAGCGGTACTATTAACTGTATGTCGGTAGTGGAATCAATTGGCAATGACTGACATCAAGATTGACACCAGTGTCAAGGGGCTATCGTCGGAATCAGCGGAGTTGGCCAGGCAAGCCGAAGATTTCGGCTTCGACGGCGTCTTTACACCCGAAACCGACGAAGATCCCTTCCTGCCGCTGCCACTCATAGCCGAAAGAACTGAGGATATAAATATCGGAACGCGGATCGCGACCGCATTCACGCGATCACCGATGGTGATGGCGTACATGGCCTGGGACCTACAGCGGTTCTCCGACGGGCAAATGATACTCGGCCTCGGAACTCAGGTGAAAGGACACAACGAACGGCGGTTTTCGGTCGATTTCGACTGGGAAAAACCGGGGCCGCGGCTCCGTGAAGAAGTCCTCGCACTGCGTCACATCTTCGACGTCTTTCAGGGTAACGAGGAAGAGCTCGATTTTGACGGCGACTTCTATCAGTTCTCACTGATGACCGAGGAATTCAATCCCGGCCCGCTCGAGTCGGGGCCACCGAAGATTTGGGTGGCGGGAGTAAACGAGTACATGCTCAAGATGGCGGGCGATGTCGCCGACGGGCTCTGCATGCACGCCTTCAACACGCCGAAGTACACCGAGGAAGTCATCAAGCCGTTGATCGAGACGGGCGCCGAAATCGGCGACCGCGACCCCAATAATGTAACGCTGTCCGCCAGCCCCTTCCTGATTACCGGCGAAACCGAAGACGAACGTGAAGCGATGAGACAGGAGGCGAAACAACGAATCGCGTTTTACGGGTCGACCAGGACATACCATGACGTCCTCGAGATCCACGGCTGGAAAGACATCGGAATGGAACTCCACGAACTCTCGAAAGACGGTCAGTGGGAGGAAATGACTGAACTCGTTACTGCTGACATGGTCGATGCGTTCGCGATCGAGGCCCCACCGGACGAGCTCGCGGACGAGATCCTCGACAAGTACGGCGGCATCGCGGACCGAATCCAGTTGGCCTTTGACGGGAGCGAGTACTGGAACGAGGTTCTCATGGAACTGAAGTCGTGACTCGGTAGAGTAAGGCCCCTATCGTCCATACGGACAACACCGGAACGGAGGAATCCGGCCCGCTGGTCCGCCATTACACTCCTGCGAAATCGCTCGCGTGCTACTCACTGACAGCGGCGGCCACGTCTCTAGTGATTTGTTGATATGTTCCACAACCTTTATATCCGACCCTGAAAAGTAGATGTCGATGGCAAACGCTAACCAGCGACAACCAGTGTCACGGCGGCGAGTACTTCAATCGGGTGCAGTCATCAGTGGGATGGCAGTCACGGGTTGCCTCGGCGGCGGCGGCGGTGAAAACACGCTTACGTACATTAGTCGTGGCGGGGTCACTCAGGAAGCCGAACGACAAGTGATGGATCAGTGGGCCGAAGAGAATGGAAAGCAGATCACGCACCAGTCGGCCGCTGACGATACCGAGATAATGGAACTGATATCGAACAATCCCGGGGCGTTCGATTTCACTAACCTGGTCCCGTCCGCGTTCGCACAGCACTCGCTCGTCTACGACGAGGAGTTGTTCACCGAATTGGATTACGGAGAGGTTCCGAATTACGATAATATCAAAGAGTCATGGAAAAACGCACCGTTCCTCGAGGGACACGACTACGGACTCTTCTACTACAACAATTCACAGGGAATCGCATACAATACGGAACACGTGGAGCCGACGTCGTGGGAAGACCTGCAAGGATCGGAGTACAACGACGTTCTCTCGATGCACAATAACGCCACGACGAGGTTCTGTAACAATTGCGCGATGATGGGAATTTCCCCGTCGGAAGCGCTTAGCGACGACGAAACGTTCCAGAGCGTCTGGGACGAACAGCGGAATTTCCACGACAATATTTTTAAATACTGGACCGCAGGCGACGAGTTCCCCCGTCTGTTGCGGGAAGAGCAAGCACACGCCGTCGAAGGCTGGGGCGGCCGTACGGAAAATCTGGTCGATGATGGACTCCCGATGGACTACGTCATCCCCGAGGAGGGGTGTCTCACCTATTCGACGGGGTGGACCATGATCGATGAAAGCGAGAACAAAGACGACGTGTACGACCTTTTCAATTACATGTATGAACGCGAGAACGCAGTCGAACTGACGCTCGGGCACGGATATCCCGTTCAGCTCAAAGACCCGCCGGAGGAGATCACGAACCGATACGATTACACCGAATCTGCCGACGACGTGATCTGGCTCGACTGGGAAAGTATCATCCCGGCACAGTCGGATCTCGAACAGGCGTTCGCGGAACTGAAAGGAGAGTAAGGAAGACATCTCGGTTTTACGTCTCGAACGGTGCGTCAGGAACGGTACCCGCGAGGCCCATATTGGCGCCGGATAAAAATAAGTAGCAGTAGCTATCGCTCGAGGATATTCACACAGGAGACGGCACCGGTGGCGTTGCGGCCGATGCCGATATTGTGTTGCATGCCGACTTCAGCGTCGGGAACCTGCACATCGCCTGCTTCTCCGCGGAGCTGCTCGAATATTTCGGCGATCTGTGCGACGCCAGTCGCGCCGATCGGATGCCCTTTCGACAACAAGCCGCCGGAGGGATTGATCGGCTGTTCTCCGTCCAAGTGGGGGATGCCCTCGTCGATGTGAGACCCGCCTTCTCCCTGTTCACAGAATCCAAGGTCCTCGTAAGTGATGAGTTCCGTAATCGAGAAGCAGTCATGAACCTCGGCGACGTCGATGTCGTCGGGACCGTACCCGGAGCGTTCGTAGGCCGTACTGGAGGCGTGTCTGGAGGCGGGGAAATTCGTCAGCGCGAGGTCATCACCACGCTGGAACGAATCGGTAGAGAGTCCGTAGCCCGCGACTCGGACCGGTGCGTCGGTGAACTCGCGGGCGCGGTCATCGCTAGCGACGAGGACGGCACAGGCCCCATCAGTTACCGGGCAGCAATCGTACAGGTTCAGCGGATACGACACAGTCGGTGACTCCTTGACGTCGTCGACGGAGCACTCGAACTGCTGGTGGGCATGTGGATATTTCGTTCCGTTCTCGTGATTTTTCACCGACACCGCCGCGATCTGTTCGCGGGTCGTGTCGTACTGATCCATGTGACGGGTCGCACGCATACCGAAGAACGCCGGCATTGTCACGCCGCGTCCCCGCCAAAGCCGTTCGAGTGCCGCCCCGCCGATGAGGCCTTCCGTCGAGTCCAGCATCTTTTCGGCCCCGATCACGAGCGCGACATCGATGTCCTCGGCCTTGATCGCCTGGACGGCGTTTCGAAACGCATCGCTCCCGGTGGCACAGGCGTTGACGATCTGTGTTGCGGGCGTTTCGAAAAGCCCCGTCGCGTGTGCGACTGCGGCACCGGACGACCCCTCGTTTGCGATGTCCAGCGTGCCGTACCAGACGCCATCGATATCGTTCGTCGGATCAACCCCGTAATCAACGCTCTCGACGAGATCGAGGTACGCGCCCTCGAGCAAGTCCTCGAACGACCAGTCGTACTTCTCCCCGAAGTCGATGATACCGGCACCGACGACGTGTGCATCAGTCATCGTTTGTCCTCCCTCGGAACCGAGAATTTAACGGAATTAATCGGTCGAGCGCCCTCGTCGAAGAGTTCTCGAAACCGAACGTCGACCGTACAGCCGACCGAAATTTCGTCGAGTTCGGTTTCGGTCAACAGGCCGTACACGCGAGTCGGTTCGCCGGATCCGTCAGCCTGTGGGACGTCGATGATCGCAAGCGGTTGCGGAACTTCGATATCGTCCGGAAGGTACTCCTGTATCACGAACGTCTTGATCGTCCCGGACGATGCGAGATCCACGTCCCGAAACTCCGCTGGTGCGTCACCACACCGCTTACAGATTCGTTTCTCGTCCGGGAACGAAACGAAACCACAAGCCTGACACTCGAAGCCGACCAGTCGTTGATCCTGCCGTCTCGTCCGGTGGTAGCGCGGTCCGCTCATGTATTCGGCACCCCCTGATACTCGTATCGTTCCCGTGAGTTCACGTGTTTCATGTATGGTACATACTCCTTCGTTTCGATCTGGTCCGAAACCGAAAGCCCGGGCCGTTCATCGGTCGCATCGGTGACAGTGAGACGAAACGCGTCCGCACCGCCCTGTCCGTACGCGATAGCGACGAGAGAGTCCCCCGGATCGGCCGATTCCAGCGCGTGTGCGATGTCCAGCAACAACGTCGCCGTGCCGGCGTAC
>Ga0136571_100112_pt1 | contig 23990 bp, 26 predicted proteins | sample AntDeeMetageno81_FD_104643 | JGI IMG/M metagenome (GOLD analysis project Ga0136571, IMG submission 104643) | Saline lake microbial communities from Deep lake, Antarctica - Metagenome #81 | ecosystem: Environmental > Aquatic > Non-marine Saline and Alkaline > Saline | place: Antarctica: Deep lake...
AGTTCTTCCATCCCGCGCTTTCGTACGGCCACCACGAGTCGGCCGAACACCTGCTCGTTCAGCGGGTCGACCGGGCGAGCGTCGCGGACCTCGAACGCCTGGTCGCACTCGGCCACGACCTCGCCGACCGCTGGATCGAGCCGAGCGAGGAACACTTCAGCACCGAGTTCACCTTCGTACTCGTCGCGGGGACGCCCGAGCCCGACACTGCCGTCCGGGAGTTCGTCACCGACTTTCGCGATCGCACGCTCCTGAAGCGCGGCTACTATGGCCACTACGAGGTCAACCTCGTGGTCGTCACACCGGAGTCCGAGGAGCTGCTCGCCAGCACGAACGCGGACACCGCCGACGCGTTCCGGTTCTGGGAGCCGGACGACCCCGAACGAGAGGGAGTAATCGGACGGCTCGCCGCCCGACTCCCAGGACGGTAGTCGGTCGGGACGTCAGTTACCGGCCGACCCGTCCGTACCGATCGCACCGGCCGGGTTCCACCATCGTGTTGCGGTCCGACACCCGCCGGAGAGCGACCGTTCGTCGGGAGGCGCTCACCGGAGGACGACGAGGTACGTGAGAACCGCGATCGCGAGCGCGACGAGCGCGACGGTCCGCCACGCGAACGCGAGCACGTCGAGAACGGAGAGGCCCCAGATCACGACGGCACTGAACACCGCCGAGAGAACGAGGTCTATGACGAACAGCACTCGGATGTCACCCTGTGAGGCCATCGTCCGGTGTGACGGACGGAGCGACTTAGGTCTACTGTCGGCCGGTACGGTCTCGTCCGTCGGGTCGGTCAGATCCATCGGTGTTCGATCGACGTTCGATCGTTCGTCGACCGCGTGGAGGGAAAACGTGTTACACTGTCGCATTCTATTCGGACTCGTGCAGCTCGAAAACCGCCACGGGACGCCGGTCGACCCGGTGCCGTTCCTCGTGGTCGCGTCGCTCGCCTTCCTCGTGAGCTTTTCGTACGGGCCGATCTACTGCCTGATGCTTGGTGTGTCGCTTCCGGCGGCGCTCGCGGTTTCGACTCTCGCGTTCTGTCTCGCCGCGGGAGTGGCGTACCGCCGGCTCGTCCGGAACGCTCGCCCGGAACTGCGTGGCGAGGTGCCCGCCGACCAACGCCTGCGCCGGCTGTTCTACGGGGCGCTCGTCGGGATCGCGGCGCTCGGACTGCTATCACTCCCACTTTTGGGGCTCTGAGTCCGACCCCCACCATGCCAACGGTTTCCGCGTCGCGGCTCGTCCGGGCGATGCCGGCGGTGATCGGCCGCGCGCTCACGCCCGCCGCACTCGTCGAGTACGAGGACACGTTCACGGTCAACGAGGTCTCGGAGACCGACGACGGGTGGGTGGTGGCCGCGGGTCGGCGCGGGCTCGACCTCGCGTTCGCGTTCGAGGCGCACGAGAACGGTTTCGTCTACGAACAGCGTGGCGACGGCCCGCTCGAAACCCTCGAAACGACGGTGACCTACGCAGCCGAAAACGAAGGCACCCGCGTGAAGCTGTGCTCGACAGTGAGCACCGGGCTCCCTCTCTCCGTACTCATCGATCGCGTCGCAGCGTGGAAGCGCCGGGGCGAACTCCGGCGCGCGCTTGACCGGCTCGCCGCCGACGTCGAGTGATCTCGTCCCGTCCGTTGGAACTCGTACGCCTCTCGGGTTCCGAAATCGTGAGGCGGCGAAACGACCGACCGCTGTCGCTCACACTGTTTCGATCGGCGGTGAACGCGAGCCGCGTGTCCGCGATCGGTCGTGTGTCCTCGACTCACAGTAGCGCATGGTTTATTCCTGCTGCGCGTCCACGACGACCATGGGCCTTATCGGCACTATTTCGGAAGCGTTCGAAGCTTCGACCGAGTCGGCGAACCGCGGGGGCGGCACCGGCGACGGCTCGAAGGGGGCATACTGGTGTCACGACTGTAGCGAACGAATCAGGGATGTCGACGTAGAGGGCGAGGGGCCGCCCGACTGCCAGGAGTGCGGCGAGGCGATGGAGTTCGAGCACTCGCCGTCCTCGACCGGGTGTGCCTGCTAAGTCGACGAGACTCGTCGCTCACAGCACGGCGGTCGTTTAAGTAGCCCCGATACATCCACAGGACATGGCGCTCGCAGATCGCATCGAGACCTACCGCGAAATCGTCGAGGAGTGGCTTCACGGCCTCTATCATGGGATGATAGAGGGACCGGCGTTCGAACTCATCGAGAAGGAAGCCGAGGACACCGACGATGTGTTCATGCTCGCGTGTTTCGCCGACGCCTTCGGGATTCCGAGTCCCGTCTCGTACTACACCGCCGAACTCCTGCCGTACCTCGCCGAGGAGTTCGAGGGGTGGGAGCGCCGGCTCTGGGATCGCGAGTCGATGATCGAGCGCAAGGGCCAGCAGTATCACTTCTGAACTCGAATGCAAAAGTTCGTCTTCTTCGGCGGCAAGGGCGGTGTCGGCAAGACCACAGTGTCGAGCGCGTACGCGCTCAGCTGCGCCCGCGACGGTCTCGAAACGCTCGTGGTCTCGACCGACCCGGCCCACAGCACCTCGGACGTGTTCGATCAGGACTTCGGCGACGACCCGCGGCCGGTCGCGGGCCACGACGGGCTCTTCGCGATGGAGATCGATCCCGACGAGGAGGTCGCGGAGCATCTCATGGAGACCAAGCGCGCGCTCGCTGACCAGGTGAGTCCCGCGATGGTCAACGAGATCGACACGCAGATCGAACTCGCGCACAAGACCCCCGGAGCCTACGAGGCCGCGTTGTTCGATCGATTCATCGAGGTGATGGACAACTCCGCAGAGTACGACCGCGTGGTCTTCGATACCGCCCCGACCGGCGGGGCGCTCCGCCTGCTCTCGCTCCCCCAGTTCCTCGAGGACTGGATCGATCGCCTCGTCGACAAACGCACCGAGAGCATCGACCTGTTCGAGCGTGCGGCCATCGGCAAGCGCGAAGCGAAGCGAGCGGTCGCCGAGGACCCGATCATCCAGCGCCTCCAGGAGCGAAAGGAGATGTTCGAGCGCGCCGGGCGGGTCCTCCGCGAGGAAGCGACGTTCTTCGTGGTGCTCAACCCCGACGAACTCTCGATCCGGGAGACCGACCGGGCGCTTTCGGACCTCGACGAGTACGGGCTCCGAGTGGGCGGGCTCGTCGTCAATCGGTTGACGCCGGAACCCGACGAGGACGAGAGCGGACGTGGTGCGAGCTACCTGCGCGATCGCTGTGCGACCGAGCGCGAACGCGTTTCGAGCGTCCGCGAGGGGTTCTCCCAGCCGGTTGTTGCGATGATCGAGACGCGCGTCGAGGAGGTAAAGGGCGACCTGCTGGAGGACGTCGCCGCCGAACTCGATATCGAGGTCACGCCGGGACCCGTCACGCCCGGAAGGTAGTTCTTTCCGCCAACATGTGTTTCGAGGGCCAGTGTTCAGACACGGCCCGAAAGCAGGCCAGGGAATTTCAGTATTCAATACCGAAAGCAATCGGTCTCAGCGGACCTGTTTGATGTCATTTTCGAGAATTAGAAACTTTTAACCCTTGTGCTTCCATGGGCGTTTGTGTACTTTCACCATGGTACAAGTCATTTGGATGGTCGCGCTTTCGCTCGTAACGTTCACTATCGGGTACATCGGGTACTCGCGGTATCTCGCCGGGTTCGTCGAACTCGACGAGGACGCAGAAACACCGGCACACAAATACGAGGACGGACAGGAGTACGTCCCCTCGAAGAAGCCAGTTCTCCTGGGACATCACTACTCGTCGATCGCCGGCGGTGCGCCGATCGTCGGGCCGATCACGGCCGGCGTGGTCTGGGGCTGGGTGCCCGCGTTGCTCTGGATCGCCATCGGCAATCCGATCCTCGGGAGCGTTCACGACTTCGTCTCGCTGTCGAGTAGCCTCCGACACGAGGGCAAGTCCATCGGCTACATCATCGGCCAGTACGTCGGTGATCGCGGCAAGGACATGCTGCTGTGGTTCGCCTTCCTGACGATCATTCTCGTCGTCGCGGTGTTCGCGCTGGTGGTGTCGATCGTCTTCAACGCGTTCCCGAGCGCGGCGACGGCGAGCCTACTCTACATCACGCTCGCGCTGGTCTTCGGCGTCTACCTCTACCAGCTCGACCTGCCGTTCATTCCGGGTACAGCGGTGTTCGTTGCGGGCGTCTTCGCCAGCGTCTTCGTGGGAATCTGGTATCCGCTCGCGCTGTTCCCGGCAGCCGGGGATGCTTCGTACCAAGCGGGCACCACCGTCCTCTTCAGCGGCGGGTCGTGGATCCCCGGTGCGGCGAGTCTGGGGGCAAACACCGCAGCGTGGGTGCCGATCATCATGATCTACGGGGGGATCGCCAGCGCGCTCCCGGTCTGGACGCTGCTCCAGCCGCGGGATTACCTCTCGTCGTTCCTGCTGTACGCGGGTGTCGGCGGGGCGCTGCTCGCCATCATCGTCGGCACGCTCCTCGGCACGAGCGCGGAGCCGCTCACGATCGAACTCGCGGCGTACAAGGGGTTCTGGGGCGGCGAGTTCGGGCCACTACCGTTGTTCCCGCTCCTGTTCGTGACCATCGCGTGTGGCACCATCAGCGGCTTCCACTCGCTGGTCGCCTCGGGGACGACCGCGAAACAGCTCGACAACGAGGCCGACGCCCGCACCATCGGCTACGGCGGCATGTTGGGTGAAGGGTTGCTGGCGACGCTCTCGCTGGCAACGGTGGCGGTCGCGGCACAGACGCCGGCCGGCGGCGGCATCGGTCTCGCGCTCCCGAACTTCGCCACCGGCGGCGGCGTCATCCTGACGAGTTTCGGCATTCCGACGAGTTTCGGCGCGCCCTTTATGGCGCTCGTACTGGTGAGTTTCCTGCTCACGAGCACCGATACGGCGGTGCGTCTCGGGCGGTATCTGTTCGAAGAGCTCATCGAGACGCCCGAAACCTCCGTCCAGAAGGTCGCAACGAATCGCTACGGCAATGCACTCATCCAGATCGTTCCCGCGTATGTTCTCGTCTCCAGTGGACGCTGGGCCGATCTCTGGCCGCTGTTCGGCGGGGCGAACCAGCTGCTCGCGGCGCTTGCACTCCTGACCGCCACCGTCTGGATCGCCAACTGGGACGAATCGAAACAGCTCGTCTCCACGGGAGTGCCGATGGTGCTCATGACGGCCGTGACGATCCTCGCACTGTTGTACCTCGCGATCGTCCAGAACTTCGTCAACAAGTTCCTCGATCCCGAATGGATGGCCGACGCAACGATCGCCGCGATGGCCTCCGCGGTCGTCCAGATCGCCCTCGCGCTCGTGTTGGTGGGGTTGGCGGTGTCGCTCGTCAGGATCGGATATGGAAACATCCGGGCGGCCCGCGGGGACAGCACGGTCGCCGCAGACGGGGGCGAGCCGAGCGACGACTGACGAACTCGAACGGCGGAACGTCGCCCAAATTTTGCGGGCTGGATTCGAGACCCGCGAGCGGCGACCGGACGCACGTCGATCACCGTCCCTGACGCCCCGGTTCGACAGTCCGTGCAGACAGCCCGACGCCGAACGGATCGGCGAATCAGATCACGCCGAGCACTGCCATGGCGGCGTAGAGCAGGTCGCCGTAGACGAGTGCGAGACAGAGCCCGACGAACAATGGGACGAGAAAGGGAATACCGGGTGACACCCAAACGGTTTCGGTGGTCGTGAGCTCGTCGAGCGCCGCGCGGAGCCCGGCCGGACTTGCACCGTAAGCGTTCCCCACGTCGTCACAGAACGCCGCCGCGCCCCATGGATCGGCAAGCTCGTTCGTCGCCTGGCGACCGCCGTCGGTGGCGACATCGATCCGGCCGTCGCCTGGCGCGCGTGGCTCGGCCGGGAGGCTCTCGGGATCGCGAGCCTCGGTGGGCGCGGCGCGGAGCTCGGCGAGGCTGGCGTCACGCCACGCGAGATACATCCGAAGCGCGTCGAGGTCGAGGCCCATATCGAGGCTGTTCGCGCGCCCAAGCAGCCGGCCGTGGGTCCGTGGGACCTCGCTCCACGCGATCGGCCGGCCGATCGCCATCGCCCGCCTGACCCGGCCCGCGAGCGCGTTCCGTGCGGCGAGAGCGAGGGGATAGACCGCGCCGACGAGCGCCGCGTTCGTGAGGATCGTCACCGCGAACGCGCCGCTCGTGGACGCGATCGGGAGCGCGATTGGCGGCGTCGCCGGGAGGAGATACGAGGGGACCGTCGGAAAGCATAGACAGATCGCGGCGAGCGCCTTCGCGTCCGCGCCACCGAATGCACCGAGCCACCAGAACAGGTAGCCAAGCGGGGCGATCACGCCCACACTGACGGCCACGCGAACGACGAACAGCCGGCGGGCGGCGGCGAATCCGCCATGCCATATCGTCCACGCCTCCCACGCGAGCAGCGCGCCGCTGAGGACGACCAGCGGCAGCCACGTCCGGTTCGCCACTCGCCGCGTTCGTCGATCACGGACGGCGGCCCACCCGAGCACGGGGAGCGCGAGCAGCCGGAGCAGGTCGACGGGCGCGTTCACGGTTGAGGGGCCAGGCCCGGGAACAAAGGCTTTTCCTCAGGACCGATGCGTGTCGTTCTCGATTTCCCGAACGAACTCCTCGATCGCGTCGTCGAACGCCGTTGCCCGCTCGATCATCGCGAGGTGGGCGGCGTCGGCGAGCATGGCGACGCTCGCATTCGGCACGTTCTCGGCGAGATACTCGTGGTATCGCGGCGGGGTCAGCCCGTCGTGCTCGCCACAGACCGCAAGCGTCGGAGCGTTGATCTCGCTGAGCTGTCCCCGGATATCGAAGCGGTGGCAGGTCTCGAAGTCCCGGCGGGTGACTGCCTGCCCGGTCTCGCGCATCGTGGCTTTCGAACTCTCGACTGCCGGATGGTCGGTGTCGTGAAACAGTCGATTCTCGGCGTGGAGGAATTCGACGGCGCGATCGAAATCCTCGTCGAGCCACGCGCGCAGGTCGTCCATCACGGTGAGTTTCGCGCCGGTTCCTGCGAGCACGAGGCCCGCGGGCGACGTGTCGCGTTCGAGCGCGAGATGCTGACAGATCGCGCCGCCGAGCGAGTTGCCGACGACGATCTCAGGGTCGGTCGCGTCGGCGACCGCGAGCACGTCGTCGGCGTACGCCGAGAGCGCCTCGTAGCCCGGATCGGCGTCGGTATCGTCGGAGTCGCCATGGCCGCTCAGATCGAGCGCGACTGCCGGCCGCACGCTATCGTCCAACTGAGCGCGCCAGATATCCCTGTTCGCCCCGCTGCCGTGAACGTACAGCACCCGCGCGCCCTCTCGATCGTCGCCCGCACGTTCGTAGGCCGTCGTCCGGCCACCGTGAGTGATGGTTTCCATACACTGGGTTCGTCGGCGACGCACATATACTGTCGGCGAGAGCGGGTCGCCACGAAGCGCGTTCGGATCGACTGTCGACGATGGCCGATCGAGGCGACGCTCCCGAAACCCGGCCGATCGAACGCCATCCCCGGCCTGAACCACAACACTATCGATAGATTCAGAGGTCACCCACGTGCCGGGGGTTATGGAAGATAGGTTTATATAGTAGTAGAACTAACCAAGGGTTAGGATGACACCAAAACTCCAGCAGTTCGACGAGCGCGACACTGGCGGGCTCCGCCGATACGAGTACGACGATCAGGTGGTGTACGCGGTCGATGTCGGTCTCGGCGAGGCGACGGTCGATGTCGTCGGAAACACCGTAATGGCGATCGACGGTAACGATCAGGCCGAGTTCGAGGTGCCCGAATCGGGAACCGTCGAAGCCGGTATCAACAACGGCGTGCTTACCGTCGAGGTAGGACGATGAAGCTCACCGTCAAACCACTGAAACAGAAGGACGCCGGCCGCGGGCTCGCGGCGGTCGATCGGGCCGCGATGGACGAGCTCGACCTCGAAAACGGCGACTACATCGTGATCGACGGCGGCGAGGGGCGTGCCATCGCGCGCGTCTGGCCGGGCTACCCCGACGACGGGGGACAGGACGTGATCCGGGTCGACGGCCAACTTCGGAGCGAGGCCCAGGTCGGGATCGACGACAACGTGACCGTCGAGAAGGCCGACGTCAAGCCCGCTCAATCTGTGACGGTGGCACTGCCCCAGAACCTCCGCATCCGGGGGAACGTCGGGCCGTACATCCAGGACAAGCTCTCGGGCCAGGCGATCACCAAGGGTCAGACGATCCCGTTCTCGCTCGGGTTCGGCCCGTTCTCGGGTGGCTCGGGCCAGCGCATCCCGCTGAGGGTTGCCGACACCAGCCCCGATGGGACGGTGATCGTCGCCGAGAACACCGAGATCGAGGTGAGCGAAAAGCCCGCCGAGGAGATCGTCTCCGACTCCGCGGACGGTAGCGGTGCGACCACGCCCTCGGTGAGCTATGAGGATATTGGAGGACTGGACCGCGAGCTCGAACAAGTTCGAGAAATGATCGAGCTGCCGATGCGTCACCCCGAGCTGTTCCAGCAGTTGGGGATCGACCCACCGAAAGGCGTGTTGCTCCACGGGCCGCCCGGAACAGGAAAAACTCTGATCGCCAAAGCGGTCGCGAACGAGATCGACGCCCATTTCGAGACCATCTCCGGCCCGGAGATCATGTCGAAATACTATGGTGAAAGCGAGGAACAGCTCCGCGAGATGTTCGACGAGGCCGAGGAGAACGAGCCCGCCATCGTGTTCATCGACGAGCTCGACTCGATCGCGCCCAAGCGCGACGAGACCTCCGGCGATGTCGAGCGCCGGGTTGTGGCCCAGCTCCTCAGCCTGATGGACGGGCTTGAAGAGCGCGGTCAAGTCACCGTGATCGCCGCCACCAACCGCGTCGACGCGATCGATCCCGCGCTCCGGCGGGGCGGCCGGTTCGACAGGGAGATCGAAATTGGAGTCCCTGACAAGGCAGGGCGGAAAGAAATCCTCCAGGTCCACACCCGCGGGATGCCTCTCACGGAGGACATCGACCTCGATCAGTACGCCGAGAGCACCCACGGGTTCGTCGGCTCGGACATCGAGAGCCTCGCGAAGGAGTCCGCGATGAACGCCCTGCGGAGAATTCGGCCCGAACTCGACCTCGACGAGGAGGAGGTCGACGCCGAGGTGCTCGAAGCGATGCAGGTCACCCGCGAGGACGTCAAAAGTGCGCTCAAGGGCATCGAGCCGAGCGCGCTCCGGGAGGTCTTCGTCGAGGTGCCCGACACCACGTGGGAGAGCGTCGGCGGACTTTCCGACACCAAAGAGCGCCTGCGTGAGACGGTGCAGTGGCCGCTCGACTACCCCGAGGTGTTCGAGGCGATGGACATGAACGCCGCGAAGGGCGTGATGATGTACGGGCCGCCAGGCACGGGCAAAACCCTGCTCGCGAAGGCGGTCGCGAACGAGGCCGAGTCGAACTTCATCTCGATCAAGGGCCCCGAACTACTCAACAAGTTCGTCGGCGAGTCGGAGAAGGGCGTCCGCGAGGTGTTCTCCAAAGCGCGCGAGAACGCCCCGACGGTGATCTTCTTCGACGAGATCGACTCGATCGCGGGCGAGCGCGGCCGCAACATGGGCGACTCCGGGGTTGGCGAGCGCGTCGTCTCCCAGCTCCTGACCGAACTCGACGGGCTCGAAGAGTTGGAGGACGTCGTAGTGGTCGCCACCTCCAACCGACCCGATCTGATCGACAGCGCGCTGCTGCGCCCCGGTCGGCTCGACCGGCACGTCCACGTCCCGGTACCCGACGAGGACGCCCGCGAGGCCATCTTCGAGGTCCACACGCGAGACAAACCCCTCGCCGACGGCATCGACCTCGCCGATCTCGCCCGCCGGGCGAAGGGCTACGTCGGCGCGGACATTGAGGCCGTCACTCGCGAGGCCGCGATGGCCGCGACCCGGGAGTTCATCGAGAGCGTCGATCCCGACGAGATCGACGGGAGCGTCGGTAACGTCCGGATCGAGGAGTCTCACTTCGAGGACGCACTCACCGAGGTGACCGCGAGCGTGACCGAGGAAACCCGCGAGCGCTACGACGAGATTCAAGAGCGCTTCGACAGCGGCGAACCCGCCGAGGAGCGCGAGGTCGGTCGGACCTTCCAATGAACGTTTTTACTGCGGAGGGATAGCGCTCGCTGCGCTCGCGCGACCCCCGCTTGCAAAAACGTTCATCAAAAACCTCCGCTCGCGCCCTGACGGGCGCTCGCGGTACAGTTGCTAGCGGTCTCCGCCACCGCAGACAGCATAGCACCGCCGAAGCCCTCGGTCACTCGCTGCGCTCGTGACCTCGCCCTTCATCCGCCAGGCCAGCCCCGCCACCGCACCGCCAGCTACGGCTCCTGCTCGGCGATGCCTAAAATCGACTCGGTGAGCACGTCGACGCCGATCGCGATCGACTCCTCGTCGACGTCGAACGTCGCGGTGTGATGACCACCAGGATGGTCGGTGCCGACGCCGACGTAGGCCGCGTGGCCGCCGTGCTCCTGGACGCGCTGCATCAGGTAGGTCGCGTCCTCGCTCCCGCCGAGGTCGTCGCGCTCGGTCGGGGTGTCGACCGCGTCGTTTCGGGTTGCGGCGTCGAGCACGATATCGACGAGTGCCTGGTCGCTCGTCGCGCTCGGAGCCTCGCCGACCGTCGAAAGCTCGACCGAGCAGCCGTGCATCGCGGCGGCGCTGTCGAGCACGCGCTCGGCGCGCTCGCGGGTGTACTCCATCAGTTCGGTGGTCTCGCCGCGGACCTCGCCATCGATGAACGCTTCCTCGGGGATGATGTTGGTCGCGGTGCCGCCGCCGACCACCCCGGCGTTCACCCGAGTGGGTCCGTCCTCGTGGCGCGGGATCGCGTAGAGATTTTGTATCGCTGTGGCCATCGCCTGGACCGCGTTCTCACCCGCGTTCGGCTTGCCGCCGGCGTGGGCCGGCGTGCCAGAAAAGTCCGCGCGGAAGTGGTGGACTGCCAGAAATCCCCCGACGCCGGCGACCACCTCGCCGGTGGGATGGTCAAGCCCGACGTGAACGGCGAGGAAGGCGTCGACATCGTCGAGGTGGCCGCTCTTCGCCATCGGCTTGCCACCCGCCACCATCTCCTCGCCTGGCTGGAAGAACAGCTTGAACGTTCCGTGAAAGTCGCTTTCTTTGATCGCTTCGAGCACTCCGATCCCGATGGTCGCGTGGGCATCGTGGCCGCAGGCGTGCATTCCGTCGGTTTCCGATCGGAACCCCTCCTGCACCGGCGCGTGATCGTCAGCCGTCGATTCCTCGCGGAGCAGCCCGTCGATGTCGACCCGGAGCCCAACGGTGGGCCCCTCGCCGCGTTCGAGAACGGCGATGGCTCCGGTGTAGCCTCCTTCCGTCCGTTCCAGAACGTCCTCGCGCGCACCGACCTCGCGGGCGCGGTCGTGCCAGCGTTGGAGTTCGGCGTCGTCCGGGACCGCGTTTCGTTCGCCGTCGGCGAGCACTTCGGGACCGACGAGAAGCTCGTCGACGCCGATACGCTCGCACTCCTCGACGATCCGCGAGGTAGTGTAGAACTCCCGCCACGCCGGCTCGGGATGGCGGTGGAGGTCGCGCCGGAGGTCGACCAACGCGTCGTGTGTGGACTGCTGCATGGGGCGTGGTCACGCGCCGGACCGTTATACTGTCGGTTGGAAGCAGCGATGACTTGTTTTCCGTTCACGGGATGGACCGGCCATCCACCGCTCCGCTGGAGAGATTTGGAGAAGACTTATGCGCGCACCCGTCGCGGCACTGACAAGCTCCGATGTCAGTAATCGAGATAGACACCCTCACCAAACGCTACGGCGACGTGACCGCTGTCGACGGCCTCTCACTCTCCGTCGAGTCCGGCGAGGTGTTCGGTTTTTTAGGGCCGAACGGCGCGGGCAAATCGACCACGATCAACGCGATGCTCGACTTCACGACACCCAGTAGCGGCTCGATCCGTGTCTTCGACCACGACGCCCACGAGGAGTCGGTCGCGGTCCGCCGCCGCTCTGGCCTCCTCCTCGAAGGCTACGGCGCGTACCCCCGACTCACCGGCCGTGAGCACGTCGAGCACGCCATCACGACCAAGGACGCCGACGACGACCCCGACAAACTGCTCGCGCGCGTCGGGCTTACCGAGGCCGCCGACCGCCGCGCTGGCGGCTACTCCAAGGGAATGCGCCAGCGGATGGCGATCGCGGTCGCGCTCGTCGGCCAGCCCGACCTCCTCGTGCTCGACGAACCCTCGACAGGACTCGATCCGAACGGCGCGCGTCGGCTCCGCGAGGTCGTCACGACGGAGGCCGACCGTGGCGCGACAGTGTTCTTTTCGAGTCACATCCTCGAACAGGTCGAGGCGGTCGCCGATCGGATCGCCATTCTCCGCGGCGGCGAGTGCGAAGCCGTCGGCGGGGTCGCCGAACTCCGTGACCGACTCGGGACAGGTACCACTGTCGAGATCGACGTGACGAACACGACCGACGAGCTCCACGATCGGCTCCGGGTCCTCGATGGCGTCTCCGACGTGAGCGCTCGCAACGGCACCGTCACGGTCGCGTGTGACGGCCACGGCGAAACCAAGCGCGAGGTGCTGAACGCGGCGGCCGACGCCGGTGTCTACCGGGATTTCACGGTGAACGAGGCGTCGCTCGACGATGTCTTTTCGCAGTACACGGAGGGTCGCGCGTGAGTTGGCACGACGTGTTCCGGCGGGACCTCCGGAGCGTGTACCGTTCGCGGACCGGCACCGCGGTCGCGGCGATCCTCGCGCTGAGCACGGTGGTCGCGGTCGGGCTGTTCGCGCTCGCGGAGGACACCGCGGTGCTCGGGGGGATCGGCGCGCTCCTCACGATCGTCGTCCTCCTCGCACTCGTGTTCGTCGGCAGCCCCCGGTCGATCGCGCTCACAGTTGTCGCGTTCACGGTGGTCGCAGTGGGGTTGACCTTCCTGGTCGCGGGCCTACGCCCAGCCGAGGCCGCGCAACCGGAGATGCAACTCGCCGTCGTCAGCGTCGGGAGCGCGCTCTCCTTTTTGCTCCCGCTGGTCGCGCTCGTCGGGAGCTACGCCGCCTTGGTCGGCGAGCGCGAGACCGGCAGCGTCCGCTTCCTGCTCGGCCTGCCGAACTCTCGGGTCGATGCCTACGCCGGCAAGTACCTGAGTCGGTCAGCGGTCGTCCTCGTCCCGCTCGCCGTCGGACTCGCGCTCACCGCCGTCGTCGTGGGGCTCACGTTCGCGAATGGGTCCGTGCTCGGGATTTTGGGGCTGACGGCCGTCTCGATTCCGTATGCGCTCCTGTTCGTCGGAATCGGACTCTCGGCCTCCGCGTATGCCGACACCTCGAACCGCTCGGTCGCGGTGGTCATCGCGGCGTTCGTCGTCTTCCGGGTAGGGTGGCCCGCGATCCAGCTCCTCGGGCTCCAAGGAATGGAGGAGCCGTATCCCCGCCCGGAGTGGTTCTTCTGGGTCGGTCGATTGAACCCGATCAACGCCTACGTGAAGCTCACGACGCTGTTCGCGGAGTTCGAGTACGGCCACCCGCTCGTCTCGACGCCTGGCGGACGGTTCGGCCCCCTCCCGGCAGGCGAGACGGCAGTGAACACGATCGCGACCTCACACTGGTTCGCCGCTGTCGTTCTGCTCGCGTGGACGCTCCTCGCCCCGATCGCCGGGCTGCTCTACTTTCGGGATCGCGACATCCTCTAACTCGTTGTTTCGTCCGGTTGCTGTTCGTCGGCGGTCCGTCGACACGTGGTTCGTGCTCGTCAGCTCGAATCCGCCGACCGGATCTGTTCGATCTCGACTTCGGCGTGGATTCCAGCGGGGAACTCGCCCGCGACCGATCGGGCGAACTCGTCGTGGCCGACGATCTCGATCGAACGGGCGTAGACGGTGTACGTCCAGTCCTCGAAGCGGCCACCGTGCGCCGACAGGCGTTTCGACTGGGGAACCCGGTGTTCGGCAAGTGGATCGGGATGGGGGCCGTTGAACTCGGCACCCTTGCGTGCGGCGGCCGCCTTGATGTCGGCGACCACTCGGTCGAGCGCGCCTCGGTCGCCGCTCGTGATCCTGAGTTTCGTGACGAAAGGCATGGTGATCGTGTCTCGTCACTCGCCAGTCCGCGGGTAAAAACCTACAGTTCCTGTTCGACTCCCCAATCGACCGGCCACCCACAGGACAGCACCACAGGATTCCATCGGAGCGACGAAACAGTAACCAGTTAAACGCCGGCCGTGTACAGCACCCAATGGCAGTCGAAGCGACGAGTGCGGGGGCTATCCTCTTCCGTGATACGAGGGGCCACCGCGAGTATCTGCTCCTCAAGAGCCGCCCCGGGGACTGGGAGTTCCCCAAAGGCGGCGTCGAAGGGAGCGAAGAACTCCAACAGACCGCGATCCGCGAGGTCGGCGAGGAGGCCGGCATCACCGATTTCCGCCTCCTCAACGGCTTTCGCGACGAGTACAACTACGTGTTCCAGGCCGGCGGCGAGACGATCCACAAGACCGTCCACCTGTTCATCGCCGAATCCGACGAGGCGAGCGCCGAGCTCTCCCACGAACACCGCGACCACCAATGGCGCGACTACGACCAGGCCCTAAACACCATCACCCAGGATGGGCCGCGCGACATCTTTCGGGAGGCCCACCGCTTCCTCGACGACGAGGGATACTGACTACTCGCCCCATCAGTTCGGATATCTGCGGTAGAGGTGGTGGCGCGCGGGGGCACGCCGGAGGAATGCGACTCGTGCGAGGTCTGCGCGAGCGAAGCGAGCGTAGGCTCGTCAGAGCGAAGCTCTGACGGTGGATGAGCGACGCGAGTGAAACGAGCGGAGCGAATCGGTTGGGGAGGCGTGTGGCGCGGTACGGTACTGTGCAGTAGGGTCAGCAGTCGAACCGCGAGCGACCAACGGGCGCGAGCGGGTGTTTTTAGTCCAGGTTTTTACGAGGACCCTGAACGAACAAGCGAAGTGAGTGAGCGAATGGGGACGAAGTAAAAAAGTGGGAGCTGGATCAGCTGGGGAGGGCGTGGCTTGCGGTTCTCATTTGTGACGTGAGCCGTCCTCGAAGAGCTGGATTCCGTCGTCAAATGGTGAACTCTGTGGAACTAACCCGAAATAGAGTGGCTAAACGACGGTGGGCTACAGGAACCGAACGGCTTAGTCACCCCATGACGGAACGCCGGCAGTGACGCAGAGCGCCGAGAGCGAGTTCGACTTCGAACTTCGGGTATGCGCCTGGGCCGAGCGCAACTGGCCGCCAAGCGGCGCGCACGACCCCGACACCACGGCGCTCGTCGCGCGCCAGCTCGGCACGAAACACCGACGATGGGACACCGTGATCGTCGAGGCCGACACCGGCGCGCTCGCGGCACGCGCCCGATTCGGTCCCAAGCGACTCGATTCCGATCTCCTCGGCGTCGTTCGGAACGCGCCCGCCGCGTGGACGTGGTATCGCGATGCGCTCCCCGAGCCCGACTATCCCTGGCGGTACGTCCGCGAGGCGGTCCACCGCGCAGCCGATCGCGGAATCGTCGAGACCAGGCAGCGCAGAAACCGGATCGAACTCCGGCGAAAGTGGGTCTACCCCGACTGGGTCGAGCGCGTGATCGCGATCGAGAACAAACCCGACCTCACCGCGAGCGCCGCGCGCGCCCTCGCCGGGCAGATCGAACACGATATCGCACTCGGCCTCGCCGACGAGGTCTGGGTCGCCACCGCCGCGACCGACAGTCCCATCGAACCCGTCCTGCTCGAAGACTTCCCGGTCGAGGCGGGCGTCCTGGTTCTCGGTGGCAGTTCGACTGGCGACGATGAACCCAGCAGTAGCGACGGCGCGAGCGTCGCATGGCATCCACGAACGCTCGCGGTCGGCGAGCGAGGCACGCGCATTCTCGATCGACCCACGGGTGGAGACCACGACCGATCGGCCGCGCGCTTCGAGTACGCGAGCCCCGAGTGGAAGGGAGAAAAACGACTCGCGATCGCCGAGCGCGCCTACGAGCGCGGCTGGCGGTCGTACGTCGACACGATGCGGCCGGACTGTCGCCACTTCGAACTGCGTCGCGACGCGCACGAGAGGGGTCGGGACGTGCTGCCGTGGTGTGCGGCGAAGGAGCGCCGCCAGACCGCCGCCGAGTGTGCAGGGTCGTGTTCGTCGTTCGAGCCCGAACCCCCGAACTGGCGCTCTGCGGCCTGGCCAATCGAGGGCGGGCCAGGCAGCGCGGTCAAGCGCCTGCTGGCACGGCGGCGCGACCGAAGACGGCCCGACGCGCCGGAGTGACTACTCGTCGTCGATCGTCTCAACCGAAACCGCGTCGCGTTCGACCGCGAGCCGGAAGGTCGGGACCGTCCGCTGGACCACCTCGACGCATCCCCGGCGTTCGAGGCCGCGGAGCGCCGAGCGTACGTCGTCGGCAGTGAGGTCCTCGGCGTCCCCCTCCGTGTCCGCATCGCGCGCATCAGCCGCAGCGTCGCGGAGCTTGTGAAGCACCGAGACCACGCTCTCGGCGCGCTCGTCGTGATCGGCGACGACCGCGAACGCCCGGTGCTGGAGGGCGGGGACGCGAACGGTTCGCGGACCGTCCTCTACGGGTTCATCGCCGACGAGGGCCGCAGCGTCGGCGGTCGCGCGAATCAGGCTGTTCTCGTCGCGGTAGTAGTGATCGGCGAGCTCGTTTTCGAGATACTGGTGGACCTCGCTACCGCCGTCCATTCCCCACTGCTCGGCGAGCTCGGCGTTCTTCGTCGGCTGGAGTGCGACCACGTCTTCGAGACGCGCCGTCGCCTCGTCGGAGAGCCCCATCGAACGTGGGGTAGACGAACCCGCTATATCGGCTTTCCGGACTCCGCCCGAGCGCGGGCCCAATACTCGCTGGCTCGGATCGATGCTTCCCGGCGTCACGAAGATTCACATATCGGGGGTGTATGACACTCACACGCGAACAGTAAGGTTACAAGCGTTCGGCCCCAGAACCAGCCGAGAGGACGGGTCGGCGGGTAAACCCGGTCGTCGGCTTGCCGACCTGTGCCAGTCTACAATCCATGACGGATGCGAACACCGACACAGAGCCCGGCCGAGTCGAGACGACCCGTCCAGAAACCCCACGCCAGCTATCGATCGACGAGGTCGGCGACCTCGCCCGAACCGTCATCCAGAACACCGAGCGGGTGATCGTCGGCAGCCACGACACGATCGAACACATCGTGACCGCAATGCTTGGCCGCGGGCACGTCCTGCTGGAAGACGTCCCCGGCGTCGGGAAAACGATGCTCGCGCGTGCGATCGCGCGCTCGTTCGAGAGTTCCTTTTCCCGTGTGCAGTTCACGCCCGATCTGCTCCCCTCCGACGTGACCGGCACCAGCGTGTTCAACCAGAAAACCAGGGAGTTCGACTTCCGGCCCGGCCCCATCTTCGCCAACGTGGTGCTCGGCGACGAGATCAACCGTGCGCCACCGAAAACCCAGAGCGCCCTCTTAGAAGCGATGGAGGAGGCCCAGGTCACCGTCGACGGCACCACCCACGCGCTCGAACAGCCTTTTACGGTGATCGCGACCCAGAACGCCATCGAGCGCAACCGGACCTACGAACTCCCGGTCGCCGAGGTCGACCGGTTCATGAAGCGCCTCGAACTCGGCTACCCCGAGCCCGACGCCGAGTCGGCGATGCTCGATCGTACTGTGGGAACCCACCCGATCGAGCGCCTCGAACCGGTCGCTTCCCTCGATCAGCTCCGGGGCGCGCGTGCCGCAGTCGGCGAAGTCACCGTCGAGGCCCCGATCCGCCAGTACGTCACCCGGCTCGCCAACCACACCCGTGAGCGGGCCGAACTCGGTGTCAGCCCCCGGGGTTCGCTCTCGCTGCTGCGGGCGGCCCAGGCCAGAGCCGCGCTCGACGGCCGTGGGTACGTGATCCCCGACGACATCCAGCACGAGGCCGCGGTGACGCTCGCCCATCGGATTCGACCGGCGTCGGGGACCGATCGGGCCGGGAGGGACGTGGTCAGGGCGGCGCTGTCGTCGGTCCGAGTCGAATGAGACCGACTCGCCGAGCAGTCGTGCTCGCTGGCGTGTGTGTGCTCGCGGTCTGGCTCGCCGCGACGTTCGGCGCACGCTCGCTCAACGCGGTCGTGGTCCCCGGAGTGGTCGCGCTCGCTGCCGGCGCGGTCCAGCTTCGCCTCGCCGATCGGCCGACGATCGATAGAAGCCAGCCGACGGCGGGATTTCCCGGCGAGAGCCGTACTGTGGCGATCGATATCGACGCCGACGACGCACTGACCGCGCGGATCGAGGAGACGATCGACGACGGGCTCGGAACCAACCACTCGCCCGCGAGGCGGGCGTTGCCGGCAACCGTCGACTACGACATCGAACTGGCGGAGCGTGGCGAACATCGATTGGGGCCGCTCACGCTCGCGGTGACGGACGTTCTCGGGCTGTTCACGAGGGAGTTCACGTACGCCAAACGGACGCCGGTGCTCGTCTATCCCGAGTGTTACCGACTTGCGGGCGTCGACGGCGCGTTCGGCGGCCACGATCCGTTCGATGACCGCGAGGCGTTCGACGAACTCAGGGAGTACGTCCCGGGCGACAGTCTCAGGGATGTCCACTGGAAATCGAGCGCGAAGCGCGACGACCTCGTGGTGATGGAGTTCGACAGCGCGGCCGACACGAGCGAGGTCACCGTCGCCGCCGAGGCGGTGGCGGGCTACGACGACGCGATGGCGGCGGCGGCGGCTAGCATCGTCACCCACTTCCTCGACGCTGGCTTCGCGGTCGAACTGGCGTACCCCGGCGGCCAGATCGAGCAAGCGGGCGGCGATCCACAGCGCGAGCGGGTGTTGGGCGCGCTCGCACACGCCGGCCCAGGTCGGGTCGAGGCGACCAATGTCGACATCCACGTGCTCGCCGACGCGGGCGGTACCCACGTGACTGTCGCGGATCGCGAGACGGCGTTCGAGCGGCTGACCGGCGCGCGGCCGACGCCCGCAGCGGCTGACGGAGGGCGTCGATCGTGAGTACGCACACCCGATCGGTCCTGTCTGATCGATCGTCGTGGTTCGCCGGCGGGCTGCGGCGCGGGCTCGCGCTCGGCGCGGCGGGGCTGCTCATCACTTCGTTTCTGACCATCTGTTTTCACGTGACGGATGTGGCCGGCGGGAGCGACCGACTCGTGCTGTTCGTGGTCGCGAGTATCGTCGCGGCGACGCTGCTCGCGCGCTTCCTGCCGGCCGTGCTGGCGCTCGTGATCGCGGCGGCGCTGTTCGCGGTCGGCCTCTGGAGCTACGTCCTCGCCGTCCCGAACGGCGAACTCCTGCTCCGGTCGCTCGGCGCGGTGCGCGCCGACGTGTTCGCGCTCCTGACCGGGCTCTCGATCCTCCAGATCACGGAGGCGGGGATCTGGGCCGCGGGGTTCGCGCCCGCACCAGTCTTCCTGACGTGGTACTTCGCGCTCCGGCGACGGTACGTCGCCGCGGCAGTGGTCGGCGGCGCGGCGCTCGGCTTCTTCGTTTTGACTGGTGATGCGGGCGTACTCGTGGCGCTCGCCGGCGTCGCGGGGGCGGCAGGCGTCGTCGGCTTCGGTGAGCTCGAACGCTACGAGGGGCGGTCGGGCCACGCCGAGGTGCTCGTGATCGTGCTCGCCGCAATGATCGTGCTCGCGCCGCTCGTGAGCGTCGTCCCTGGCGGTGCATCCGACCCGCTGGTGCCCGCTGGCGGCGGTGGCGGCGCGGGCACCGTCGAAGGCAGCCTGCTGGCGGCCGGCGATCGGGTCGGGATTCAGGGGTCGATCTCGCTCTCGCCGGAAGTACGCTTTACTGTCGAGAGCGAGCAGACGAGCTACTGGCGCGCGGCAGCCTATGACCGCTACACCGGTGGGAGCTGGGTGCGGACCGGCGACACCAGACCCTACGATGGCTCGATCGCCGGCCCGCCGGGGAACACGACGATAATCGAGCAGACGTTCACGGCCGAAACAGCGATCGGCGTCATGCCCGCGGCGTGGAAGCCCACCCAGGTTTCGGGTGGGCCAGCCGACGACGCGAGCGTGACGACCCTCGACGGACTCCAGCCCGGCAACGCGTTCGAGTCGGGCGACAGCTACTCCGTCGTGAGCCAACAGCCGACCGCAACGCCCGACGACCTCCGTACAGCGGGACGAAACTACTCCGACGAGCTGCTGGAGCGCTACACCAACCTCCCGGGGAGCACGCCCGATCGGGTCGAACGCCGGACCGACCGGATCGCGGCGAACGCCGACAACCCCTACGACACCGCACGGACCGTCGAACGCTGGCTCGAACAGTCGAAAGACTACTCGCTCAACGTCAGCCGGCCCGACGGTAACATCGCCGACGCGTTCCTCTTCGAGATGGATCGGGGGTACTGCGTCTACTTCGCAACTACGATGGTCACGATGTTGCGCACCCAGGACATCCCGGCGCGGTTCGTGACGGGCTACACCGAGGGTCAGCGCGTCGCCGAGGACGAGTGGGTCGTCCGGGGCTACGACAGCCACGCGTGGGTCGAGGTCTACTTCCCCGAGACTGGCTGGATCAAGTTCGACCCCACGCCCGGCGGTCCGCGGACCGCAACCGAGGACTCCTCGCTCGAAGACGCGCGCGCCACCAACGCCACCGATGTCGACACCAGTGGTTCGGCCGACGGCGAGTGGACCCCGACGCCGACCGCGACGCCGATCGGCGGGGAGAACGACTTCGGGGCTGGCGACGCCGTGGACGGACAGCGAGGCTTGCAGGGCGTCGCTGAGGATGGTGCTGCCGGTGTGAACGGAACGATAACTCCGCCGCCGGTAGCTCAAGGGGGCGCTGCGGCGGCGAACGGCACGCCCGGCGGCGACTCGTCGGGCTTGGGACCGAGTCTTCCCTCACCGACGCGCGAACAGTGGGCGTTCGGGCTGGTCGCACTCGTGGGGCTCGCCGCGGGCGTACGTCGGAGCAACACCGCCGAGCGGACCTATCGCGAGCTCTGGCTGCGCTACCTGCCCGATGACTCGCCGGCCGTCGAGGTCGAGGCCGCCTTCGAGCGCCTCGAATACCTGCTCGAACAGCGCTATCGGGCGCGGCGCTCGGGTGAGACGCCACGCGAGTATCTCGCTGCCGTAGGGGCAGACGATCGCGCTGCGCGCGTCGGCGAACTGTTCGAGCGCGCCCGGTACGCGGGCTCGGCGACCCAATCCGAGGCCGACGAGGCGGCCGAGCTGATCGCTGCTCTCGTCCGGCAGCGCACACCCCTCCTCGGTCGTTTCCGGCGATCGTAACCGCTCACGACCGCGCCAGCCGGCGAGCGGTCCCGACAGTATTTAATATGGTGATACCATACGTTCCGGTGTAATGTCGGAAGTCTGCTCGACGTGCGGGCTGCCGGAGGAGCTCTGCGTCTGCGAAGACGTGGCCAGAGAGTCCCAGCAGATCACGATCCGCATCGACGAGCGCCGCTACGGAAAGGAAGTAACGATCATCGAAGGGTTCGATCCGCGCGACGTGGACATGAGCAGTTTGTCCTCGGACCTCAAATCGAAGTTCGCCTGTGGAGGGACGATCGAGGACGATTCGATCGAACTCCAGGGCAACCACACGGGTCGCGTAGAGGACTTCTTGCGCGATAAGGGCTATAACGTCGCCTAGAACCCCACCTTTTTTCACCGGGGCCTCGGGCCGCTACGCGGCCCTCGACCCCGGCCAAAAAATCTGGACCAAAAAAGGCCGCGAGCGCCGGAGGCGCTCGCGGTAGAACTGCCGGCGCGTTCCGCGACCGCTCCGCTGACCGCCACCGCACAGCACCGCAGAAGCCCTCACTCACTCCGTTCGCTCGCCCTTCATCCGCCAGGGCCGCACCGCCACCGGCAACCAAGTGTCGTTTCGGAACGGCGGCAGCGGTGGTGGAGTATAAACAAACAATCATGTTCATAGAAACATAATGAGAGGTATGTTCAGTCGTCGAACACGGGCACGCCTCGTCTTCCTCAGTAGCGTTTTCCTGCTGCCGATCATGTGCCGATTCGTCCGATGGCGTCGTGCTGTCGGCGACGACAAGTCGCTCTCATTGGTTCCCCAATGGTTCGTTGCGGGAGTGGGATATCAGGCCGCGTACTACTGGGCCTACGATCACGACTTCGGAGCCATCCGAACGAGTCGCTGGCGTCGTGTGCTTTTTTCGGGTGTTCAGTCCGCTCTCATGTCGAAGCTGTTCCCCCAGTCGGAGGGCGGTCGTCTCAGTTTCTCGATTGGAGGAAACGTTGGGGCGATCGCCTACCGGCTCTGGTATGGTGTGCTTCGACCGCTACCAGGCTCCGACGAGTAATATCGCCGACCGGCCGCCGCTAAAACGGGGCGTCGGTGGCCGTTTCGTCGGCGGTCGTCGCGCCGCTGGCCGTCGTCCCATCGTCGGCAGTCGCCGTTTCGAGATCGCCGTCCCACGCGTCGAGACCGCCGACGAGACTCTGAATCGCGGCGTCGTCGGTGCTCTCGGCGGACTGGAAGAGCCACGCGGCCTTGACGCTCGCCTTGCCGTGCGGGCAGACCGTCACGATCCGGTCGGCGTCGCCGAACTCCGCGACTCGCTGTGGGAGCTCCTCGAAGGGAACGTTCTCGCTGCCAGGGATGTGCACGCGCGAGAACGCCACCGCCGTCCGAATGTCGACGATTGCGACCGGTTCGTCGGCGTCAAGGAGCCCGGCGAGTTCGTCAGGCGTGATTTCCTCATCCATCGATATGGTTGATTGGTCGGCGTGCCCTAAACACCCAGCGACTCCGGCAGATCGGTTCGACGCGTCGACTTAGAGCAACCCGTCCTCGCGCGCGAGCAGAAGCCCCTCGATCGTGGCGTCGTTCGCCGGCTCCGCACGCGCGACCGCGAGCGCCTCATCGACCGAGACCGACGTGACTGTAAGAAACTCGTTGTCGTCGAGGTCGCGCTCCGTGGGTTCGAGCCCCTCGGCGAACGCGATCGCCCGGCGGTGGCGGAGCACGCCCGTCGCGACCCAGAACTCCTCCAGCACCGAGACGCCGGCGGGATCGAACCCGGTCTCCTCACGGAGTTCGCGCGCGGCCGCCGTGCTTGCCGATTCGCCGTCCTCGACGATTCCCGCCGGGAGTTCGAGGCACTGCTTGCCGATCGCCGGTCGGTACTGGTCGACGAAGACGATCTCGTCGTCGGTGCGGGCCACCACGACGACCGCCGGCGGGAGTTCGGCCCAGTAGTACTTTTTCGTACTGCCATCGGGCTGTTCGACCAGATCGTACCCGCCGGTGTACCAGCCGGTCTCATACTCGATCACCGATTCGATGACTGGCCAGTCGTGGTCGCGCTCGCTCATGACTCACCCTACGCTCGGGGGCGCTAAACGGTGGCGCTCCGGTCGACTCTCGATTCCGGGTGGGCGCGTCAGAACTCCTCGCGGTAGAGCCGGCCGAACGCTTGGCGGCGCAGCGTCTCGACCGCCGCACCCTCCTCGTTGGCGAACGTCGCGGCCACGGCACGATCGGCGAACGGGGCGGCGTGCCACGCCACGCGATCGACGTTCTCGTTGCCCGCGACCGTCACCTCGTAGTCGGGGTTGTCCTCGCGCCACGCCTCGAACTCCTCGCGCGAGCCGACGTGGACTTCGAGCGACGCGGCGAACAGCGCGTTGCGCGCGCGCTCGATCACCTCGTTCGTCACCCGCTCGTCGTATTCGTCGTTCGCGAACTCCATCGCGGTCGCCACCTCTCGGACCACGGTCTGTGCGGTCGGCCCGAGCGCCTCGAACCGTTCTTCGGCCTCTGCGGCCGTTGCCGGCGAGAATCGTCCCTCGGTGTGCATGGCGGCTGTTCGACCGGCGGACAGTTACCCGTTTTCGTCTCCGTTCGCGTCCGCCGTGTCGCTGTTGTCGGTCACGTCACTGTCGTCGGTCGTGTCGGACGCGCCGGAACCGTCCTCTTCGTTCGCGTGCCGCGTCATCTCACGCGCCTTCTCGACGGCCGCTGCGGTCTCGGAATCGAGGTCCTCACCGCCACGGGTACCTGGCCCCCGAGTCCGTGACGGCGCTCCATCGCGGTCG
>Ga0136571_100164_pt1 | contig 20067 bp, 16 predicted proteins | sample AntDeeMetageno81_FD_104643 | JGI IMG/M metagenome (GOLD analysis project Ga0136571, IMG submission 104643) | Saline lake microbial communities from Deep lake, Antarctica - Metagenome #81 | ecosystem: Environmental > Aquatic > Non-marine Saline and Alkaline > Saline | place: Antarctica: Deep lake...
CCCGTCCCGGTTCGGCGCATGTATTACGCACTCACGATCAAAAACGCTCCCGACACCATCCCATCCGGGACCGGAACCCTCCTCTGCCATCCGAGCACCGGCGAGACCGACCGGATCGACACCGACTTCCTGAGCACCGACACCGATCGCTTCCTGGTGATCTCGACGCGCACCACCGCGCGCGAGGTCGAGCAGAAACTCGAACACTACGCGGTCGATCGATCGAAGGCGACCATTCTCGATGCGCTCAGCGTCGAACGGGGCTACTCGCGCCGCTCGGGCGACGACGTCCATTACGTCGCCTCGCCGGACGATCTCGACGCGATCGTCGAGAGCACCCGCGAGTTCCTCGCCGCAACCGACGGCAAGCGCCGGGTCAGCGTCGACTCGATCACCGAGATGGCGTACTACGCCGACGAGGAACGTGCTTGCGAGGCGGTCGAAGCGCTGCTCGACCTCCTCGACGAACACGACGCGGTCGGACTCTTTCACCTCGCGGAGGAGGTCCACGACGAGAGCGTCGTCAAGGGATATCGCGACCTGTTCGACGGCGTGATCACGCTCGACCCGAACGACAACGTAACCAGCGATTTCTGACGGTTTCAGCGGTATCCGCGTCGTTCTGGACAGGCTGCTATCGATCGTATCCGAATCATAACCTGACGAACAAATCTTGCTCTTCTATGACAAAGAGTAGCATTGTCTACGCCAAACCTTATAAATTTCGCGGAGGAATGAAATATTGCCATGTCACAGCACAACAGACGAACGTTCCTCCGACTGACCGGCACGGCGCTCGGCGCTGCAACGCTCGGTGCCGGCACCGCGACGGCGACCACCTCGGACTCGCGGTTTTTCATCAACCTCCGCGATGTCGATCGCTCGGCGGTCCCCGACGACATCGAGATCATCCACGACCTCTCGCAGGCCGACGTCCTCGTCGCACGCGGCGATCAAGAGCGCGTGAACGGGACGACGGTTGCCGACCGCGTCATCAACCGGGGAGACGACCGTACTGGTGCCGTCAAGTCCCGAGACGGGCCGACCACCAGCGGTAACGGGTCGAGCCACAACCACGACGGTCCACCCAAAAACACCGAGCTCCAGTGGGACAAGCGCGTACAGGACCTCAGCAACGAGCTGACCGACAAACCGGGTGGCGGTAAGTCCGTCCACGACACGACGACCGGTGCGGGCACCCGCGTCGCCGTCGTCGACTCGGGCGTCTACGACGGCCACCCCGATCTCGCGGGCGTCGTCAACGACGAACTCTCCGAGAACGTCTCCGAGGACAAGTACGACTGGCGGCCCAACGGTGCCGGCGACCACGGGACGCACGTCGCGGGCATCATCGCCGCGACCAACAGCAACGACGGTCCCGACGGCGGTACTCTCGGGACCGCCCCGGACACCGAAATCGTCGCCTACCGGATGTTCTCCGGCGAGGAAGGGAAACAGGGCGACGGCTACGCCGGCTGGGTGAAAGCCGCTGAAGCGGGCTGTGACGCCATCAACTACAGCGTCGGCTTCCCCGCACCGTTCGTCTACGTCGACCAGTACCCGTTCCTCACGGAGGAACTCCGCATCGCCGAACAGGTCGCGGAGTACGTCCGTTCGCAGGGGACGGTCATCGTCAACTCCGCGGGTAACGACGCACTCGACATGAGCCCCGAAAACACCCTCAGCATCCCCACGGAGGCAGAGGGCGTCTTCGGCGTCGCGGCCACTGGGCCAATCGGCATGGGTTGGGGGAGCAAGCACGACGACAACGAGGCGAAGTGGCTCACGGGCAACCGACTGGAGGACCCCACGGATTCCCCGGCGTTCTACACCAACTACGGGAGCGCCGTCGACGTGAGCGCCGCGGGCGGCGACGCGGACCTCGACGCGCTCAGTGGGACTCCTGGAGCCCAACGAGACCTCGTGTATTCGACCATCTACGAGACCGACGAGGGTGGCAACATCGTCCCCGCCTACGGCTGGAAGGCGGGCACTTCGATGGCCGCCCCGCAGGTCGCGGGTGCAGCCGCGCTCGTCCGCTCGCTCCGACCCGACGCCAGCGTCGAAGAAGTCGAATCACTCATCCAAGAGACTGCGAGCAACGCACCCGGCGGCGAGACGTACCACGGTGCCGGTCACCTCGATCTGAAACGACTCGTCAAGCGCGCAGGGAAGTAACGATTACCGTTCCGTCGGCTCCCGATCTCTTCGTTCCATCGGACCCCGATTTTTCGTCTCGCTCGTGGAGAGGGGGGTACCGCAGCGAGGTCGATAGCCCGACGAGCGTGCGTTCGTCGACCGACGAGCCGTGCGTCACCGGTCGAGTTTCTCGAAGGTCTTCGTGGCCCACTCGATCGCGTACTCAGCGCCGTACTCGCGGTAGGCCTTGGTGTCAAGCGCGCCGAACGGCGTCGGGAGGTCGATCGCGTGTTTCACCCCGCTGCAGGCGAGTTCGGCGGCCGCCGCGAAGGACGTGTCGCCGGTGGTGACCTCGTTCGAGAGGTCCGCGAGTCGTGGTTCGAGACGCTCGCCAGCGTCGACCCACGCGTCGTGGAGCCGAGGACGCTCCTCGCGCCACGCGGTGAACGTCTCACGGGTGTGGAGCCCGAGATAGGCGTCGTAGAGCGCGGCGGCGAGCTGGTAGGTGTCGGCAGGGTCGAGCGGCGTTGCACTGTCGAGGTCGGGATACGTGGCCTCGAAGAAGCCGAGGAAGTGTTCGGGAAACCCGAGGCCCGCCTCGACGAGGGCATCGGCGAGCAGGAACTCGACGAACGCGTCGGGCGAGCCACGGAGACGGGGTTTGACGAGGATCGTTGGGGGACTGGTTTGGGCAGTCCATGCGACCCCGCCGTCGCCGGGCATCCCGATCGTGAACGCGTCGCCCGCGTAGCGTTCGAGCGCGTCGGGAGCGTCCGGCGGGACCCACTCATCGGGGTAGGTGAGTGGGTCGAATCCGTCGACGAGCGGGCCGAGCGATTCCGCGACCGCGGGATCGAGTGTCTCGAAATCGCGCTCACAGTCGAGGACGAGCGCGTCGGGCGTGTGTTCGTCGCGAACGGACGCGAGCTCGCCGGTGAGTTCCCGCGACTCAAACATGGCTACGTGAGCGCGAGCGCGACGATGACACCCACCGCGAGCAGCGCCGAGACCCCGACCGTCCCCACTACGACCTTCGTTGCCTGACTCATGGCCATCCCTTCTCAGGGCGGTGTGTTAAGTGCTTCAATTGCTCCGTCACGCCTACCCGCAACACAGCCGCCGAGGCAGGCCGCCCGCGGTGTGACTGCGGTTGCGACCGCGGTACGTCGTCCACGGTGCGGTCACGCCAGGCAGTTCGGCTCACTCCGGGTACTTCGGCTCGTGCCGCTTCGCCCGGGAGAGCCCACGCTCGATCACGTCGCGCACATCGCCGTGAAACGCGCCGCCGTGGCCGGCGTACATCTGCTCGACACCTTCGGGGAGCCGATCGAGGAGTCGCTCGATGCTCTCGACGAGCTCCTCGCGGGACTGGCCCGCCATATCGGTCCGGCCGAAGCTGCCGTCCTCGAACGCGCCGTCGTCGTGGACCACCACGTCGCCCGAGAAGATCGTCGAATCCGACACGAACGCGACGTGATCGTCGGCGTGGCCGGGCGTGTACACCACCTCAAATTTCCCGTCGCCGATCCCGACCGTGTCGCCGTCGTCGAGCGCGCCCGTGCGCTGCGGGTGGTCGTCGTAGGCCCAGAGTTCGGGATCGAAGACATCGAGCACGGCATCGAGCGCGCCGACGTGATCGCCGTGCTGGTGAGTCAGATAGACCGCATCGAGGTCGTCGACGTGCTCGTCGATCACGTCCTCGACGCCGTCCATCGCCCCGGCGTCGATCAACACTGTGCGCTCGCCCGCTGCGAGATACGCGTTGCAGGTGAACGTTTCCGCTCCCTCGGTGACGGTGATCGCGTCCATGTTCCCTGCTCGGCCGCCGGCTGCTTGAGTGTGCCGGCAACGCATTCATTCACTTACAAATGTTTTTTCCGTGGGGATTCCCTTAGTGGTGTGTATGGGATTTGGGAGCTACGATGAATCCGAGCAGGGGAACCAGGAGTATGACACCGACTACGAGGACGGGGACGGTGACCTCAAGACCGAAGAGAACGACCACACCGGCGAGGTGAACTTCGAGTTCGGCGAGTCGAACGACGAACTCCTCGATCGGCTTCAGGACATCAAAGAGGAGTAGATGAAAGCCGGGGCTCGCGCCCTTGGCGTCGCCGAATCGTCCCGCCCCGACGCCGCACGGAGCACCCTCGCCGGCGCGGTGGTCCGGGCCGACCGCGTCGTCGACGGGTTCGCTTTCGACGCGTGTACCGTGGGCGGCACCGACGCCACCGAGACCGTCGTCGCTCTCACCGACCGCCTCGCGCGCGAGGACGTTCGATATCTGTTTTTCGCCGGCATCGCGCCCGCGTGGTACAACCTGCTCGACCTCCATCGCCTCCACGCCGCCATCGATCGTCCTGTGCTCTCGGTCTCCTTCGAGGCGAGTTCCGGCCTCGAACCCGCGCTCCGCAAGGCGTTTGCGGGCGACGCGCTCGTATCGCGCCTCGATGTCTATCGTGCTCAGCCGCCGCGCCGCCGACTCTCGATCAACGGCGAGACGGTGTTCGTTCGAGGTGTTGGCCTCGCGGACGACGAGGCCGCCGATGTCGTGCGTGCGTTCACGCCGGAAGGCGGACGGCCCGAACCGTTGCGGGTGGCTCGTCTGGCCGCACGCTGCCGATGCGTGGTCGGAAATGGATGGGAGCGATCTCGATACGGCAAACTGAACGGTGGAATCGAGCCCAAACGGAACTGTTTCGAGGACGAATCCGACATAAATGAGGACTGCAGGCCATTCCCTCCCCAACCGATTCGCTCAGTCGCTCCGCTCCTTCACTCATCCCTCGCACGAGTCGCGCGCTTTGCGCGCTCCCGCGCGCCGACCGCCGGTACAGCACCGTCCAGCAGCCACCGCGAAAGCCGTCCCGAAGCCAGAGTTAAGACGACTGCCGGCGAACCCGGCGTGTGAGCGACGATACGGGCCACATGGACGGATTGGCGGTGATCGAGTGCGAGCGCTGCCCCGAACTCTGTGAGTCACGCAGCCGGATCGTCAACGGGACGGGCCCCGACGACGCCGACCTGCTGTTCGTCGGTGAGGGGCCGGGCGAACACGAGGACGACGGCGGCGAGCCGTTCGTCGGCCGGAGCGGGACCGTCCTCGACGACGCGCTCCGCGACTGTGGCCTCGCGCGCGAGTCCGTCAGGATCACCAACTGCGTGCGGTGTCGCCCGCCGGAGAACCGTGATCCTCATGTCGACGAACTCGACAACTGCCGGGGGTACCTCGAACGTGAGATCGATCGCGTGGACCCCGAACTCGTCGTTACGCTCGGAAAGGTGCCGACCGAACACCTCCTCGAACGCGACGCCGCGGTCACGAAGGAGGCGGGAACCATCGAGGACGCACGACTCGACGGGACGTCCCATCGTGTCTTGATCTGTGTCCACCCCGCAGCCACGCTGTACGATGCAAGCCAGCAGGAAACCTTCGAGGAAACGATCGCGACGGCCGCCGATGTCGCCGGCGTGGCCGAGAGCGACGGAAGCGGCCAGTCGCGCCTCGATGGGTTCTGATTCGACTACTCTCCGAGTCACGGGAACGACTCGTTCTGACAGCGAACGCTATCCGGACGGAAAGCGACTTGTTCGGCACCCGAGTACCGACGAACATGAGCACAGCACGGACTCAGCGGACCGCGACGGCGTCGGTGGTCGTGGTCGACTACGGCCTCGGCAACCTCCGGAGCGTGACGCGCGGCCTCGAACGCGCGGGGGCTGCCGTCGAGATCACCGACGATACCGCTGCGTTCGCTGCGGCGGACGGGATCGTTCTTCCAGGAGTGGGCGCGTTCCGGGAGGGTGTCGAGAACGCCGGCCCGTACCGCGAGGCGCTGCTCGATGCCGCCGATGCCGGGACGCCAGTGTTCGGCATCTGTCTCGGGATGCAGATGCTGCTCACCACGAGCGAGGAGGCCGAACGCGCTGGCGAAGGCGATGTCGAGGGGCTCGATCTGATCCCCGGCCGGAACGTCCGGTTCGAGGGCGATCTGAAAGTCCCACACATAGGCTGGAACGAGCTCGCGGTCGAGCGCGATCACCCGCTCGTCGAGGGTGTCAACACCGTGGCGTCCGAGACGCCACGAGCAGACGGAACCGCCGGCGGTTCCGTCGACGGGGAGTACGCCTACTTCGTTCATTCCTACTACGCCGAACCCACCGACGAGAACGCGGTCGTCGCCCGCACCGACTACGGTGTCGACTTCCCGTCCGTCGTGGCCGACGACTCCGGGACCGTCTTTGGGACGCAGTTCCACCCCGAGAAGAGTGGCGAGACCGGCCTGCAGATTCTGCGGAACTTCGTCGACCTCTGCGCCGACTGATACTGTCGGTCGGCAGCATCCACCACTGACTGTTGTGAGACTGTTTCGCTGTCTCTCGGTTTTGCCGAGAACGTCGTGTACCGAGTTCCGACCGACAGTATGACCGCCACCTCCGCACGGTGCTGATCCAAGCGGTCGTCTCTGGACTGCCTCGAAACCCTATCGCATGCAGAAGAACCTTTGCAGGTCCGCATCCACGTGCGGCATATGGCACAAAACAAGTCCGTCGTGATCGCCGCCCTGATCGCCAACGGCGCGATCGCGATCCTCAAATTCGCCGGCTTTCTGCTCACCGGGAGCGCGGCGATGCTCTCGGAAACCTATCACTCGATCTCGGATACCGGCAACCAGATCTTCCTCCTCATCGGCATCCGGTACGGCGGCAAGGAAGCCAACCGTGAACACCCCTTCGGCTACGGGAAGGCCCAGTTCTTCTACAGCTTCCTCGTGTCGGTGTTTCTGTTCGGCATCGCGGGGTGGGAGAGCGCGAAACACGGCTACAACGCAATCGTGAACCCCCACGCCGCGGAGGTTGGCCAGGCGTCGCTTCCCGTGATCGGCTCCTTCCCCGGCGTCTGGGTCAACTACGCGGCGCTCCTCGGCGCAATCGTCTTCGAGGGATACGCACTCAGGAAAGCTCACGCCGAGATGAATCGCCAGATCGACGAGCACGGCTGGAGCGGCTTCCGTGAAGCATTTCGGAAAACGAGCGACGTGACCACGCTGACCGCACTGACCGAGGACACCATCGCGATGGCTGGTGCAGGCATCGCGCTATTTGGGGTGTTCCTCAGCCGGACCACTGGCAATCCGCTCTACGATGCGGCGGCCGCACTCCTAATCGGGCTCATGTTGATGGGCTTCGCCGTCGCGCTCGCATGGGAGAACAAGCGTCTCCTGCTCGGCGAGAGCCTGCCCGCGGACGACGAACGGGAGCTCCGTGAAGTGGTCGCCGGGTGGGACGGCGTCGCCGAAATCGTCGACTTCCGGACCGTCTACTTCGGTCCCGAACAGCTCCTCGTGACCGCCGATGTCGCACTCGACGCGGGGCTCGATACCGAGGACATCGACGGCTACATCACCGAGATCGAGAACGCGCTGATGGAGACCGAACCTCAGGTCCATAAGGTCTACATCGAACCCGAGGTCTGAGCCCCAGCGCACGGCGAACCCCGCCGATCCGACCACTTCCGCCGCGCCACACGAACCCTTTTGACCGAACCCGACCGAACTACGAGCACTGTGGCCGCCGACTCGTCTCCCTCGCTGCGATTCTTCCCGTACGAGTCCCCCTACGAGAACCAGGACGCGGCGATCGAACGCATCCACGACGCGCTCGGCGACGAACGCGACGTGCTGTTCGAGGGGGCCTGCGGAACGGGAAAAACGCTCTCGGCACTCGTGCCCGCGCTCGAATTCGCCCGCGAGCACGACAAAACGGTAGTCATCACGACGAACGTCCACCAGCAGATGCGCCAGTTCGTCGCCGACGCCCGCGCGATCAACGACCACGAACCGCTCAAAGCCACGGTGTTCAAGGGCAAGGCCGCGATGTGTCATATCGACGTCGACTACGAAGAGTGTCAAGTGCTTCGGGACAGCACGAAAGACCTCGTCGACGCCGAGGAGGACCTCGCGGAGCTCGAAGCCCGCGAGGACGACCTCCTCGCGGCGAGCCAGGCAGGTGACGACGACGCGACCGAGGCCCGAAGCGCCGTGATGGACGAACTGGAGGGCGTCGAGAGCGAGGTCGACGACCTCCGCGGGGAGTCGATCTGCGAGCACTACTACACCAACCTCACCGCCGACACCGACGCGTTCTACGCGTGGCTCGCAAGCGATGTCCGGACTCCTGAGGAAATCTACGAGTACGCCGAGCAGGAGGGTCTCTGCGGGTACGAACTCCTCAAAGAAGGGATGGAGGCGATGGACCTCGTGGTCTGTAACTACCACCACCTGCTCGATCCCACCATCCGCGAACAGTTCTTCCGGTGGCTCGGCCGCGATCCCGAGGACATCATTACTGTTTTCGACGAGGCCCACAACGTCGAGAGCGCGGCGCGCGAGCACGCTACTCGTACTCTGACCGAGACCACTGTCGACTCCGCAGTTGCCGAACTCGATGATGCGGGCGATCCGCGAGCGGACCAGGCGAAAAACGTCGTTGAGGCGTTCCGGCGCGCGCTCGTCGCGACGTACGACGAGGAGTTAGGATTCGGCGAGCGCGAGCGGATCGGTGAGGACTGGGAGGACCTCGCGATCGCCAACTTCGAGGGCCGCGACGATCTCACGCTCGCCTTTCTGAAGGCGTACTCCGGCCAGGGGATCGATAGCGATGTCGAGGCCGGCCTCGCGCTCGGGGCGGCGCTCGATCGGGAGTACGACCGGGCGTATCGCAACGGCGAGACCCAGGTTCGAAAGGAGTGCCAGACGCTTCTGACTGTGCGGTTCGTCGAATCGTGGCTCGCCGACGGGAGTGAGCGCGCCGAGGGCGCACGATCCTCGTCGGGCGAACGAAGCGAGTCCGACGGCGCTTCTGGCGGCCGCCATCCCGTGGTTTCGGTTCGCGAGGGTCCCGACGGCGTCTACGGCCGCGCGGAGTCGTTCGCCTCGATCCCGCGCGACGTGACCGAACCGCTCTTTTCGAGCCTCCATGCGAGCGTGCTGATGAGTGCGACGCTCCGGCCCTTCGAGGTCCTCGAAGACGTGCTCGGCCTCGACGATCCCGAAACGATGGCCTATGGCCTCACCTTTCCCGAAGCCAACCGCCGGACGTTCGCGGTCGACACGCCGGCGCTGTTCGCGAGCGAGCGCGACGATCCTAGGGTCCAGGAGTCGGTCGCCGGCACGGTGGACGACGCGATCCGGTTCACACCAGGCAATACCCTGCTCTTTTTTCCGAGCTACGCCGAGGCCGAGCGGTATCACGACCTGATCGCTCCCGACACGGCAGCGACGACGTATCTCGACGAACCGGGCGAGTCGGTCGAGTCGCTGCGCGAGTGTTTCGCGGCGGGCGACGACGGTGCGCTGTTCACCTCGCTGTGGGGCACGCTCACCGAGGGGGTGAGTTTCGACGGCGATGACGCCCACACTGTCCTCGTGGTCGGGGTTCCCTACCCCCATCTCGACGATCGACTCGAAGCTGTCGAGGACGCCTACGACGCTGCGTTTGACGACGCCGCGGGCTGGGAGTACGCCGTCGAGATTCCCACGATCCGGAAGACGCGCCAAGCGCTCGGCCGGGTGTTGCGATCGCCCGAAGAGATCGGTGTGCGTGCGCTGCTCGACGCGCGCTACACCCAGCGCGGCCACGAGGAGATGGGGAAATACAGCGTCCGCGAGACCTTCCCGGCCGAGGAGCGCGCCGAACTCCTCGATGTCGCTCCCGAGAAGCTCAAGTACGCGATGCTCAACTTCTACTCCGATCACGACGCCTACGACGGTGATCCGCCGACGCCGTGACCAGCCCATTGAACCGAGCCACAGCAACGGTCGCGGTGCAGTGCGGTCCCTGGCGGATCAAGGGCGAAGCCGCGAAGCGGCTGAGGGCTTGGCGGTGCCGTGCGGTTCGCGGTCGCGAGGCGGTACGGAGAGCGCCAGTAGCCGTACCGCCTCGCGACCGCAGGAAGCGAGGGCTTTGGCGGTCGGTGCGGGGCGGTTGCCGAAGGCACTAGCGATCTTTCCGCGAGCGACCGTAGGGAGCGAGCGGGGGTTTTTCATGAACGTTTTTGCAAGGGGTTGAGCGCCCGAAGGGCGCGATGTCGTACGGAACGGCTTCGCCGTTCCGTGATGACGAAAGACGCTTCGCGTCTTTCGAACCACCCCGCAGTAAAAAGGTTCAGGTGCAAGCTTTTTGCCGTCGCCGCGCGACTGCGTGACTATGGACTATCGGACACTCGACGCCGGCCGCGAGTTCGTCGCGCGGCTCGACACCGGCGCGGACTGGCGAAGCGAGATCGAGGGCCTCGCCGCCGATGCCGGCGTCGACGCGGGCTTTTTCTTCGGGCTCGGTGCAGTCTCCGACGCCGAGCTCTACTTCTACGACCAAGACGAGAAGGAGTACGACGCGATCGAATTCGACGAACCGCTCGAAATCGCGGCCTGTGTCGGCAACGTCTCGTGGCTCTCGGGCGACCGATTCGCCCACACCCACGCGGTCTGCTCGCGCGAGGACGGCGAAACGATCGCGGGCCACCTGAACGCCGCCACGGTGTTCGCCGGCGAGATATACCTCCGGGAGTTCGACGCCCACCTCGAACGCGAGCACGACGAAACGACCGACCTTGATCTCTGGCCGCTCTGATGAGGCCGGACGACGAACGCTACTTCGAGCGGATCGAATCCCAGCTCGACGAGGCGTTCGCGGTCGCCGAGACCGCGCGTGAGAAGGGTGGCGATCCGACTTCCGAGATCGAAATCCCGGTGGCGAAGGACATGGCCGACCGGGTGGAGAACATCCTCGGAATCGAGGGCGTCGCCGACCGGGTGCGCGAACTCGAAGGCGAGATGAGTCGGGAGGAAGCCGCGCTCGAACTCGCCGCGGACTTCGCCGAGGGGCGTGTCGGCGAGTACGAGACCGACGCCGGGAAGATCGAGGGCGCGGTCCGGACCGCCGTTGCCCTCCTCACCGAGGGCGTGGTCGCCGCGCCGATCGAGGGGATCGACCGAGTCGAACTCGCCGCAAATCCCGATGGCACCGAGTTCGTCCGGGTCTTTTATGCGGGACCGATCCGCTCGGCTGGTGGGACGGCCCAGGCGCTCTCCGTCCTCGTCGCGGACTACACCCGCGCGCTGCTCGGCCTCGCGGAGTACGAGGCCCGCGAGGAGGAGGTCGAACGCTACGCCGAGGAGGTCGATCTCTACGATTCCGAGACCGGACTCCAGTACTCGCCGAAGGACGCCGAGACGAAGTTCATCGCCCGGAACTCTCCTGTTATGCTCGACGGCGAGGCCACCGGCCAGGAGGAAGTCTCGGGCTTTCGCGATCTCGAACGGGTGGGGACGAACAACCCCCGTGGCGGGATGTGTCTCGTGCTCGCCGAGGGGATCGCTCAGAAAGCGCCCAAAATCGAGCGCTACACCACCGACCTCGACGAGGTCGACTGGCCGTGGCTCGACGATCTGATCGCCGGGACCGTCGGGAAAACCGATAACAACGGGGGCGACGGCGGTGACGGGCCCGATGCCGAAGACGAGACCGATGACACGAACCCCGATGGTGGGGACGAGAACGGTGACGAACCGGAGCCGACCGATGCTGGCGACGACAGCGGCGATCTCGACCCCGACGGTCCGCTTCGCCCCGACCCGTCGAAGAAATTTCTCCGGGACCTGATCGCCGGCCGGCCGGTGTTCGGCCACCCGAGCGAGCCCGGCGGCTTCCGGCTGCGGTACGGCCGCGCGCGCAACCACGGCTTCGCGACCGCGGGGGTGCATCCGGCGACGATGCATCTCGTCGACGACTTCCTTGCGACCGGGACGCAGTTGAAGACCGAACGCCCAGGAAAAGCCGCCGGCGTCGTCCCCGTCGACTCGATCGAGGGGCCTACCGTCAGACTCGCGAACGGCGATGTCCGCCGGATCGACGACCCAGAAACCGCGCTCGAACTCAGAAACGGAGTCGAGTCGATCCTCGATCTCGGCGAGTATCTCGTCAACTATGGAGAGTTCGTCGAGAACAACCACCCGCTCGCGCCCGCCTCCTACACCCACGACTGGTGGATCCAGGAGTTCGACGCCACTGACGCGAACGTCCAGGCGCTCGCGGACTCGACGCGGGTCGACCTTGAACACCCCACACCCGGAGAAGCGATCGAGTGGGCGACCGAGTACGACGCGCCGCTCCACCCCGAGTACACCTACTGCTGGCACGACATCTCCGTCGAGCAGTTCGCAACGCTCGCCGATGCGGTCGCGGCGGGCGAACTCGTCGACGGGGCGCTCGCGCTCGAACCCGCCCCCGAGGTGCGTGACGCGCTCGAAACGCTCCTCGTCCCGCACAACCAGGCCGCCGCGCTCCGAATTCCCGAACACGGGCCACTCGTCCGATCGCTCGGGTTCGACGAGAACCGCGAACGCATGTGGGAGGAGCTCTCCGAGGAGGCGCACGCGTGGCCGAACGCGATGAAGGCCGTCCGCGAGGTCGCGCCGTTCGCGCTCCGCGAGCGCGCCCCGACCCGGATCGGCGGTCGGATGGGTCGCCCGGAAAAGTCCGAACAGCGCGAACTCTCGCCCGCGGTCCACACCCTATTTCCCATCAGCGAGGCCGGCGGCAACCAGCGCGACGTGAGCAAGGCCGCCGAGTACGTCCACGAGGACGGCGGGGAGCGCGGTGTGGTCCCGGTTCAGGTCGGCCGGCGCGAGTGTGTCGACTGCGGCGAGCGGAGCTACGAGACGCGGTGTCCCGATTGCGGGGGCGTCACCGAGCCGCGTTACGAGTGTCGCGACTGCGAGATCGCGGTCGAACCCGACGAGTCGGGCCGGGCCGAGTGCCCGCGCTGCGGTAGCGAGGCCACTCCGACCGAGTGGCGCACGGTCGACATCCGCGAGGAGTTCCACGACGCGCTCAACGCGGTGGACGAGCGCGAGAGCGCCTTCGACATGGTGAAAGGCGTGAAGGGACTGATCTCGAAGCTCAAGACGCCCGAACCGATGGAGAAAGGCGTTCTGCGCGCGAAACACGACGTCTCCGCGTTCAAGGACGGTACCGTGCGCTACGACATGACCGACCTCCCAGTGACGAGCGTCCGTCCCGCCGAACTCGACGTTTCGGTCGATCAGTTCCGCGAGCTCGGCTACCACGAGGACATCGATGGCGATCCGCTCCACCACGCCGATCAGTTGGTCGAGCTCCGGGTTCAGGATGTCGTGCTTTCGAACGGCGCGGCCGAGCACCTCCTTCGAACGGCGGATTTCGTCGACGACCTGTTAGAGGAGTACTACGGCCTCGATTCGTTCTACGATTTCGACGATCGCGATGATCTCGTTGGCGAGTTGGTCTTCGGGATGGCTCCTCACACCTCGGCGGCGGTCGTTGGGCGGGTCGTCGGCTTCACGAGTGCCGCCGTCGGATACGCTCATCCGTACTTTCACGCCTCGAAGAGACGGAACTGCTTCCATCCGGAGACGAAGGTATGGTTCGAGAACGAGTGCGGCGACTGGCGGTACGAACGGATTTCGTCGCTCGTCGAGAACCGTTTGGACGAGCCCCGATCGGACGATTTCGGTGCGCTCGTGACTGATCTCGATGGCGAGGTTCGTGTCCCGTCGATCGACGCCGACGGCAACCGGACGCGAAAGCTCGTCGAAGCCGTCTCGAAACATCCTGCACCCGACCATCTCCTCGAAATCGAGACGCAAAGCGGGCGCGAGCTGACCGTCACGCCGGAGCACTCGATGGTGCGGTGGAACGACGGCATCGAGGACGTCGACGCGCGCGATCTCGACACTGGCGACGCGATCCCGTCGCCGAAACGGATCGAGTACGAGGGCGAAGCGACACGCATCGACCTCCTCGAAGCCCTGCTTGGCCTCGATTCGATCCCGAACGACGAACTCATGATTCGGAACCTCGGTGCCGATCCCATCAAATCGATTTTCGATGACGCAACCGAGCAGCCAGGCCACGTTGCATCCGTAGCGGATCGGCTCGACTGCAGCGACTCGACAGTGTACAACTGGATCGGTCGCGACAGCGTCCCGGCGTCCGTGCTGCTCGACCTCCTCGGTGAATCGGCACTGCTCGACCGGGTACCGAAGGACGTCTCGCTTTCGGTGAAACGGGACGGCGTTTCGGTCGCCCGCACCCTCGAGATTGACGAAGCGTTCGCGACGCTCCTCGGGTACTACGCGGCCGAGGGGTTCACGCGCCGGGAGGCGGGAAGTTTCTATCAGGTCACGATCTGCACGCCCGACGATGCCGCACGACAGGACGTGATCGAGGCGTTCGAAACGTCGCTCGACGTGAACGCGTACGAGGAAAACGAGTGGAAAGTGACTGCTTCGAGCCGCCTCGTCGCGGCACTCTTCGACGAGGTTCTCGATGCCGGTGTCCGTGCCGAGACCAAACGCATCCCGGACTGTATGACGAACGCACCGAAAGCACAGCTCCAGGCCTTCCTCGCCGCGTACTTCAGCGGCGACGGGAGCGTTTCGAGCGACCGGATCGAGGTCCGTGCGACCACCGTCAGCGACGACCTGATCGAGGACCTCGTCGCCGTGCTGAAACGCTTCGGTATCGCGACCAAGGTCTACGAGGAGGTTCGAGTTCCCTCGTCGGGAGCCGTCGCGGAGTTCCACGACGGACCAGTACCCGAGTACCGATCGTGGACGCTCAAGATCACCTCCGAGAACGCTGTCCGGTTCGGAGAGGAGATCGGATTCCATCTCGACCGGAAATCACGAACCCTCTCGAACGTTCTCGATTCGGTCGGTGTCCGCACACAGCGACTGTTCGGCGATGGCGGCAATGACGACATCTGGCTCGACGAGGTCACTCGTGTCGAGATCGTCGAGTCGGCCGTCGAACACACCTATTCGCTTACTGTTGCGGAAACGAACAGGTTGGTCGCGAACGATCTCTTCGTCGGCCAGTGCGACGGCGACGAGGATTGTGTGATGCTGTTGATGGATGGGTTGTTGAACTTCAGTAAAAGTTATTTGCCTGACAAGAGAGGGGGGCGTATGGATGCACCCTTGGTGATGTCCTCGCGGATCGATCCCGCCGAGATCGACGACGAGGCCCACAACATGGACGTGGTCGAGCGCTACCCACGCGAGTTCTACGAAGCGACCCTCGAGATGGCCGATCCGGGGAGCGTGGACATCGAGATCGCCGAGGAAAGTGTGGGGACCGACACGGAGTACACCGGCTTTCGCCACACTCACGACACTTCAAATCTCGCGCTCGGGCCGTCGCTGTCGGCGTACAAAACCCTGGGCGCGATGACCGAGAAGATGGACGCCCAGCTCGAACTCGCCAGAAAGCTTCGAGCTGTGGACGAGACCGATGTCGCCGAGCGCATCATCGAGTATCACTTCCTCCCCGACCTCATCGGCAATCTCAGGGCCTTCTCGCGTCAGGAAACCCGGTGTCTCGACTGTGGCACCAAGTACCGACGAATGCCGCTCACGGGCGAGTGCCGGGAGTGTGGCGGCGGCGTGAATCTCACAGTACATGAAGGCTCGGTGAAGAAGTACATCGACACCGCCACCCGTGTCGCCGAGGAGTATGGCACCCGCGACTACACCAAACAGCGCCTCGAAGTGCTCGACAAAACCCTCGAAAGCGTGTTCGAGAACGACAAAAACAAACAGTCGGGGATTGCTGACTTCATGTAGCGAGCCAGGTAATCGGATATGGGCGAACCACGACGGCTTTTACACACCGAAATCCGGGCCTAGTGTGCAAGATCAGGATGGCGGGATTGCCAACGCGCAACCTCGTTCGGAACTGCACGAGAATCACTACTGACTGCTTCGAAGCAGATAACTGCGAGTACGGTGTATCGTCTGCACCTACATGGTCGAGTTCCGTGGTGATGGGAGCATAAGAGTCGATCGCGATCTCAGTCTGTTGGATGAGCTTGCACGCGATATTAGCAGAATCCTCTCCGAACAGAACATCGGTCATGTGCTTGTGAGTGGCTATATCGCGGTTTTGTTCGGTCGCTCTCGAGCAACAGAAGACATCGATACATTAGTCGCAACAGAGGAACTGTCAAAGGAGTCGGCTGGTCGGTTAGGTAGCGAACTCCAAGAGCGTGGATACTGGGGACCAGCAATGCCGCTCTCAGATATTGCAACGATGTTTGAGCACAATGAGCCGATCCGTGTTGCACGTGAGGGGGAGAGAATTCCCTCTGTAGAGCTGCAGCCTACTGAATCACATCACCCCTCATTTCAGAATCAGCGTACTGCCATCGTCGGGCCTGATGACAACACAGTTACTCTCCCGATCGTCGCTCTAGAAATACAGATTGCATACAAACTTCGTATGCAAGCGGACCGGGATTTTGAGGACGCATATTTTTTGTTACAGACATACTACGATGAACTGGATACCAACCTTTTAGAAGCGAGCGTCTCCAACTATGAAGTAGAGGCGGAATACGATGAGCTCAAAGCCCAGGCAGAGATGGAGTAGTCGCGTTGGGGGAACGGGCCCAGATCAGGCGGCAAGGCGACTCGAATCAATCGATAACTGGGCGGAGTATGTCCGTACGACGCCCACAGCAGTCTGGGGAGAAGAACTCAATCGGCTGATTGACGGGCAGATAAAGAGCGCACAGGCATCAGCGGTAGCGACAGACGGCGGCCACCCAGCAGATGGGTGCAACCCAGAAGCGATTCGCGATGCGGGGCGGGCAACCGACTAATCTTCTCAGTTGTTCGGCGGAGACTTCCCACAATCGCATGGAGTAGACGAACGTTCACATCTACGGAACCCGTCTCTGTCACAGTTGAGCGACAACCCCGACGCCGCCGCTCTAGACGCAGATGAGTAGGCCGATCCCGACCCCAATTCCGAGCAGACCAGTCATTCCACAATGAATATCGTCGTCTTCGGTGCCGGCAGCCTCGGGAGTCTCGTCGGCGGACTGTGCGCCCGCGAGCACCGCGTGACCCTCCTCGGACGCGAGCCCCATATTCAAGCGGTCCGCGATTCGGGCCTCCACGTCGGCGGTTCGTTTGATTTCACCACCCAGCCCGCTGCGCGCACCGACCTCCCCGATGCGGCCGACCTCGCGCTGGTGACGGTCAAGGCGTTCGACACCACCAGCGCTGCGCGCGCGCTCGCTAACTGCGACCTCGACACCGTCTGCTCGCTCCAGAACGGCCTCGGCAACGAGGAGCGCCTCGCCACGCACCTCGATGGTGTCCTCGCGGGCACCTGCACCTACGGCGCACGGTTCGTCGAACCGGGCCGCGTCGACTGTACCGGGATCGGCGAAATCGTGCTCGGCGCACCCGATGGTGGCGACTCGGCGCGCGCCGAACAGGTCGGCCGGGCGCTCCGATCAGCAGGGATCGAGACGATCGTCACCGACGACATGCCCCGCCGACTCTGGACGAAACTCGCGATCAACGCGGGCATCAACCCCACGACAGCACTCGCCCGGGTCGAAAACGGTGCGCTCGCCGACGAGCCACTCGCCGGCATCGCCAGCGAGGCCGCCCGCGAGACCGCCCACGTCGCGCGCGAACAGGGAATCGATCTCGGGGACGAGGCGGCGGTCGCGGCGCTCGATGCAGTCGTTGAGGCCACGGCCGCGAACACCTCCTCGATGCTTCAAGACATCGATGCAGGCCGGCGAACCGAGATCGACGCGATTAACGGGGCCGTCGTCGACCGTGCCGACGACCCGGTGGCGGTGAACCGGACGCTCGCCGGGCTGGTCCGGGCGTGGGAACGCGATCGCTGATATTCCACTCACTCGGCCCATACCGCGCTGGCGGCGTACTGCGGTCGTAGTTCATACTCATCCTGCGCCACAGCAGGGGCTGGAGGGCCGAAGAATCCAAACCCCTAACTGAGGCCGATCGGATGTGCTTCGTAACGCTCTATGAGCGATGAATCGTCGATCGTGCGGAAGCACCCTGTTGCCGTATTCTTCTTTGCGACCTTCGTGTGTTCGTGGCTTGTATGGATTGGCGGCGATGCTCTTCTAGGAACGGAAGGTGGTTCAAATGCTTCTCAACTATGGATTATACCGGCGGCGTTCGGTCCACCGATTGCTGCTGCGCTTGTTCTTCGAACCACAGACGGTGACTTGCGAACGTGGGCTTCACAAGCACTCAAATGGCGAATCAAAGTGCGATGGTATCTTGCAGCGATAGCTATTCCAGTTCTCTTGAATGCAATCTCTGTACTGGTACTCGGTCTCATCGGTGTTTCCGTATTCTACAGGCCAAACGATCAGCTCATCTTTAACTTCCTCTTGGTCTTCTTTATTGCGGGAGGTCAAGAAGAGCTAGGATGGCGAGGATTTGCTCTCCCACGGTTGCAAGCGGCCTATGGGGCGTTTGCTGCTAGCCTCATCATTGGTATCGCTTGGGCAACCTGGCACTTCCCGCTCTATCTTATTGACGGAGGCTTCAGTGCTGCTTCGGCATTCCTCTTCTCACTTCGGGTCATTCCCGAATCAATCATCATCACATGGCTATACAATAGCACCAACGGGAGTGTTCTAATGTGTATACTCTTTCACACGATGTACAACGTCGGCTACCTCTTCAGTTCGCCCGCCAGTTTTCAGTTTCCTGGTGGTACTGAAATCCCTCTCTCAATTATTATTGAACCCATTGTATGGTGGACCGCAGCGCTCGCTCTTCTCAGTATCTATGGTGGACGCTACCTCGCACGGACACCACGACCGGATTCTGCTGCTGTCAGAAAGGACGAGTCCAGCACCGTTGATTGACCCGCACTATTCGACATATCCCAAATCTTCGAGGCGCTGTTTCGCGTCGTCGCCCATCCCCGAGAGCACCGCGTCGTCCTCGACTGCGGACCACGCCTCGCGGTCGGACTCGAACCTCCCCAGAGCGCGTTCGAGGTCCTCGATCACGGGATCGTCGGTTCCGAGGACGTTCTCGGCCTCGCCGGGGTCCTCGTCGAGTCGGTAGGCCTCGTCCGTGATCCGTTCGTTGTGGATATACTTGCCTGCTGGCCGGCGAGCCGCCCGCATCCGCGAGTAAAAGCGCGAGTCCGTCGGGAGCTCGATCCCGGCGTCGCTCGCCTTCCCCTCTAGCTGGTTGAGTTCGACCACCGGCCGGTAGTACTCCACAAACGCGTTCGGCTCGTCGCGCGAGTCCTCACCGAGCAGCGACCGCTCGGGATCGAGCGGCACGCCCTCGCCCTCCGCCCCGGCGTGATCGAGCACCGTATGATACAGGTCGAGGAGTTCGACCTGGTTCTCGACTCGACCCGCATCGAGATCGGGGTGTTTGACCATGAGCGGGACGTTCACGATCGGATCGTACACGCCGAACTCGTGGCCGTAGAGGTCGTGTTCGCCGTGGAGTTCGCCGTGGTCGGCACACACGATCACGAGGGTGTCCTCCCACTCGCCGTTCGCGCGCATCCAGCGGAACAGCCGGTCGAGTTGGGCGTCGACGTGGTGGATTTCGGCGTCGTACAGCCCGCCGATTGCGTCCCACTCGGCGTCGCCGATGTCACGCGCGCCGCAGTTGTACTCCTTCGAGTTCTGGCAGACAGTAGTAGAGTCGACGCCAGGCGCGAACTTCTCCCTGTGTTCGTCGGGTGGGTGGTAGGGAAGGTGGGCGTCCATCAGGTTGATGAACGAAAAGTACGGCTCGTCGGTTCCGTCGATGAACTCGATCGTCCGATCGATCACTGCGGGCGTCTTCGAGTCCGCGCCGCCGCCGCTCGCGAGATGTTCGTGGATCGCGTTGCCGACGCCGACGAGCCAATCCGCGACCCGACGGAGGCGTTCGTTGTCGTTCATCGTCTTCCACGCCCGCGCGAGCGGTCCCGAGAGGAACTCGCCGGGCATCACCTCGAAAAAGTTGTCTTGGCTACTGAACCCGTCGGTGAGGTGGGTGTAGGGCGTGATCCACGCGTTCGAGGAGTAACACG
>Ga0136571_100201_pt1 | contig 18439 bp, 19 predicted proteins | sample AntDeeMetageno81_FD_104643 | JGI IMG/M metagenome (GOLD analysis project Ga0136571, IMG submission 104643) | Saline lake microbial communities from Deep lake, Antarctica - Metagenome #81 | ecosystem: Environmental > Aquatic > Non-marine Saline and Alkaline > Saline | place: Antarctica: Deep lake...
CAGCCCGAAGATCAGGGTGAGGCCAGCGGAGATCATGACATAGAGCGCGGCCTTCGCGAGGCCGTCGACGAACACCCGTGCGAGCGTCGTCGGTTGGAAGAACTGGCCGAGCGCGTCGCCGATCTGGAGCGCGACTGGAGCGGCTGAGGCAACCGGGGCTCCCGAGAACGCGAGCAGTCCGTCGATCATGCCGAGAGATACCCCCGGAGCGCCTCGTCGTCGCTACTCACGTCGTCGGTGTCGCCGTTCGCGACGACCCTCCCGTTGTCGAGCACGTAGAACCGATCCGCGAGGTCGAGCGCGAGCGGGAGGTTCTGCTCGACGAGGAGCACAGTCGTATCGCTCGCGACGTCGGCGATCGCCTCGGCGACCGACGCCACGATCTGGGGCGCGAGCCCTTCGCTCGGTTCGTCCACGAGGAGGAGATCGTTCCCGCCGACGAGCCCGCGCGCGATCGCGAGCATCTGCTGTTGGCCGCCGCTGAGCGTCCCCGCCTTCCGATCCGCGAATCGTTCGAGATCCGGGAACGTCTCGAAGGCGGTGGTGCGGGCGCGTTCGGTCTCGTCGGCCGGCGCGGCGATCCGGACGTTCTCCGCGACGGTGAGTTCGGCGAACATCCGTCGTTCCTCGGGAATCCAGCCGATACCCGCACCCGCGACCTCGTGGGTTCGCCGTCCGATCAACTCCATGTCGCGATATCGAATCGACCCCTCGCGTGGCTGAGTGAGCTGGAGGATCGAGCGGAGGGTCGTGGTCTTCCCGACGCCGTTGCGCCCGACCAGCGCCACCACCTCACCCTCTCTCACGTCCAGCGAGACACCTTCCAGCACGTGGCTCTCGCCGTAGTAGGTGTGAACGTCCGAAAGGGCGAGCAGCGGCTCCGACCCGGAATCGGCCTCGCTCGCTGCACTTCCGCCGGTGTTGGTCGCCTCGGCGTCCATCGAGTCTGGCTGTGTGTCGGCGCTCACGCCGCGCTTCCCTCCGAGTCGGTCGCGTTCGTCTCATGTGTGCCGTCCGCACCCGGTTCGTACCCGCCGAGGTACGCCTCCTGGACGGCGGGATCGTTCCGCACAGTCTGGGGATCGCCGTCGGCGATGATCGATCCCTGGTGGAGGACGACCACCCGCTCGGAGACGTTCATCACGATGTCCATGTTGTGCTCGACCAGCAACACAGCGTGATCGTCGGCCACGTCGTCGATCAGCCCGATGATCTCGTCGACGCTCTCGCTCGACACGCCTGCATTCGGCTCGTCGAGCAGCAGCACGTCTGGATCGCCCGCGAGCGCGATCGCGACCTCGAGTTGGCGCTTCTCGCCGTGGCTCAGTGTCGACGCCACCGTGTCGGCTGCGCCAGCGAGTCCGACGCGTTCGAGGATCGCGTACGCCTCGTCGGTGTACTCACCGAACGATCCGACGTTGCGCCACAGCTTGAACGAGTCCGAACCGTGGGCCTGGGCCGCGATCCGGACATTTTCGAGAACGGTGCTCGTCGGAAAGACGTTCGTGATCTGGTACGAGCGGTGGAGGCCGGCCGCCGCTGTCTCGTTCGGAGCTGCGCTGGTCACGTCCCGTCGGTCCTCCTTTCCGCCGAGCTCGATGGTGCCCGCGGTGGGTTCGAGCGCGCCGGTCAGCAGGTCGAAGAAGGTGGTCTTGCCCGCGCCGTTCGGCCCGATCAGCGAGCAGAGTTCGTCGTCGAGCGCGAAGTCGACCTCGTCGACCGCAGTCAGCCCCCCGAACTGCTTCGTGAGTCCCCGTGTCCTGAGCATGCCTTAGAGGCTGCAGTTCATCTCGGAGCTGTCCTGGGGGATGGTGGTCTGATCCGCCGGCACGCTCCCGATCGGTTCGCTCGGCTTGATCGCCGCGTCCCAGCTGTCGTTGTCGTTCGGGACGCCGTTCGCGAGCGTCATTTCGGATCGCGCTTGATTGTTATAGCGCTGGAAGGTGTATCCACCCTCGCCCTTCGGGGTGTCGGCGACGGTCATTCCTCGTAGTGCGCTCGCGATGTCCTCGCCGTCGGTCGAGCCGCTCGCCTCGACAGCTTGAACGATCGACGAGGCGGCCGTGAACGTCCCTGCTGTGAAGAGATCGGGCACGACGCCGTAGGATTGGGTGTAGCTGTCGACGAACGAGTTGTTGACCTCGTTGTCGTACTGGTTCCAGTGGTATCGTGTGGTGAACGGACCGAGATTGGTTCCTTGGAGTTTCTCCATCGTGAGTGGCTCCCCAAGCACCTTCTGGAGCGTTTGACCGATGATCCCCACCGTGATTTGGGTGGCGAACCCGCCAACCACCCGGTAGGAGTAATCGCCGTTGAGGAACGTCGTGAAGAGGTTTGGAAGCGTCGCCACGGTGAATCCCGCAACGATCCCCTCCGCGCCCGCCTCCTCGGCGTTGTCGAGCAGCCCCTGCCACTCGGAGTAGCCCTGAGGGACGAACTTTTTCCCGACGATCTCGACGCCATTGGCTTCGAGCACCGACCGGTAGTTGTTGACGACCGCTCGCCCGAAGCTGTAGTCCGCGCCGAACAGGTATACCTTCGAGACGTCGCTGTTTTGCGCGACGTACCGGCCGCCCGACCGGGCGTCCATTGCGGTGTTTTCGCTCGCCCGGAACAGGTACTCGCCACAGGTCTCGCTGCTCGCAGTGATGTCGGCCGAGGCGGCGGGGCCGATCATCGTCGGGATCTGCGCCTGGTTCGTGACCGTGGTGGCGACCCGTGATGCCGCCCCCGAGGACGAACAGCCGAACAGCATGTCGACTTCCTCGTCTTGAACGAGACTGGTGGCCAACGACTGGGCACGATCGGCCTGCAACTGGGTGTCCCGAACGATCAGTTCGTAGTCGACGCCGCCGACGGTCGCGGTCTTCGTCCCCGTCTTGGCGTCGGCGGTGAACTCCTCCTCGCTCTTGTAGTTGAGCCCCTCGTAAAAGCCCCACAACGACTGCTGGCCGTAGTACTTCAAGTCGCCCGTGAGCGGCTGGAGCACGCCGATCTTCACGGATCCCGACGCTCCACCACCCGCGCTGCCGGTCGTCGTCCCATCCCCGCCGGTCGTCTCCGTCGCTTCGCCGTCGTCCGTTTCGGTTCCACCGTCACCGCTCGTTTCGGTTGCATCCCCGCTCGTCGTCTCGGTCGCGTCGCCGCTCTCGGTCGGTGTTTGGGTTCCGCCCCCGCCGTCGCCGCCACTGCCTTCCGTTCCGTCGCCACCCGAGTCGTCGTTTCCGCTTCCATTCCCGCCGGAACAGCCTGCGAGGCCGGACACGCCCGCGGCACCGAGTGCCGCGACGACCTGCCGGCGCGTGATGTCGTTTGAGTCCATGACACATGGTACGATATCTCTCTCGAACCGTCAACCCCGATGTTCACATGTTAATCCACCCGGCCACGCTGGACCGCGTGGACGAGCGTGCTAACATGTGAACCACATCCTATTCGGTGGCTGGGACCGCGGTATCCACATGGCGCTTGAGGCTCACGACGTGACGGCGCGCGACGGACTCTCGCTCAATCTCTGGGAACGATCGCCCGCAGGCGATGCCGACGAAGCCGTGCTCTTCGTTCATGGCAGCATCACCTGCGCGCGGGCGCTGTTCGCCCCGCCGGTCGCGGGCGACGACTCGTACTCGTGGCTCGCCGCTCCTGGTGAGCGAGATCGGACAGCGTTCGCCCTCGACATTCGGGGGTACGGCGACAGCGACCGCCCGCCCGAGATGAACGAACCACCCGAGGAAAACGATCCGCCGGTTCGGGCGGATCTCGCCGCGAACGACACTGCTGATGCGTTGGGATTCGTCCACAATCGGTTCGATACTGTACATCTCGTCGGCGTCTCGTGGGGCACGAACGTCTGCGGGCGACTCATCGAGCGCGACGATCCCGACGTGGCCTCCCTCGTTCAGTGCGCGCCGGTCTACCGAACGCCCTACGATGTCGAGGACGGTCTCGCGGCGCTCGGGCTCGATTCCGACCTCGACGCCTACTACTACCAGGACCGCGAGACCGTCGAGAGCCGACAGGGCGAGGACGCGGACGCGCTGTTCGAAGCGATCTGGCGTACCCAGGTCGAGTCGAACCAGGGCGTCGACGAGAACAGATATATGGCACAGACGGGCGCGCTCGCCGACTTCGCCGACTGCTGTGCCGACGACCCGCCGTACGATGCGGCGAACATCGACGTACCGACGCTGGTCATCCGTGGCTCTGCCGACGCGATCTCGCGGCGCGCGGACGCGACCGCGCTGTATGACGAACTCGCGGACGACGCTGCGGAATACGCGGAACTCGCTGGCGCAGATCACTACGCCATGCACGGCGAGCGTCGTCACGCGCTCTACGACGCCGTGAACGCATTCCACGACCGAGCGTGAGGTGTCGTCGAAGCGGTGCGGAGGTCACCAGTACGTTCCGCCGACGCGATCACTCTCTGTGGGACGGTCGAACGCCTTTTCACGCATTCCACAGTACGAACCGTTATGATCGACCTCCCGTGGAGTAGGGACGACAGGGGGGCCGGGAACGACGACACCGGCCCGGATAGCGGGCACGCCGATGCCGCTGTCGTCTGCAGACTTCAGGATGGAACGCTCGCCGTGTACGAAGATCGGGTGGTCATCGAGCGCGTCGGGCGCTCGAAATTCGACGACAAGACGATTCCGGCCGACGAGATCTACGGCGTCGACTACTCCGAGGGTATCACCATCGGTTACATCCAGGTGGAGCAAACCGGCGTCGAGGTCGACGCGGGCGGACTGCTCAGCGACCCGATCAACGAGAACACGGTTCATTTCGGCCGGGGGAATCGCGAGTGTGTTCGGGAGGCCCGCGACGAGATACAGTCGCAGGCCCGGGCGTGATACTATCGGTCGGCAGTATCTACCCCGGAATCGTGAGGGGACGTTCACTGTCTCTCGGTTGTACCAAAACCAGAACGTAACGATAGGCACCCACACCTCTACTAACGGAGAGTGATCCGACACTCATCACGACACAAATGAGAACCGCAGGCCACGCCCTCCCCAGCCGACTCCCTCGTTCCGCTCGCTTCGCTCGCTCCACTCAGTCATCCCTCGCGCGAGTCGCGCACCTTCGGTGCGCTCCCGCGCGCCACCGTCCCTGATTCGGGACTGATCCCTCGCCAGCAGTCGGATCAGTCTTGGGCGTCCGATCGTTCGTCGTCAGGCTCATCGAGATCGTCGAGCGCGTCGACCACCCGCGAGAGCACGCGTTCCTGACCGCGCCGGAGGTTGTTCGAGACTGCGGGCTTCGAGACATCGAACTCGTCGGCGAGTGCGCCGAGATCGGCGCTGCGCGGTCGGTCAAAGTAGCCACCGTCAACGGCGGCTTCGAGGGTCTCGCGTTCGGTCTCGGAGAGGTCGCGACAGCCGTCGACGAGCGTCATCGCCGCGCCCACCGACTGAACGTAGCCACCCATCTCGGGGAGGCCGACCTCCTCGCGCGCCTCGACAGTGAACTCGTTGTCGGCTTCGAGCGCCGACAACGCGGCCTCGGCGGCTCCATCACTATCGAACCCCACCTGCCAGCGCTCGCTCCCCGACTCGATGTGGAACGGGCCCGTGACGTAGCCGTCGTGGTCGCGGATGGTACCCATCGCGTTCGTGGTCGGGATCGTCGAGCGGATCCGGGCGACGCCGTCGCGTTTGGCCACCAGCTCGTACTCGTGGATCTGGTCGTGCTCGCGAAGCGTTCCAAGCCCGCGATCGAGGGTCGTGCGGTCGCCGCCGTCGACCACCATCCTGGTTTCGAGCGTTGCCGCCGTCCGGTCGAACTCCCAGTTGAGCGTCGAGAACGCTACGTCGTGATCGTCGGTCGTAGCGATGTACGGACAGTCGTACTGCTCGACATCGAGGGTGAGATCGATCATGGCCTGGTCTATCACTCATGATTTTTCGTTCGTTGACAAAACCCTTTCGCCGCGCCGAACGTGGAGTCCCGCGACGGGCGACTCGTGACCGAACTCAGTATTCCCACCGCCGCTCGATCCGCGCGGCGATCGCGGGATGGGCGTCACGCAGCGCGTCGACTCCGGTTTCGTCGTCGACGTTGACGACGTGAACCTCACCCCGACGGTCGGCGTAGACGTCCTGGAAGTCGTAGACGACGCCGACGATGTCGACGCTGCCGGGGACCGCCTCGCTCTCGACGAGCGCTGCAACTTGGTGATCGACGTTGTACTCCACGAGCCGGTTGATGGCCTCGGTTCGGCTCACATCCGCCGGAAGTGTCTCGACACCCGCTTCGAGATGGGGCGTCAGCAGTCCGATGCAGTGTTCGATCCCGGCGGGTTCGCCGGTCGCGTCGCCGGTGATGGCGTCGTACGCCGCCGTGACGGCTCCACAGCCCGTGTGACCGACCACGACGGCAGTCTCGGTGCCGGTGTGGACGATCGGATATAGGACATCGCCCGAAACCACCGTCCCGGCGTCGGTTCGCTGGCACACTCGATTCCCGATGTTGGCACACGTGAAGACCTGTCCCGGCTCGTCGTTCTCCCACATATGGTCCTGGAGAACGCGCGAATCGGAACAACAGACCGTGATGACTGCCGGCTGTTGGCCGTCCTGCACGGCATCGAATCGATCCTCGAACTCCTCGGCGTGATCGGCGTTTCGCTCCAGTAGATCGACGACGGTCGGATCCATAGCTGTCCGGAATCCGCCCACCAAATATATTTCTTCGGTCCTATACGAGCGGCGCGATGAGGTCGTGGCCGGCGTCGAGTAGTTCGTCGACCCGTTCTTCGCTACCGGCCTCGGCGTACACTCGGAGGACTGGCTCGGTCCCGCTCGGCCGGACGAGCAGCCACGCACCGCTCTCCAAGAGGATTTTGAAGCCGTCTTTCGTGACGACCTCCGCAACCGACCCGCCCGCGACGCGTTCGGGCAGCTCCCCTTCGAGGGCGTCGAGTACGCGTGCCTTCTCGTTGTCGGGGCACTCAACGCTGATCTTTGACTGGTGGATCGCGCCGTGGGCGTCGAACAGGCGATCCACCCGGTCGTCGAGCGGTTTTTCTTGTGCGGCGGCCGCCGCGAGCAGCGCCAGCAACACGCCGTCCTTCTCGCGGACGTGGCTGCGGATCGAGAAGCCGCCCGACTCCTCGCCGCCGATCAGGGCGTCGTGCTCGCCCATCGCTTCCGCGACCCACTTGAACCCGACCGGGGTCTCCACCACCGATTCGCCGTGGGCTTCGGCGATCCGGTCGATCAAAAACGTGGTGGAGACGGTCCTGACCGCGGGCCCGGCGTCCGAATCGAGAAGATAGTCGTAGATCGCGGCGAAAAACAGGTTCTCGTCGAGGTAGCCCCGATCGGGCGTGACGACCGCGAGCCGATCGGCGTCGCCGTCGTTCGCGATTCCGAGATCGGCGTCGCCCGTCTCGACCCGTTCTGTGAGCTCCGCGAGATGCTCGGCGCTCGGCTCCGGCGGCGTTCCGCCGAAGTCGTCGCGCTGCTCGCAGTGGAGGCCGTCGACGGCCGCGCCAGCGCGTTCGAGCAGTTGGTTGGTCACACCCCGCCCGCTGCCGTACATCGCGTCGTAGGCGACCGTCACGCCGTCGAGGAGGCTGTCGCGTTCGCCGTTCGTTCGGTCCGCCACGAGGTCTAGTGCGTGGTTGGCGTGTGAATCCACGAAATCGACCTCCTCGATAGTTCCCCACTCGTCCTCGGGGAGGGCCTCGGGCTCGGCGAGGTTGGCCTCGATCCGTTCGGTGACTTCAGGGAGCGCGGGCGCGCCGTCGTCGGGGATGAACTTCACGCCGTTGTACTCGGGCGGGTTGTGCGAGGCGGTCACCATCAGTCCGCCGGCGAGATCGCGATCGATGATCGCCCACGCGAGCAGCGGCGTCGGGCGGTCGCGCTCGGGAAGGAGGACATCGAAGCCGTTGGCCGCGAGCACGCGGGCGAGCTCCTCGGCGAACCCACGGGAGGTCTCGCGAGCGTCGTAGCTCACCGCCACCGGCGCGTCGTGGCCCGCTTCCCGGAGGTGGGTGGCGACCGCCTGGCCGACCATCCGCACCCGCGGCGCGGTGAAGATGTCGAGGGTCGCGCGCCAGCCGTCGGTCCCGAACGAGATCGCATCCATGTGGTGGCTGTCAGCCCCGCGAACAAAAGTCCCCCGTCAGACGTGGCTGCCTGGCGGCCGAGGGGGCGAGCGAGGTGGCGATCGATCGAACGGCCACAGCGATCTTTGCCAACGACTATTCGACGGGGGCTCACACTCCCGCTATCGATGCGGCTCATCAAGCTCGTCGTCCCCGACGACGAACGCGAGGCGGTCCTCGACGTGCTCCGCGCGGAGAACATCGATCGCGTCGTTACCAAGGAGGCGAGCGAACGCGACTCGTCGACGCTGGTGGAGTTTCCCTTGCCGACTCAGGCGGTCGGGTACGTCCTCGACGAACTCCGTGAGGCGGGGTTCGACGACAGCCGCTACACCGTGATCACCGGCGCGGAGACCGCGAAGACGACCAACTACATCGAACTCGAGGATCGCTTCGTCGCGGGCGTCGAGGAGGACGATAGCGTTGCCCACGAGGAGATCCGGGCGAAGGCGCTCGAAATGCACCGCAACCCCGTGACCTACTACGCGATGACGGTGTTCAGCGCGGTCGTCGCGGCCGCCGGCCTTCTCCTCAACTCCGCCGCCGTGGTCGTCGGCGCGATGGTGATCGCCCCACAAGTGGGCTCGGCGATGATGACCAGCGTCGGGATGGCGCTCAACGACCGGAAAATGATCGGGCTCGGACTCCGCTCGCAGACCGGCGGGCTGGCGGCGGCGATCGTCGTCGCGATCGTGCTCGGGTTCGCGCTCAGAGCCGCCGGGGTCGTCCCGCCGGCCCTCGATGTCGCGAACGTCGCACAGGTCGCCCAGCGCACCTCGCCCGGGTTGTTGGCGTTCGCGGTCGCGATCTGTGCCGGTGCGGCCGGCGCGTTCGGTCTCTCGACCGGCCTCTCGGAGGCGCTCGTCGGCGTGATGATCGCGGCCGCGCTCATTCCGGCCGCCGCGGCGGTCGGCATCGGCGTCGCGTGGGGGTTGCCCGCGGTCGCGCTCGGTGCGCTCGCACTGCTCGTGGTCAACACCATCGGCGTCAACCTCTCGGGCTTTCTCGCGCTCGGCTACCTCGGCTACCGACCCGGAACGTGGGGTGAGGACGGCGGCCGTCGGCGGTTCGCCCCGGTGGCGGTCGCGCTCGTCCTCCTGCTCGCTGCGTTCGCGGTCGCGGGGCTCGGGCTCGTCGCCCAGACCCAGTTCGACCGCGCGGTCAACGGGGCCGTCGACGACACGCTCGCCACGGAACAGTATGGGGCGGTCGAACTAGAAGACCTCTCGGCCGAAGTGGTGGGGGCGAACGTTCTCGGTGGGCAGCGCTCGATCTCCATCACTGTGAGTCGACCCGCCGACCGGTCGTACCCGGACCTTCCACAGGCGCTCGCGAGCACGATCGAGGAGCGAACCGGTCGGTCAGTGGCGGTCGAGGTGACGATTCACGATCGTCGGGAGTTCGATCCCGACGCCTCGGCTCTTCGATCCCATCCACAATCGTCCTTCGAGCGACCGTCGCTCACTCGTCGAGCAGCGATTCCTTCTCCACTCGCGACAGGCGCTTGATCGCGTGCTCACGCGAAAGCGCCGTTCCTTTGTCAGCGAACGTCTCGACGTGACGGAGTTCGACGGGCGTCCGCCCGCGGGTGTACTTCGCGCCCTCGCCCGCGTTGTGTTCGCTCACTCGTCTGTCGACATCGGTGGTGTAGCCAGTGTAGAGACTCCCGTCGCTGCACTCGACGATGTAGACGTAATGGGACACGCGATCCGCTCGGCGGGCTATCCTCAGGCGTTTTTCGCTCGTTCTTTGGCCGCCTCGGCGATGCCCGCGTTCGCCGCACAGCCGGGACACGCGAAGATCCGGCCGTGTTCGTCGGCGAAGACGCGCTCGAACCGATCCGAGACGTGCGCGCCGCAGTAGTTACACTCTGGCATGGGGACTCGTCGACAGCGGCGGCTGTCAACAGTTCTCGATAGGGTCTCGAACGGTAAATATCCTCCCCGAACGGCCGCTGGCCGTGCATTTCCGCCGATCCGCCGACCGCCACATACGACTGCTACCCGTCCCGCTGTGGCTCCCGATCGCGCGCCGCATCGATCGCGCGTGCAATCAGGCCCGCCTGTGCGCCGGCGACGAATCCCGCGTCGACGTTCACCACAGTTAAGACGGTACACGACTGGAGGAGGCCCGCGAGCGCGGCCTCGCCGTTGCCGCCGTGGCCGTAGCCCGACGCCACCGGCAGCCCGATCACCGGCGCGTCGACCAGCCCCGCCAACACCGTCGGCAACGCGCCCTCGCGGCCGGCAGCGACCACGAGAACGTCGGCGCGTCTGATGTCCTCAAGTCGATCGAGCGCCCGGTGGAGTCCGGCCACGCCCACGTCGTCGACCTGCTCGACCGTCGCGCCCATCTCACTGGCCACGGCGGCGGCCTCGCCTGCCGGCCCGGCGTCGGCGGTTCCCGCCGTCACGACGCCGACGACTGCATCCAGATCGGGCGATTCGTACCCGGCCGCATGCGCCCGGAGGACGCCCGTCCGTTCGTCGAACGTCGTTGTCGCGTCGAGTTGTTCGGCGGCGAGGCGGTCGGCGACCGCGTCGGCGGTCGTCGAATCGACTCGTGTTGCGAGCCCGCGGCCGGTCGTCTCGACGGCGAGGCCGACGAGTTCGGCGACCTCATCGGGCGTCTTCCCGTCGCCGAGCACCGCCTCGGGGACGCCACGGCGCTGTTCGCGGGCGGCGTCGAACCGCCCCGCCTCGCTGGTCGCGTAGCCTGCGAGCTGCGATTCCGCCGCTGTCACCGATATCTCGCCCGCTGCGAGCGCTTCGAGCGTCTCGCGCATACCCCCGGTCGGTGCCCGACCTACAACTCCCCATCGACTCGCCGTTCGATCGCGAACCGGGTCGAGAACCCCGCAATCGAACGATTATGGGAACGTTTATAAAGGTCCCTTCGGAACAAGGCTGCGTATGGCAGACCTGATCGTCAAAGCCGCCGTGAAAGAAGAGCTCAATGACATGAACGTTGCATCGGACTTCTACGACGCGCTCGACGAGGAGGTCACGGAGCTCCTCGACGACGCCGCGCGACGAGCCGACGAGAACGACCGCAAGACGGTCCAGCCGCGCGACCTGTAAGTCGGTTCCCGCTTCTCACGTTTTTCCGCCCATCGAGCGTCGGCTCTCCACAGTCGGTCGATCCCGCGTGCGTTGGCAGGCCATCGCCGACCCCGACGAGCGCGCCGGTGGCCGCAAAGGCCGCTCGCGGAGTGACGACGCGCACGGACTATCCCACCGAACATCAGTACTGTCTTGTTCCGCACGCTCGCAGGCGAGGCATGTTCGGTACCAGCGGCATCTGCGGGCCGGTCGGTGAGGATGTCACGGCCGACCTCGCGCTCGCCGTCGGCCGCGCGGTCGGGATCGACGCCGATCGCGCCATGGTCGGCCGCGATCCACGCGAGAGCGGACGGCTCCTCACTGACGCGCTGACCGCCGGTCTCCGCGAGTCCGGCACTGATGTATTCGATCTGGGGCTCGCGGCCACCCCGACGGTGGCGCGCGCAGTCGGCTGGTACGACGCCGACGCCGGAATCTCGGTCACGGCGTCGCACAACCCCGCGCCGGACAACGGGATCAAGCTCTGGCAGCCGAGCGGCCAGGCGTTCGACGAGGCCGCCCGCGAGACGATCGCCCGACGCGTCCGCGAGGACGAGACCGATCTCCAAGCGTGGGACGGTCTCGGCGATCGCACCCGGACTGACGCCGCCGAGCGCCATGTCGACGCGCTCCGTGCGGCAGTTGATCTCGACGAGTCGCTCTCGGTGGCCCTCGATCTCGGCAACGGGGCTGGCGGCGTCACCGTCGACGCGCTTCAAGCCCTGAACTGTGATGTCGAGACGCTCAACGCCCAGCCCGACGGCCGATTCCCAGGGCGGCCTTCAGAGCCAACGGCAGAGAACTGCGGGTCGCTCCAGGCACTGGTCGAGACGACCGACGCCGATCTCGGAATCGCCCACGACGGCGACGCCGACCGACTACGGGCGGTCACCGGCGCGGGCGAGTTCCTCTCCGGGGACGTGTTGCTCGCGCTCTTTGCGCGCGAGGCGGTCGCGCGGAGCACTGTCGACGAACCCCGCGTTGCGGTCCCCGTCGACACCAGTCTGGCGGTCGACGACGCGCTCGCACCGCTCGGGGCAACGGTCACCCACACGAAAGTCGGTGACGTGTACGTGGCCGAGCGCGCCACCGAGTCGGACGTGGTGTTCGGCGGCGAGCCAAGCGGCGCGTGGATCTGGCCCGACGAAACCCTCTGTCCCGACGGTCCGCTTGCGGCCTGTCGTCTCGCCGCGCTCGCGGCCGACCGCCCGCTCGCCGAACGCGCAGCCGAGATCGAGACCTACCCGATTCGGCGTGCGAACGTCGAAACCGCCGACAAGGAGGGTGTGATGGAACGAGTCGAAGAATGGGTGCTCGCGGCGTACGACGATGTCCGCACCCTCGATGGCGTCCGCGCCGACTGCGGGGACGCGTGGTTTTTGGTGCGAGCGAGCGGGACCCAGCCGCTCGTCAGGATCACCGTCGAGGCGCGCGACGAAGCGCGTGCTGGGGACGTTTTCGAGACTGTTCGAGAGATCGTCGCCGATGCCGAGAAGTAGTCCGTTAGCCGCGCCGCGTCGACCGCGCCTGCCTGACTTCTGCGCCGTCGCGGATCTTGTCCTCACACTGCGGGCATACCCGTGGTTCCTCGATCTCGCTCGGTGTGAAAACCCTGGCGTACGCCGCCGTCACGAACGCACCACAGTTCTGGCATTCAGGCATACGTCTTCGATTCCACGCCACCGGATATATACTCCACGATACGGCTTCTCACGCGTTTGCGTGTCAACACGGGACATATGATGCCGAGAAATATCGACTTCCACTCCCCGTTCGGGGGGCGGGATACCAACGCTCATTCGAGCGGCCACCCAAACGCGATCATGACCGTTCTCCTCGTCCGCCACGGCGAGACCGCGTGGAACGCCGCCCGCCGGATCCAGGGCTTGGCACCCGTTCCGCTTGCCGAGCGGGGGCGCGAGCAGGCGACGCGCCTCGGCAAACACCTTGCCGAAACGGACGATATCGATCGGCTCGTCGCCTCAGACCTCCGCCGGACCCGCGAGACCGCGGCGCTCGTCCACGAGGCCGGCGTCGACGCAGAGCCGATCTTCGACCGGGCGTGGCGCGAGCGCGATTTCGGGGTGTACCAGGGGCTCTCCTACGAGACGCTGTTCGAGACGTATCCCGAGTTCGCGGTCACCGAGTCCGGCCGGCGCGCGCTCGAAGCCGTCCCCGAGCGTGGCGAGAGCCTGCTGGAGTGCCGCGAGCGCGTACTCGATGGATTCGATCGTCTCGTCGCGGCAGGGGACGATACAGTCTTAGTCGTCACCCACGGCGGCCCGCTCTACGCGCTGCTCGGCCACATCAACGGGATCGATTACGTCCAGTCGATCGCGGGCGAGTCCCAGAACAACTGTGCGGTGAACGAACTCCGCGGCGATCCCGACGAGGGGTTCGAAATCATTCGCGAGAACGATACGAGCTACCGGGAGTGAGGCCGTGCCGGCCCCGCGACGGTCTCAGTCCTCGGCGGTTGGGTACTCCGCGCCGAGATCGAGGTCGCCGGAGACGGGGCCCGAATCGTCGTTGCCGCTCCCGTCCGCCGTCCCGGTCGCCACCTCGTCGTCCGCCGTCTCGTCCGCGCCATCGGGACTGACGCTCCCGGTCCGATAGCCGTGGAGATCGAGCGTGACGTGATCGAAGCCGATGTCGGTGAGATGCTCGCGGGCTGCCCGGGCGAAGTCGGCATCGAGCGCACGTTCCAGCTCCCCGGGCGCGACCTCGATGCGCGCGAGGCCGTCGTGATCGCGCACCCGGAACTGCTCGAACCCCCACGTCCGGAGGAGGGTTTCGGCCTTCTCGACCCGCGAGAGGCGCTCCTCGGTGACGTTCAGCCCTGTGGGAATCCGCGAGGAGAGACACGCCATTGCGGGTTTGTCCGCGACCGAGAGTCCGTACTCGCGGGCGATCTCTCGAACCCCCTCTTTCGTGATGTCGTGTTCGAGCAGCGGCGAGTAGGCGTTCAGCTCCTCGACCGCGCGGAGGCCTGGCCGGTGGCCCTCGCCCGGATCGGAGGCGTTCGTCCCGTCACAGACCGTCGCGATCCCTCGTTCTCTGGCGGCGTCGAACATCGCCGAGAGGCGCATCGTGCGGCAGTGATAGCACCGATCGCCGTCGTTCGCCACGAACTCGTCACTACTGAGCTCCGAGAACTCCGCGATCTCGTGGGTGATCCCGATCTCGTCGGCGACGCGGGTCGCGTCGTCGAGTTCGGCCGCCGGCAACGTCTCGCTTTTGGCGGTGCAGGCCACGGCGTCGTCGCCGAGCGCGTCGTGGGCGAGCGCCGCAACCACGCTCGAATCCACACCACCGGAAAACGCGACGAGCACGCCGTCGCGTTCGGCGAGATCGGCGCGGATGGCGGCTGCCTTCGCCTCGACGTTCATGGCTCCGATTCGGGGTCGCGGGCCAAAAGCGCGTTGCGTTCGGCGGCTTGTGACGAGTCGATCGCTCCCCGGATGGTTTTTGCCCCCGGCGCGGTTTGACGCGAGCGATGGACCTCGAATCGGTCCCCGGCGTCGGTCCGAAAACCGCCGAACGCCTCGCGTCGCTCGACGAGCCCGAGCGCGCGCTCGCGGCGGGCGACGTGGCGGCGCTCGCCGAGGCTCCGGGCGTCTCGCCGGGACGGGCCGCGACCATCGCGCGGGCGGCGATCCAGGCCGAGCACGACGATACCGGGGAGTTCCTCGCCACCGATCGCGCCCGCGAGATCTACCACGACGCGCTCTCCCTGCTCAAAGAGCGCGCTGTCACTGACTACGCCGCCAGGCGGCTCGAAACGCTCTATCCCGCCGGGAGCGAGTCGCGGATCGAGGAAGTCCGCGAGTGGACCACGCAAGCGATGGCGCGCGAGCCCGATCCCGAGGTACTCGACGCGCTCGGCGGGGTCGCGCCGCTCGACTCCCCTACCGGGATTCGGGTCCGTGAACGGTGTCTCGCCACCGCCGACGCCGAGCGCCACGCCGCGGCCGAGGCCGCCTACCCCGAACTCTCGGTCGAGACCGTCGAGGACGCGCGCGATCTCGCCGACCTCGCGACAGGGTACTCCACCGTGATCGTCCTCGACGAGTCCTTCGCCGGGATCGACATCGCGGGCGACGTTCGGGTCGAACCCGACGCACTCGAACGACCCGAGATGGTGGTTCCCGAGCGACTGTTGGCCTTCTTCGCGGCAAACCGCGATCGGCTCCGCGCGGCCGCCGCGGTCGCACGGGCCGCCGACCTCGACACCCCCTGCGATCTCGCGGCGCTCGACGACGCGCTCTCCCGGCTCGACGACGAGGGAAACGTCGTCCCTGACGACGAACTTGCCCGATTGCGACAGGCGGTCGACGATCTCGACGCGGCGGTCTCCACAGGTGAAAGCGTGGCGAACGATCGGCTCCGCGCGGCGATCGAGGAGCGTGACGTCACCATCGAGGGCGCGGACCTGCTCTCGCTTGTCGAGCAGGGCGCGGGGGTGGACTCGCTGCTCTCGCGAGAACTCGCCGACGAGCACGCCGCCGCGATCGAGGCCGCACGCGAGCATCTCGCCGACGCGCTTGCGCTCGACGCCGGAGAAAGCGAGATCGCCGCGCGTGTGTTCCCCGAGGAGCCGACCTTCCCGGTCGAACACGACGAGGCGGTCGTGAGCCGGCTCCGCGAGGAGCTCACCGCCGCGCGGGATCGACGGGCGAGTCAGATCAAACGCGATCTTGCGGCGGACCTTGTCGATCTGCGCGAGGACTGCGAGGCGCTCGTCAACGCGGCGCTCGAACGCGATGTCGAACTCGCCGTCGCGCGCTTCGCCCGCGAGTTCGACTGTACGCTGCCCGAGTTCGGGGGGAGCGGGGTCGCGATCGAGGCCGGGCGCTCGCCCCTGCTCGATATCGGCTTCGAGGCGGTCGAGCCGATCGACTACGAGGTTGCGGGCCCGACGCTGCTCTCGGGGGTCAACAGCGGCGGGAAGACCTCGACACTCGACCTCCTCGCGCTCGTTACGGTGCTTGCCCACATGGGGCTGCCCGTCCCCGCCGAGCGGGCGGTGGTCGAGCGCTACGACTCGCTGCACTACCAAGAGAAGAGCCAGGGCACCCTCGACGCGGGCGCGTTCGAGTCCACCCTCCGGGAGTTCGCCGGCCTCGTCTCCGGGGCGGGCCGCCGTCTCGTGCTGGTCGACGAACTCGAAAGCATCACCGAACCAGGTGCGTCGGCCCGGATCATCGCGGGTATCTTAGAAGAGCTCGCGGGTGGCGAAACCACGGCGGTGTTCGTCTCGCATCTCGCTGGCGAGATCAGCGAGGCCGCCGAGTTCGAGGTTCCCGTCGATGGCATTGAGGCGGTCGGGTTAGAGGACGGCGAACTCGTCGTGGAGCGCTCGCCGAAGAAGGACACCCTCGCGCGCTCGACGCCCGAACTCATCGTCGAGAAGCTCGCTACCCAAAATGGCGGGGAGAGCGCTGACGGTGCGGAGCCGTTCTACGATCGGCTGCTGGAGAAGTTCGAGTGAACCCCGACGTTACTGGTGACGCCGTCGAGGTCGTGACTGCCGCCGATCGAGGTAACCCGCGACTGATTCCATACGATTCTTGGAGCGATCGGTTCCCGGATGAAGTTCACCGCACCGTCCCAGAGAAAGCCACTTGTAGCGAGTGACGCTACTGGCGTACAATGGGACTCGTCACAACTCCAGAGGAGCGATTCGACGACCTCTCGAACTACCCCTATGAGCCACAGTACGTCGATGTCGGCGGTCCCGAGATGGCCTACATCGACGAGGGAAGCGGCGAGGAAACGGTCCTCTGTCTGCACGGCGAGCCGACGTGGGGGTATCTCTACCGAAAGATGGTGCCGACGCTCACGGACGTCGGCCGGGTCGTCGTCCCGGATTTCGTCGGGTTCGGTCGGTCGGCGAAGTACACCGACCCGGAGGAGTACTCCTTCGAGATGCACTACGAGTCGCTCGTGGCGTTCGTCGAGGCGCTCGACCTCGACGATATCACCCTCGTCTGCCAGGACTGGGGCGGTATTCTGGGACTCTCGGTCGCGGGTCACTACCCCGAGCGTTTCGCTCGCCTCGTCCCGATGAACACGGGTATCCCGAGTGGCACCCAGGAGATGCCAGCGGAGTGGGAGGAGTTCCGCGAGTTCGTGGAACGTGCCGACGACCTCCCAATCGGGATGCTTATCCAGAACGCCACGGCGACCCGGCTCACCGAGGAAACGCTCGCAGCCTACGAGGCCCCGTTCCCGTCCGCCGAGTACGAGGTCGGCGCGCGGACGTGGCCCGACATGGTGCCTCGGAAGGGCGGCGGCGAGGGTGCCGAAACCACGCGGGCCGCGGCCGAGCGCCTCGCCGAGTGGGAGAAACCGGCGTTCGTTCTCTTCGGGGACTCGGACCCGATCACGCGCGGGAACCGCGACCCGCTTCGTGAACTGATTCCGGCCGCGAGCGAGCAACCCGACGTGTGGGTCGAGGACGCGATGCACTTCCTTCAGGAGGATGCCGGGGCGGAGACCGCCGAACGGATCGTCGACTTCGTCCGCCGAACACAGTGAGCGAACGGTACACTACTCCCAATCTTGACGAACGGAACGTACGATCCGGGCTGCGTCGGCGTGCTACTGGTGCTCGAATGAATTCTGCTGACAGCGTAGTCACTTGTAGGCACGGGCCGCCGAAGCCTTGAAGCGGGCGGGGAGCGAGGCGAAAGTGATGGCTGACGACGGCGACATGCTCTCGTGGGACGAGTCGGTCTTCCGGGATGAGTCGGTGTTCGAGGTGGACTACCTCCCGGAGACGTTCCACCACCGCGACGACCAGCTCGACGGCCTCCAGTACGCGCTCCGGCCCGCCGTCCGGGGGTCGCGCCCGCTGAACGCGATGGTTCGTGGGCCGCCAGGCACCGGCAAGACCACCGCGGTCCAGAAGCTGTTCGGCGAGCTTGACGCGCGCCGTGGGGTCCGCGCGGTGAGAGTCAACTGCCAGGTCGATTCGACCCGCTATGCGGTGTTTTCACGGCTGTTCGAAGCGATCTTCGAGTACGAACCGCCCGCGAGCGGGATCTCGTTCAAGAGCCTCTTCGAACAGATCACCGATCACCTCACCGACGAAGGAGAGGTCCTGGTCGTGTGCCTCGACGACGTGAACTACCTCTTCTACGAGGGCGAGGCCTCAGAGACCCTCTACTCGCTGCTGCGCGCTCACGAGACCCACGCCGGCGCGAAGGTCGGTATC
>Ga0136571_100218_pt1 | contig 17799 bp, 16 predicted proteins | sample AntDeeMetageno81_FD_104643 | JGI IMG/M metagenome (GOLD analysis project Ga0136571, IMG submission 104643) | Saline lake microbial communities from Deep lake, Antarctica - Metagenome #81 | ecosystem: Environmental > Aquatic > Non-marine Saline and Alkaline > Saline | place: Antarctica: Deep lake...
CATGAGTAGCGCGGCCCGGTCGCTCTCGGAACCGCAGGTGCTGGCCCACGCGAAGCGGCGGCTCTTTCCGGCGGACGACGAGTCGACCGCCTACGCGGTTGCCGACACCCAGTTCTCGAAAGCTGAGTGGCTTCCGGGACACCCCGTCGATCCGGCAATTCGCGACGCTCTGGCACCGTTTAACCACGTCCGGATCGGCAGCGGCTACCCCGATCTCGTCGGGGTTCGAACCCTCGAGTCCGATCTCCTCGCCGTCGAACGCCTCGGCGACGAACCACCGCTGATCGCCATCGAAGCGAAGGGGGAGACGAGCGGCGGCGTCGACACGCAACTCGGTATCGTGCAGGCCTACGATCGGCTCCACGAGGCGAACGCGGCGTATCTCGCCGCGCCGGCGGCCGCGATCTCCGAGACTGATCGGACGCTCGCGCGAGAGTTGAACGTCGGCGTTCTCGGCGTCGATTCCGCGGGGGCGGTCGACGCGCTCGAGGTGCCCCGCGTCGTCGGCAATCGGACGACGAGCGAGGCGACGGCGCTGCGATTCCAGGCGAGCGCACAGGGGGTCGCGGACGCGTCGTTCGGGCTGAACCATCCGAAGAACTACCTCGGCTATCCGCTGGCCCACTACGCGGCGGGCGACACCGCGGCGCTGTTGTCGGAGTACGATGTCGTGAGTGCCGTGAAAAGCGCCAGACAGGGTGCCGCGTTTCTGGGATTGATCGAGGACGATGTCGGTGTCGAGGGCGTCGAACTGACATCGCTCGGCGAGGAGGTCGTCCGATTCGCCACGGCCCGCTGTGGCTCCGTAGAGGCGGCCCTCGCGGAGTTCGAAGATTGGTTCCGATCCCGGAAACGATTCATCGATCTCGCGCCCGCGTGGGGACGGCTGGCCCGGCGAGTCCTCTTCGCCTATCCTGCGACTGAACTGCTGGTCACGGAGTTACAGACCATGTCCGAGGACGGCATCGCGGAGCCGTCGCTGGTGGACGCGGTCACCTACCTGCACGAACTCCACCCGTCGTTCACCGTGGAGCTGTTCATCCGGGGTGACGACGGCATCCGAAGCCGAGTACTGACCAAGGACGGCGAACTCCGGCGCTCCGCGCTCGAGGACGGCTCCGTCTACCACTCGCCGACCGTGTTCCAACTGAAGGCGATGTTGTACCACACCGGGATCCTCACCGAGCGGGGAGCGGAACCCCACCGGCTCGAGCCCCTCGAGGACGTCTGGGCGCTTCGGGAGCCCGTTTGATTCGCCCCATTTCGCGACCACTATCCCGTGAACGTTCGAAAGCAGCCCCAGATACCCACCGTCGGGTGATTTGATGAGCCTTTGCTGAACCAGCTATCGCGCTTCCAAACGTGGCCCTGCTCGACTCCGGAACGATCCGGAGCGGCCGGTATTCGTCGAGTTCGATTACGGCGATTCGAACCCGTGTCGGTCCCGATGTGCGGCGAGGAACGTCGCATGCGGACGCAGGTCCTCGGCATCGGGTAGCGTGAGCGACTCGTTCTCGAGGGGCGCGAACTCCTCGTAGCCCTCGAGATTGGGGCGATCGGCGACCAGAATCCGATAGTCGTCGGCCACCGCGAGCCAGCCGGTGTCGAACGCCCAGTGGTGGAGCCGACAGAGGGCGAGGCCGTTTCGAACATTGTCGCGGCCGTTCGCCCGCTTCGGATAGATGTGTGCGGCCTCGATATCGATCGTGCCGTCCGGTGATTCGCGCGATTTCCCACAGATCGCACACCGGCCGTCGTAGGCAGATGTGACTTTCTTCGGGAAGGCACTCGAGCGGACCCGTCGCTGGACCTCGGTGAATTCCGCCTCATCGTCGGTGAGAGCCGGTTCGTCGGTCTCGTCGTCCGCGATGTCGTCGGACACCGATTCCGAAAGTGCCTCGAACTCGGCCGGCTCGATCTCGAGTCGATCCATCGTGAACCGATAGACCATCCGATCACCCAGCGAGACGCGTTCGGAACCGACGACGTCGACCAGCCCCTCGTATCTGAGTTCGTCGCTGTCCGCCGGTTGGTAGAAAAAGTACACCGGGACCGTCGATCGGTCGGCCTGCTCGACGAGCGCGCTGTTAGCACCGGTCAGCCGCTGGTCTCCCTTCTCCGGAACGCCCTCGCCGATGTAGGTGAACCGCTCGCCGTCGATCTCGTCGCCGTAGGGCCCGTCCTCGCGGGCTTTCAGGATGATGTACGACAGCGAACCCTCGTCGTCCGTTCGCGGGCTGATTCCCTTGATGTACGAGCCGAAACTGGTGTCGAACGCATCCTCAAGTTCGGTTTGCGCGTAGAACTCGCCCCGCTCGAGATGCGGGTGCTCGGACGACCGCCGCCGCGCCAATTTTCGGCCGCTGTCAGTCAGCGAGTTTTCCGGCGCTGTTCGCTCGACGTAGCCGAGGCTCTGCAACCACCCCCTGTATTGGGCGGGGCCGGACGCGTCGTTCCAATCGATCTCGGAGTGCTTGGATTCGATCGCATCTCCCAGTTCACCGTCGGTCTTGGGCCCATCGAGAAGCGCCTCGAGCACCGTGTCGAATCCGTATACGGCGCTCGAGAGCAGTTCGTAGAGGATTTCGGGATCCGTCTCCGACAGCCACTCGATCCCCCGCTGCGTGAGCCGAACGCGCTCCGACTCGAGTTCGAGCAGCCCGATCGACTCGAGAAAGGCAAGTCGGTCGCGGATTCCCTCGTCGCTCGTCGCCCGCGTATTCGCTTTGACCCACTCGAGAACCCCTGTTTCGGTCGGATTTTCGGTGAGGACGTACGTACAGAATCGCTCGAGGACAACAGTGTAGTTCCCCGCACCGCCGAAGAACCGAACCGCGATATTGCGTTTTCCTCCTCCCATCGATGATAGTCAGTACTGCTGACGTTGTGCGGACGCGGGGATAAAACGAGTGGCAGGAGCGCGGCCGGCTCGAGACGACGCGGCCCCCATCCAAATCTTCACGTCGTTCCCGGTCGTCGTATCATCCATGTCCGAACCAGCGCTCGCCGACCAGGAGTGCGAGGCCTGTACGAGCGAGGACGAGCCCCTCGAGTCCGACGAGTACGCCGACTACCTCGCGGAGATCCGCGATGACGTCTGGGACGTCGTCGACGACCACCATCTCGAGGGAACGTACGCGTTCGAGGACTTCCGGGACGCCCTCGAGTTCACGTACGAGGTGGGCGAGTTGGCGGAGGAGGAGTGGCACCATCCGGATATCCAACTCGAGTGGGGCGAGGTGACGATCGAGATGTGGACGCACAAGATCGACGGCCTCCACAAGACCGATTTCGTGATGGCCGCTCGGATGGACCGCATCTACGCGGAGTACGAACCCGACGAAGACGCGTAGCGCTGGCGAGTCGCCCACAGACACACCACTGTTGCATGTGAAGCGGCCCGCTTCAGAGGGAGAGGGCTCTCTGCGGTTTCATGTAGCAATACTCGTTCAATTCGCGGCAAGTATAGGAGATTCACGTATCATTCGGTCTGTTCGACCGTGCCCAAATTCGGTTACGCAGAAGTATTTTGTAAACAGGGATGGTTACCACCCTGTATGAATCGTCGGCGGTACGTACAGATGCTCGGTGTCGGTGGAGCGCTCTCGCTCGCAGGCTGCATTGGTGATACCTCGGCTCCTGATGAGACTGGAGTGTCCGGAGAAACATTGACGCTCGCGACGGCGACGACAACTCACGATAGCGGGCTTCTTGACGAGTTACTCCCGACCTTTCAACAGTTGTTCGGAGCGAGAGTAGACACACTTGTACGTGGAACAGGGGCGGCTCTTCGAACTGCCCGAGATGGGGATTGTGACCTCGTTCTCGTTCACGCTCGTCCACTGGAAGATACCTTTCTTCAAGAGGGACACGGCATTAATCGGCGGTCGGTCATGGTTAATGACTTTCTGATAGTCGGTCCGTCAGACGACCCTGCCAGTGTAGCCGGAAAGGAACCAATCGCGGCGTTCGAGGCCATCGCCGATGCCGAGGCAACGTTCTTGTCGAGAGGGGATCGCTCGGGAACCCATCTCCGCGAACGCCAGTTATGGGATAAGGCGGGGATTGAGCCTGCGGGATCGTGGTATAGTGAGTCTGGCCAAGGGATGGGCAACACGCTCGTCATGGCTGCAGAGACTGAGGCGTACACTTTAACTGATCGCGGGACGTTTCTCAATGTTGCCGACGATACGCTGGTGGCCCATGTCGCCCACGGCATTGAGGATCCACCACCACTGCTCCGAAACGAATACGCCGTCATCCCGGTCAACCCCGCCCTCCACGACGTGGCATATCCGCTGGCCATGGCCTTCGTTGGTTACGTCACTGGTCCGGGCCAAACCCGTATTAACGAGTTCCGAATTGCAGATGAGCAAGCGTTTCGGTCACTGGAGCCATCCCGGGAGCCAACCTTCCGACAGTACGTCCCAAGTGATTGGTAGAATGTGGATGAGTCCTAGCACCGATATTTTCTGAACCCGTAGTGTTCAATACGCATACGTACTTACCAAATCGGATGTTTCTGTTTCATGCTGCAAACTAAATAAAGAAATTGTATTACTACTTACTGCTATTCGCTTTCGGACTCGAGATTGGCGGCATCGAGATCTCCCTCGAGATACTGGACACCTGGATCGGCGATCTCGTAATAGCCGCGCTCGACTCGAGTGACAAATCCGTAGTCGACGAGTTCGGTGAGACGACGGTTGACTTGTTCTCGACTTTTGTCAATATTCTCCCCCTATAACGGCCGGAGAAAGGACGAGTTCCGACGACTGGAGGACTTCAAGAATACGCTCGTCAGTCGGCAATTGCATCCATTCACCGGGTTTTCGCATCGGGTTGTTGTTCCCGAATAGACGCTTACGCCTATCGGTCTCTCGTTTTCAAGTCACTTATATACTACAGATAAGTCACTAATTGATGATTAGGTTTCTGGGATGTGATAGAGATGAATTATCTGGCGGGGCAGCAAAAACGGATCTGACTGGCTGTCAGATTCATCAGAAAGCAAGCGGATCGGTGTCGGCGCACCGAGCCGCAGTAGCCCCCGTATCAGTGCTACGGAAGCCATGTCCGACGACAATTCACGGGGCCTTGAAAGCCCCGACCGATTCGACGTATCGACACCGAACGCTCGAGGCCGTCACAATGGCGGTAAACCGAGTGAAACGAAGCGACCCGCTCCGGAACTCCGTTCCGACGGCGGGACGCCCGACGACACCGTTCGCGAGCGCCTCGAGTCGCTCGATCGACTCACGCGCTCGTTGCTCGCGGATATCCAGACGGGCGAGTTTCACGCCGACCTCGAGACCGCGGATCGAGACGCACGTCTCGAAGCGACACGACACATCCGAGAAATCAGAGCGGAAGCGAGCCGCGTCGGCCTCCTGCTGTTCGGTCCGGAGATGGCGATTCCGTATCGACCCGACGGCGATTCCAGCGGCCTCTCGATCGCCGCTCCCGGCGGCTCGCTGACAACTGCCTATCGCGGCCCGGAGCCGGAGGCGCTCGAGCGCGAGCGCCAGCGCCAGCGCGAGACAGAAGACGACTGAGATCCGGGGTGCTCGAGGCCGAGTGCGGAATATCGTCGCCGTACTCGCTCACCAAACGGGATCGGCGCAGTCGGCGGCCGGCGGCCGACGGTATCGATAGCTGCCTACGAACGAATGATTCGGGCCTGAATCTTCGTCTCTCCCTGTGGATCCGCTCGAATTTCGTACGTGCCGGCGTCCTCGATTGCGACATCGAACGACGCGTCGGCCTCGACGGTTTCGTGGTAGATCGATTTGACGGCCCCATCTACGTTGACGACACGGACGATGGCTCCCCCTTCGTAGCCGGTGACATCGATGTTGATCACGTCTCCCGCGTCGGCGTCGACGCTGTAGTTCGACGTGTTGACGATCGTTTCGTCGACGACCGTTTCCGGTTCACCGTCGTCACCGTCGGAATCGGCGTCGGTCTCGTCGCTCGAGCAACCGGCGAGCACCGTTGTGAACGCGGCACTGCTCCCGTAGAGTAACGCCCGCCTGTCCATGTAATTTTAATCGGACATGGTATTGATAAGAGTGGCTACTATCGTTCGACGGCAATCGAGTTCGACTCACGGTCCGATCGGTAAACCGATCACCGGCGAGTATCACGCTAATCGAACCGCTGTCGTTCGATCGGGTGTGTATTGAAGAGCAGTGACGACGATAATCGTCGGGCAGCGCTATCGACCGTCGGACGTCTTTCGGGATGCCTCTCGGGGACGGTCGGGGCTGCGTGAGAAGTGGTATGCTGGCAGGGGACACAGCACGCGAAATTAAGTGACTTTCAATGTCGCGCGTCGCCCTGCCGTACTTCTGTATACCGTGGTACCGATAATACGTCTGTCCCCAAATCACGTTGGGACAGACTGAACAAGGGACTCGAGCGGCGTCCGTCGAGACCGATACCACTGCTCGGATCAGTGGCATCTCCTGTGAGCGCTCGAGCGAGCGGCCATCGGTTGCGTTCGAACCCGCAGTAGTAACGACTGAAACGAGTTACACACTGATCGCTCAGTCCGCGGTTCTCGCTCGTGGTGCGCGCTCACGGCTCGCTTCGCTCACCGTTCGCATCCCCGCGGTTCTCGCTCACTCCGTTCGCTCCGAACCGCGCTCGCTCCGAACCGCGCTACTGTCGTGCGATCAGGTGTGCAGTGACTTGCAGTGGCTACTATACGACGATTCCCCGTTCCCGACACGGCCGCCCCGTCAGCGTCGAGACGACGTCGAAAATTCGGTGTTGATGAGGTCCCCGCCCGACCCGTCGACCGAAACGCCCGCTTCCGCGAGCGAAACCTCGACGCCATCGTCGCCGTCCGCGACGGAAACGGTATACCCCTGATAGGAGAACTCGAGACGTGAAAAGCCCTCAGCGTCGGGAAGCGAATCGAGGAGGTCGGGATCGATCGCGTGGTACAGCGGTTCGGTCTCGAGCGGGTCAGCACCGTCAGCCTGGGCGACGAGGTTGATGACGGTCATGCTGACAGATGTCTCTGCTGAAGCGGATGGCGACTGAGTTGTGTTCATAAGCGCCGATCCGGGTTGGGGAGTAAAGAAGATGACTCAATATTTCCTCTTGACAGTTCCTGATAAAAGAACGGTTCGACGCGGTCGGTCGAATAGCTGTCACGACCGATCCGGATCGAGTATTCGTATCTCCGGTGTTCGGTGTCAGCAAACGGTTAGTTCCGTCTCGGGACCTCGTGGCGGCCAAAGCCGTACCGGAGTCGGTTCGCCAGTCGCCGCGAGAACCGGCCGTCGTCGGCCCGCGAGCCGAACCGTTCGGCCAGCGCGGTGTAGATCAGCGGCAGGGGGACCTCCTGTTCGAGTCCCTCCTGGACGGTCCAGGTGCCGGTCGAGCCGCCTTCGATGCGATCGGCGACCGTCCCGAGGTCGACTCCCTCCTCGCGGAACGCCTCCTCACAGAGTTCGAGCAGCCACGAGCGGATGACCGCGCCGTTGTTCCAGACTGACGCGACGTTCTCGAGGTCCAGGTCGTACCGCCCCTCGTGGAGCAGTTCGAACCCCTCGCCGTAGGTCTGCATCAGCGCGTACTCGACGCCGTTGTGGACCATCTTGACGTAGTGGCCCGAACCGGCGGGCCCCATCCGTTCGTGGCCGTCAGGACCGGTCGCGACGGCGTCGAAGACCGACTCGAATTCGTCGTAGGCCCACTGGGGACCGCCGACCATCAGCGAGAAGCCGAGTTCGGCACCGGCGGGGCCGCCGGACGTGCCGCAGTCGAGATACGCCGCGGGGCAGGCCTCGGCACGGCGGACGGAGTCCTCGAAGTTGGAGTTGCCGCCGTCGACGACGATATCGTCGCCGTCCAGGTGGGACTCGAGTTCCTCGAGGGTGACGTCGACCGCCTCGCCTGCGGGGACCATCAACCAGATGCGCTTGTCGTCGGCAAGTCGGTCGACGAAGTCGTCGATCGAGTCGGCGGGGTCGGCACCGGCGTCGGCCGCCGCCGCGACTGCGTCCTCGTCCAGGTCGAAGGCGACGACCTCGTGGCCTGCCGCGATAGTGCGCTCGACGACGATCTGTCCCATCCGTCCGAGTCCGATCAGGCCCAGTTGCATGGATATGGGTCGGCCGGCCGGTGTGGTAGTGGTTGCGGTTCGGTGGCGGCCGCTGTGGGAGTGGGTGCGGTTCGGTGGCGGCCGCTGTGGGAGTGGGTGCGGTTCGGTGGCGGTCGCTGTGGAAGTGATATACGGTTCTGTGCGGTCAGGTAGTAGTCTCGGTTCAGTGCGGCCATGAGAGGGCCGCCCGATATAGTAACAACTGCAACTAGTTACACACTGATCGCACAGCTGTCGTGCGATCAGGTGTGCAGTGACTTGCAGTGACTACTATAGCTGCAGCGAACGCAGTCGGTCGTCGTGGAGGTCCGGCCAGCCTGGCCGCGAAATCGGGTCAGGAACTCGGCTGACCGCCGGATCGCATCGCGTCAGAGGGCTCGGCCGGTGCGGCCTCGAGCGTTATTTCGACGCGACTGCCGTCGATGGCCGACTCTGCGAACGAGATATCGCCGCCGTAGCTGTCGATCATCCAACGGACCAGCCAGAGGCCGAGGCCGCTGCTGTGGGTCAGCTGCGTGATGTCGGTCTCGCCAGTGACGACGTCGATCTCCGCCGGCGGGATGCCGGGGCCGTCGTCAGCAACCGAGAGGTGAACCGCCTCGCCGTCGCGCGTGACCGACACCTCGACGGTCGGCTCCGATTCCGTGTGGTGGACCGCGTTCTCGAGGAGGTTGTCGACGACGGCTTGCAACCCGGGATCGGCCCACGCGCGGCAGGAGTCGGCCGTCGAGACGGAGAGCGTGGCGTCGGCGGCGTCGAACGCGTCGACGGCGTCGTCGACGATTTCGGCGACATCGATCGGCTCGAGATCGCCGTCCCGATCGAGTGCGTACTGGATGGTCCGCGTTTTCTCGCTGGTCCGGGCGAGGCCGGTCGCGGTCTCGCGGAGCCTGTCGGCGGCGACCACGAGGTCATCGTCGTCGAGCCGTTCGGAGAGCAGTTCGGCGTAGCCGATAACGACGGTGAGATCGTTGCGCAGGTTGTGCCGGAGGACGCGGTTGAGCACCTGCAGATACTGTTCGCGCTCTTTGCGTTGGGTGATGTCTCTGACGACGCTGACGGTACCGCGGAAGCTCGCGTCGACGCCGGGTAACAGCGAGCACTCGATCTCGACCGGGAACTGCTCGCCGTCCGCTGTCGTGTAGGTCGCCTCGAGGGGACCGCTGTCTCGCTGGGGATCCGCGAGTAACTCCTCGACGTGTCGGACCGCACGGTCGTAGGCCTGCTCGTCGAAGATGAGCGAGACGTGTTCGCCGAGGAGGTCGTCGCGATCGTATCCAAGACGCTCGGCTAGCGGGTCGGTCACAAGCGTCAGCCGGCTGTCGCCGTCGGTCGCATACACCATCCCCTCGACGGTCTCGAGGACCCGTTCGTGTCGGAGGAGGTCCTCGCGGCGGTCGGCTCGTTCGAGCGCGGCCGCCGCGCTGGCCGTCAACAGCTGTGCGAGTTGGACGTGGTGGTCGTCGAACGCACCGCTGACCGGCGAACCGACGTTGAGGAGGCCGTGGTCGGCGATCGGAATGGTCATCGCGCCCCGAAGCGGTCCGTAATCGTACTGCGAGCTGTTCTGCAGGTCCTCGAAGATGACCGGTTCGGATCGACGGAACGAGTCGCCCATCTCGCTCTCGGAAACGCCGACGCGCTTTCGCTCGCTGAACAGGTCACCGACCGCATCGGAGGCCGCGGTGAGGACCAGGTCATCGGCGTCGCACTCGTAGAGGCGAACCGAGACGACATCGAAGCCGAGCACCCGTTCGGCGGCGTCGACGACGACCTCTGCGACGTCCTCGCGCAACTCACAGGAGAACAGGGCTCGCGTCGTCTCGAGCAACTGGGTCACGACATCCGCGCGGTGGTCCCCCACGGAGACGGGCTCCCGGCTGCCGTCTCGCTCGGCGAGAGGGGCTCGAGCGCCGGGCCCGGCTCGGATCGAACCGGTCGCCGCCCGGTGAGCGTCGGTGTTATCGACCGAGAGGGTAGCGACGCGGTCGACGAGCGTCTCGTCGGTCGCGCCGGCGAAGTACTCCGTCGCTCCCGCGCGCGTCGCTGCGGCCGCGGCGGTGCCGTCGGGCGTCGCCGTCACGTAGAGAATCGGGACTGACGGCGCGGCCTCGCGCACCGCAGCGACGGTCTCGAGGCGGTCGTCCTCGCGCCCATCGACGACGACGCAACTAACGGCGGCTGTTTCAACGCGATCGACCGCCCGAGTCCGTTCTCGCACCGTCACGATCTCGAATTCGACCGCGAGTTCCCCCATCGGTGGCTCGTCGCCGACGAACACGACGGGCTGACCGGTTCCAGTCACTGTCGGCCCAATGGAGGGAGTCATCCGGAATTACTGTTATGGCAGATGGGGTCGGAATCGCTCCGGGCTGCCGACTGCGGTTACTGAATCGGTTCCTCGAGGTGGGCCCAGCCGATCGCATCCAGAACAACGATGCGATCGTTGTATCGGACGTAGACACCGTTGTACGAACCGGTATCGGCGTCGTAGTAGGGCAGCGACTGGCGGATGCGGTCGACGACCGACCACGCGCCGTCGCTCTCGAGCGTGATGTGTTCCCACTCGTCGCGCGCGCCGTTACGGACGGCTCGATCTAGCGCTCGGTGAGCGCCGGGAATCTCGCCGAGTCGTCGTGCGGACGCGTCGACGACCGTCGCGTCGTCCGGAACGTCGGCCGGGCCGACGAGACGGGCACCGAGATCCGCTTTCGATCGCGACGTGCAGGTTCCTGTTCGCTCGGAGCGGAGGACGTAGCCGGCCACAGCAGCCGATCCCACCGCGAGAAGCGAGATGGCCATGTCTTTACCCCTGATCATTAGCGAGTACCTTACAGTAACTGACTAAGTATCTTTCGCAAGAATGTTCATTTCCGAGAGGTTCGATGTCGAAAAACGCCCGTCAGCGCCACAGGTCACAAAAGTCGTCCGACGTTCGCCGAAAGCAGCCCGGCGACGACCAGCAGTCCGACGGCGACGACGGCGGCCGCCCGGAACACCGGTAGCGCCTCGTGGGCCGGCTCACGGATCTTCTTCCCGGTGAGCCCGGCCTCGAAGCGCTTCGCCGCGATTTCGACGAGTGCTGTCAGGGCCAGCCAGAGCGCGACCATCGCGAGCACCAGCCGCCCGTTGGTCGACCCGAACAGGCTGTCGGCCGTGTAGACGGTGCCCGCGAGGTGACTCCCCGAGAGGAACAGGACGAGCGAGCTCACCCGGGAGACGGTCGTGAGCTTTCCCGAGATGACCTCGAGCGGGCGGGTCGTGTTGAACGCGCCGTCGCGTGCCAGTGGCAGGACGACGGCGGCGACGAAGCAGACGCTGCCGGCCCAGAGTGCAGCAAAGACCAGGTGAGTCGTTCTGGCGACGAGCGCGTCAACCATACGGAGCCGCTCGAGGAGCGGGCGTATCAGGGTTCCGACTTCCAGCCGAGAGACAGTCCGTCTCGCCGTCACGTCCCGCTACTCGAGCCAGTCGGGCGTCCACGCGACCAGTCGTCGCCGAAGGAGCGCGTAGACCAGCGAGACGGTGACGCATCCGGTGATCACGGCCGTGAGCCAGCCGTCGAAGACGACGAGCGCCGGGATCGCGAGCGCGACGCCGAGAACGGCGTCTTCGGGGGCACCGTCGTAACGAATCCACCGCCGCGGGCGTATCCATCGGCCGCGAACGTGATCGTAGACCGCACGCTCCGTGCGATCGTTCCACGGGTCCATCTCGGGGCCGCCGCCGATCGAATCGCTCGCGGCGTGTAGCCAAGCCGTGACGACGAACGCGGCCAGCGCGAGCGTGAGAATCGAGGGTGAGACGGCGGCGAGGACGACCGCGGGGACGGCGACGGCGAGCCCGGCGACGGGAAAGTGTAGCGTCCGCCGATGCGTACGGACGAGGTCGAAATCGGGGGCGAGCCCGCCGAGGATCGCACCGACCGCCAGCGCGACCGCGAAATCGGGGGCCACGTACGCGACCGGTGCGACAACCGCAAGCCCAGTGAACACGTGGGTAGTCGCCATCATCGGGTGTCACTCGAACGTACGTCGGGAACAGCAAAAACGGTACGCGAACCGGTACCCGGCACGTGTGGCATCCGCTTCGCTGACCGGCTACTCGAGGTTCTCGCCCTGATAACTCCCATCGTAGACGTCCTCGTGGTCGGCTTCGGCGAAGACGAGCTGGGCGATTCGAGCGCCGCGCTCGAGTTCGACGTCGTGGTGGACCTGTAACAGACCCTCGCCCCGTCCCTCGTAGCCGGCGTCCCAGACCGCCGTATTGAGCATACAGGAGTTGCGCATGAGCGAGGAGCGGGGATAGACGAAGCCGACGTGGCCCTCCGGGATCGCGATCCGCTCGCCGTAGCGGACGACGTAGCTCCCCGTCGGCAGGTAGTAGGTGTCGGGATCGGCCTCCTCGAGTTCCTCGAGCGGGCGAGCGACGCGGTCGCCGATCTGTTTGCCGTCCCGACCAATGCGGCCCGGTTCCAGCTGCTCGAAGACGACGTCGGCGGTGAGATCGACGCCGTTGGGCTGGACCTGCGCGTCGGTCGTCGGCGAGACGTGGTCGGCGACGAAGGCACCGGAACGGAACATGTCTGTTGGCTCAACGCTGCGGCGACGGCAAAAGCGTATCCGTTCGCGACGGCTCGACGGGTCGGTACCAATCGACACGAAAGCCCCTGGGCCGAAACAGCGCTAACGCCCCGGTAGCGAGTGAACGACTGGGGTCTGCGTCTCGTCTGACGAGCCGGGACTCAATCGGCAATACTTACTCGAAACCCTCCGTTTCGGACCCCCACACGGCGGTCAGCCCTCACAGAAACACGCTGGATTTATCAGGACGGAAAGCCGAGTTCTGGGTGCTATGGGACAGACTCTCACCGAGAAGATTCTCGACGACCACCTCGTCGAGGGCGAACTCGAGACCGGCGAGGAGATCGGGATCGAGATCGATCAGGTACTTACCCAGGACACGACCGGGACCATGGTCTGGCTCCAGTTCGAAGCCATGGGGCTGGACGAGGTCCAGACCGAGATCGCAGCGCAGTACTGCGACCACCAGACATATCAGTTCGACTTTAAGAATACCGACGACCACCGTTTCCTGCGTTCTGCGGCCGGTAAATACGGGGCACATTTCTCTCGCCCCGGCAACGGTATCTGCCACAACGTCCACCGCGAGAACTTCGCAGCGCCCGGCAAGACGCTGCTCGGTTCCGACAGCCACACCCCGACGCCCGGTGGAATCGGCGAACTCGCCATCGGCTCCGGCGGGATCGACGTCACCGTCGCCATGGGCGGCGCACCGTACTACATCGAGATGCCCGAGATCGTCAGCGTTCGCCTCGAGGGCGAGCTTCCCGAGTGGGCCACTGCAAAGGACGTCATCTTGGAGCTGCTCCGCCGACTGAGCGTCAAGGGCGGCGTCGGCAAGATCCTCGAGTACACCGGACCGGGCGTCGAGACCCTGACCGCACCCGAGCGGATGACCATCACCAACATGGGAACGGAACTCGGCGCGACGACGTCGATCTTCCCGACCGACCACCAGACCGAGGATTACCTCGAGCGCGTCGGCCGCGGCGAGGAGTACGTCGAGCTCCAGCCCGACGACGACGCCGACTACGACGACGAGATCGTCGTCGACCTCTCCGACCTCGAGCCGCTGATCGCACAGCCCTCGATGCCCGACAAGGTCGTTCCCGTCAGCGAGGTCGAAGGCGAGTCCGTCGAGCAGGTCATCGTCGGCTCCTGTACGAACGGCGGCTACGAGGACATCCTCCCCGTCGCCAAGATGCTCGAGGGACGTGAAACCTCGATGGAGACCGAGACGATCGTCGCGCCCGGCTCCAAGCAGGCCTCCGAGATGCTCGCCCGCGAGGGCTGGGTCGCGGAGATGATGGCCGCCGGCGTCAACTTCTCCGAGGCGACGTGTGGTGCCTGTATCGGCATCGGTCACGTCCCCTCCTCGGACTCCGTCTCGCTGCGAACCTTCAACCGCAACTTCGAGGGCCGCTCGGGCATCGAAGACGACAACGTCTACCTCTGCTCGCCGGAGGTCGCCGCCGCTGCGTCGCTCAAAGGCGAAATCGTCGATCCGCGCAACCTCGCCGACGAACTCGGCGACCTCGAGGCCCCCGGCATCGAGCTCCCCGACGAGTACGACGGCTCCAAGACGGACCTCATCGCCCCCGACGAGGCCGTCGACGACGAGCTCATCAAGGGCCCGAACATCGGCGACGTCCCGCTGAAGGACCAGCTCGGAACCGATATTGCGGGTGAGGCGCTCCTGAAGATGGAGGACAACATCACGACCGACCACATCATCCCTGCGACGCAGGACATCCTGATGTACCGGTCGAACGTCCCCAAGCTCTCCGAGTTCACCCTCTCGCGCGTCGACGACACCTTCGCCGACCGCGCGCTCGAGGCCGACGGCGGCTTCCTCGTCGCCGGCGAGAACTACGGACAGGGCTCCTCGCGTGAGCACGCTGCACTCTGTCCGATGTACCTCGGTATCGAGGGCGTCCTCGCACAGAGCTTCGCACGCATCCACCGTGCGAACCTCTTCAACTTCGGGATCATCCCGCTGACGATCGACGAGGACACCTACGAGAACATCGATCAGGGCGACCAGATCGAGATCGTCGACGACGTCTACGACGCCGTCACCAGCGGACAAGAAGAGTTCACGGTCCGCGTCGGCGACGAGGAGTACACCGCAACGCTCGACGCCTCCGAACGCGAGCGCGCAATCCTCGCTGCCGGTGGCAAACTCGCCTGGACGAAAGACCAGGCCGAAGGCGGCAGCGGCGCCGCGCCCGCCGACGACTGATCGACTCGCTTCGGCGATCGAATTTCCGTCGCAATTTTTTCGCCGTCGCTCGGTTCGCCCATAGCCGATAGTATTTATCCGCCGATCCGCCAGTTCGGATATGGACGATTCGCCGCGCGATTTCCTCGTCGACCTGCTCGAGACGCCCTCTCCGTCGGGCTACGAAACTCGCGGACAGCGCGTGTGGCTCGACTACGTCGAACAGTGTGCAGACGACGTTCGGACGGACGCCTACGGGAACGCCATCGCTGTCCACGAGGGCGACCCCGACGCGCCCGAGGTGGTCCTCACGGGTCACGCCGACGAGATCGGGTTCATCGTCAGATCGATCGACGAGAACGGATTCGTCAGACCGGGACGCATCGGCGGCAGCGACCCGTCGGTCTCGCGGGGCCAACACGTGACGATCCACGCCGCGGACGGTCCCGTCGAGGGCGTCGTCGGACAGACGGCGATCCACCTCCGCGAGGAGGACGACGACGGCCCCGACGTCTCGGACCTCTGGATCGACGTCGGGGTCGAGAGCGAGGAGGAGGCGAGCGAGCGCCTCGAGATCGGAGATCCCATCACGTTCTCGTCGACGGTCTCCTGGCTCTCGGAGACCCGCCTCGCGGCTCGCGGGATCGACAACCGCGTCGGGACGTGGGCCGCTGCCGAGGGATTCCGCGAAGCGGTCGAGGCCGGCACCGAGGCGACCGTCTACGCCGTCTCGACCGTCCAGGAGGAGGTCGGCGTCAAGGGGGCGCAGATGGTCGGCTTCGACCTCGAGCCCGACGCGGTCGTCGTGGTCGACGTCGGCCACGCGGTCGACTACCCCTCGGCACCGAGCGACAAGACGAGCGGGATGGAACTCGGCGGCGGGCCGGCCCTCGGACGCGGGAGCACGAACCACCCGGTGCTGTTCGAGGCGTTGCGGTCGGTCGCCGACGATCGGAAAATCGACGTGCAACTCGAGGCGCTCGGGGTCGGCACGGGGACGGACGCCGACGGCTTCTTCACCGCGGCCGGCGGGATCCCCTCGCAGGTCGTCAGCGTCCCCAACCGATATATGCACACGCCCGTCGAAGTGATCGATACGGACGACATCGAGTTCGTGGCGGCGCTGCTCGGCGCGTTCGCGAGTAGCGCACACGAGTTTGCCCCGTTCGCCGTCGATATCTGACTCTCGATCGGGTCGTTCGGTGAGGGCTATAGTAACAACTGAAACGATTCACACACTGATCGCACAGCCGTCGTGCGATCAGGTGTGCAGTGACGTTCAGTGGCTACTATAGGGCGAGACGTGCCCCGTCCGGACTCGCGAACCGGTATCGACATCCGACCGGAGCCGATAGCTCGACCGAATGCCGACTCGTGGACACGAAAACGCGGGCTATCGACGACTGTTCGACCGCGACGGGCTGACCTTCGGCGCCGGCTTCCCGCTGACAGGTGCGAATCGGTCGATGCCCGACCTCGAGGCCGAAATCGAACTCGCCAAACACGCCGAGTCGGTCGGTTTCGACGGCCTCTGGGCTCGAGACGTGCCGACTTACTGGCCGAAATTCGGCGACGCGGGCCAAACATTCGACACCTGGCCGTGGCTCTCACACGTCGCGGCCCATACCGACGACATCGCGCTCGGCACCTCGAGTGTCGTTCTCACACTCCGCCATCCCATCCACGTCGCGAAATCCGCGGCGACCGTCGACCAGCTTTCAGATGGGCGCCTCGTCCTCGGCGTCGCCTCCGGCGACCGCGATCCCGAGTACCCCGCCTTCGGCGTCGACCGCGAGGAGCGCGGCCGACTGTTCCGCGAGTCCGTCGAGGCTCTCCGGACGGTCTGGCGCGAGGACTTCCCCGAAGTCGAGGGACGATGGGGATCGCTCGAGGGGGATCTGGACGTCGTTCCGAAGCCGACGGCGGAGACGATTCCGCTGTTGCCGACCGGCCACGCCCGCCAGTCCCGCGAGTGGATCGCCGAACACGGGAATGGCTGGTTGTTCTATCACCTCCCGGAACGCACGCTGGAAGACTACCTCGCGGACTGGCGCGAGGCCGCGGGACAGAAGCCGTTCGCCATCGCGGTCCAGGTCGAGTTGGCCGACGATCCGACGGCCGACCCGGAGCACCTGCACCTCGGATTCCGGGCCGGGATCGAGTGGTTTCAGGAGTATTTCGGCCGACTCGAGGCGATGGGGCTCGATCACGCGATCGTCGGCATTCGGAACGATGACCGAGAGGCGGCGCTGTCGACGTTCGCCGACGAAATTATCGAGCAACTGTAGTCGTTTCGCCGCGACCGACGCCGGATCCGTATCGGTTCAACTCGAGTTCGATACGCTACGGACCCGGGAAACATACAACGGAGTGTTCGTTCACTCCGGTTCTCGGAGCTTTATGCGGGAGTCTCGCGTGAGACCTCGTATGAAAGCGATCGAGGTAACCGAGTACGGCGACAGCGACCAACTCGAGATTATCGACGCGGATCGACCGGAGCCGGGGCCGGGCGAGGTTCGCATCGACATCGAGGCGGCGGGGATCAACTTCGCCGATATCATGCAACGGCGCGGCCACTATCCGGGCGGTCCCGAGCCGCCGTACGTTCCGGGGATGGAGGCCGCGGGAACGGTCGATGCCGTCGGCGACGGCGTCGAGGACGTGTCGGCGGGCGACCGCGTCGTCGCGATGCTCGACACCGGCGGCTACGCCGAATCCACCACCGTCGACGCACAGCTACTCTTTCCGATACCCGAGGCGATGAGCTTCGAGGAGGCCGCCGGCTTCCCCGTCCAGTTCCTCACCGCCCACGCCTGCCTCTTCGAGTGGGGCGGCCTCGAGGACGGCGAGTCAGTGCTGATCCAGGCCGCCGCGGGCGG
>Ga0136571_100316_pt1 | contig 15130 bp, 11 predicted proteins | sample AntDeeMetageno81_FD_104643 | JGI IMG/M metagenome (GOLD analysis project Ga0136571, IMG submission 104643) | Saline lake microbial communities from Deep lake, Antarctica - Metagenome #81 | ecosystem: Environmental > Aquatic > Non-marine Saline and Alkaline > Saline | place: Antarctica: Deep lake...
CCACGCCGGACCACACCGCAGGCACGTCGCTCGCGGCGGTGTTCGGCGTTGTCGGCTTCGTTGCCGGCGGACTCGTGGCCGCACAGACGCTCGGGCTCGCGACGCTCTGGCCGGTCGGCGGACTCGCGGGCGCGGCACTCGGCGTCGGGCTCGCGCTCGTTCCGCGCGAGGACGTCGCGCTCGCCGCGACCGGCGGCGGGTTCGCGCTGGTCGCGAGCCTCGTCGTCCTCACCGGCGTCATCGACTCGGGGTGGTCGTGGCAGCCGAATGGACTGTCGGTCGTTTTCAGCGCCGACACGACCGTCCCGCTGCTGTTCGGCGTCGCGGGCCTGTTGCTCGCGTGGGTCGGTGCGCAGGCGATCGCCGGGTTCGGCACGCAGGGCAAGGCGCGCGGCGCGTCGCTGCTCGTGAGCGCGAACGCCGCGGGGATGATCGCGCTGCTCGTCGTGCTGGTTTCGTTCATCGCCGTCCGCGGGTGGGGGCCGATGACCGAAGGCGTTCGCTATGGACTGTTCTGGGAGCCGTTCACGTGGTTTCAGGTCCCGATCTGGGATCAGTGGGTCATCGTCAACGCGCCGATCGTCTGGTTGTACTGGCCGTTCACGATGGAGGGCGTCGCGATCACCAACGCGGTGAACGGCGTCGCCCCCGCCATCGTCGGGACGGTCTGGCTGGTGATCGGCGCGGTGACGTTCGCGGTGCCGCTCGGGGTCGGAACCGCAGTGTTCCTGACCGAGTACGCCGAGCAGGGCCGACTCACCGCACTGGTCGAGGTGGCGACCAACGGGCTCTGGAGCACGCCGAGCGTGGTCTACGGCTTATTTGGACTTGCCTTCCTCGTCCCGCGGATCGGCAACCAGAGCACGCTGCTGTCGGGGATGATCGTGCTCGGGTTCATGCTGTTGCCGCTCGTGGTCATCACGAGCCGGGAGGCGCTGCTCAACGTCCCCGACGAGTACCGCGACGCGAGCGCCGCGCTCGGGGTCAGCCGGTGGGAGACGATCAAGACCATCGTGTTGCCGGCCGCGATGCCGGGTGTCATCACCGGCACGATCCTCGGCGTCGGCCGGATCGCGGGCGAGACGGCTCCGATCCTGTTGGTGCTCACCGGCGAGCCGTTCCCCGCCGAGGGGCCCGATCTCGTGAATCTCTCGGCCGGATTCACCTCGTCGTTCCCGTTCGTCGAGGTCAGCGCGATCAACCCGGACGCACTGCTCCAGTCCGCGACCGCGTTGCCCTACCAGCTGTTCGCCACCATCACCGCGGGTGTCGGCGATCTCTCCGACGGATTCAGATGGGGGACGGCGCTCGTCCTCCTGCTCGTGGTGATGAGCTTCTACGCCGTCGGTATCGCCTCACGGATCTACTTCCGGAGGAAACTCGACGCATGAGCACGACACAAACCGAACCCGACGACCGACCCGAACGCACCGCCGCCGAAACCGACGAACGCATCGATCCCGCGTGGACCGAGTACGGCTTCGACAGCCGGACGAAACTCGCCGTCGACAGCCTCGACGTTCACTACGGCAACGAGCGCGCGATCGACGATGTGAGCCTCGAAATTCCCGAAGAGAGCGTCACCGCACTGATCGGGCCGTCGGGCTGTGGGAAGTCCACGTTCCTCCGGTGTCTGAATCGGATGAACGACCGGATCGACGCCGCACGGGTCGACGGTTCTGTCACGCTCGACGATCAAGAGATCTACGGCGGCGACACCGATCTCGTGGAGCTCAGAAAGCGCGTCGGGATGGTGTTCCAGCAGCCCAATCCGTTCCCGAAGTCGATCCGGGACAACGTCGCCTACGGCCCGCGAAAACACGGCGATGTCGAGACGGGGCTGCTCGCACGGTTGTTCGGCCGCGGTGACGGCAAGGACGAGGACGATCTCGTCGAGCGGTCACTCCGCAACGCCGCGCTGTGGGACGAGGTATCCGAGCGCCTCGACGACAACGCGCTCGGGCTCTCTGGCGGCCAGCAACAGCGCCTCTGCATCGCGCGCTGTCTCGCGGTCGATCCCGACGTGATCCTGATGGACGAGCCCGCGAGCGCGCTCGACCCCATCGCGACCTCGAAGATCGAGGACCTCATCGAGGACCTCGCCGAGGACTATACGGTGGTCGTCGTGACTCACAACATGCAGCAGGCCGCCCGCATCAGCGACCAAACTGCCGTCTTCCTCACCGGTGGCGAACTCGTCGAGTACGGCGACACCGATGCGATCTTCGAGAACCCCGAGAGCCAGCGCGTCGAGGACTATATTACGGGGAAGTTCGGCTGAGCGACGCCCTCAGTCGCACTTACTCGCCGAGTTCCGTGATCCGGACCCGAGTTCGTCCGTCGCCGACGAGCGGGTCCGCGACGCTCGCGTGGGCGAACACGGTTCCCTCGCGCACGTCGTCGGTGCAACGAGCCTGGAGTTCGACCATCCCACGACTACTCTCGACGGCGACCTGAGCGCCGTCTCGGATGTCACGCCTGCCGGCGTCGGCAGGGTTGATCTGCACTGTCGCCTCCCGACGAGCAGCCGGACTGCCGGCGTCTTCGTCGACCCGGCTCTCAGTCAGCAGTACGAGTCCGTCTCCGATGCCTGACTCGCGATCGTCCCCGGCCGTCCCGCTCGCTGCCACGTCGATCGGTTCGAGCGATGCGCGCTGACGGCCGGTCCGGAACCGCTCGCGGTGGAGGACCTGCCGTCCCTCGCTCTCACCCTCGGGACACGGCCACCGTTCGCCGCCATCGATGACACGCTCGTACTCCATTCCCCCGTAGAGCGGGTTCATCCGTGTCATCTCGGCGAACACCGCTGCTGGATCGGCGTCTGCGAAGTCGGCCTCCGTGAGCCGAGCACCGAGTTCAGCAAGCACGTCGAGATCGCGTCGCGCCCGTCCCGGCGGCGACGCGACAGGTCGGAGCGCCTGGACCTGCCGATCGAGGTTGGTCACGGTGCCTTCCGTTTCGGCCCACGCGCTCGCCGGGAGTACCACGTCGGCGAACGCGGTGGTTTCGTTCGGCGCGATGTCCTGTACCACGAGGAAGTCGAGGTCGGCGAACAGCCGCTCCGAGGTCGCGTCGTCGAGTCGGTTCACCGCGGGGTTCTCCCCGAGCACGAACGCCCCTCGAACGCTCGATCCGAATCCCCGGACGAGATCGGGTTCGGATCGTCCAGATTCGGCGGGCGGCTCGACGCCCCACTCGGCGGCGACGCGCGCGCGAGCGTCGGCGTCGTCGATGGGCGCTTCGCCCGGCAGGCAGTCGGGTCGCGCACCCATGTCGCTCGCGCCCTGCTCGTTAACGAGGCCGCGAAACGGATTCATCCCGGTGGCGCGCTTGCCGAGGTTCCCCGTCAGCAAGAGGAGGTCGAGCAGCGCGTTCGCGGTCGCGCCCTCGGCGTCCTCGATTCCCGTCCCGGTGACGACGGCAGCGCACTCGGCCTCGCCGAACGTCTCGGCTGCCTCCCGCACCGCCGCAGGATCGAGCCCCGCTCGCTCGGCATCCGCCGCGACGTCAAAACGGTCCATCGACTGGGCGAACGCGTCGAACCCCGTCGTGCGCTCCGCGATAAATCTCTGGTTTTCGAGCCCCAAATCGAGGATCGCCCGGACGAGCAGCGCCACCGCGAGCGCGTCGCGCCCCGGATGCGGTGCGAGGTGGTGGGTCGCGAGCCGTGTCGTCCGGTTCGCCCGGGGGTCGAGATGGAGCAGGGCTGCGCCGTCGTTGACCGCCGGCCGTATTGACCGACTGAACGCGATCGGCTGACGCTCGGCCGGGTTCGCGCCGGCAACGAGGAAGGCGTCGGCCTCGGCGAGGTCGTCGAGGCTGTTGGTGGTCCCGCCCGAACCAAGTCGGTCTTCCATCGCTGCCGCAGTCGCGTCGTGACAGCTCCGTGCGCGGTTGTCGACGTTGTTGGTGCCGAGCGAGCGCGCGATCTTCCCGAGGAGGTAGTTTTCTTCATTCGTGCATCGCGGCGCGCCGAGGAAGGCGAGCGCGTCCGGCCCGTGTCGCTCGCGGACTCGTTCGATCCCGTCAACGACCTGATCGAGCGCCGTTTCCCACGAAACGGGTTCGAGATCGCCGTCGCGGCGCACCAGCGGGGTCGTCAGTCGGTCTTCATCGAGTTCCTCGAACGCTGCGATTCCCTTCGGGCAGAGGCGTCCCTCGCGGTTGACGCGCGCGCCCTCGATCCCGGTCGCGCGGCCGGTCTCCTCGTCGTACCGCAGCCGACACCCGACCGCACACCGCGGACAGGTGGTTTCGGTTCGTTCGTCGATACGCTCCTCGCTCATGGATGAACGATCGGCGTCACCGATCGGATCGGGTTCGGCGTACGGTCATTCCTTCGGAAGGTCCCCGGTGACGGCGTTCCGAACGACGTGGAGGCCGGTCGCGGCGAGCACGACGACCAGGTTGACGAGTGCATACGGAACGATCGTCTTCGTCCGGCTGATCCGGCCCCCACAGTTCGGACAGACGACTGTTTCGCTGTCGAACTGCTCACCGCAGACGGTACACTCCCGAAGTGTTCGCTCGCGCGAACTCTCGACACCGGTTTCGCCGCTTGCGATCCCCGCCAGCCGCTTGATTTGGCGTGTGAGACTCATGTATCAGTCGTCCGATGCCGCCGATCGTTCGTCGCTTTCAGTGTCCGTTTCGGTTGATGGCCGTTCTTCCTCCGTCGATTCGCTCTCCAGCGTCACCTCGACATCGGTGACCTTGAACTCGGGTGCGCGGCTCGGCCCGTCGAGCGGTTCCTCCTTGGTCAGGTTGTTCGCCCCGCCTTCGAGGTAATGCATCGGGACGAACACCTCGCCCGGACTCGGTCGATCGGTCGTCTCGGCGCGCACGTCGGTCGATCCGTGCCGCGAGGTCAGCGTGACGGTTTCGCCGTCGGTGACGCCGTACTCCGCCGCGGTCTTCGGATGGATTTCGACGAAGCTTTCGGCGGAGTACGCATCGAGTCCCTCCTCGCGGAGCGTCATCGTACCGGTGTGGTACTGGTAGAGGACTCGTCCGCTCGTCATCACCAGCGGGAACTCCTCGTCGGGCGTCTCCCCGGGTTCGATCGCGTCGGCGACGTGCATCTGGGCCCTCTCGCTCCCCTCGACCGCCTGGAACCCGTCGGCGTAGAGGTAGGGCGTGCCATCGTCGTCCGCGCTCCGACACGGCCACTGGAGCCCGCCTTCTGCTTCGATCCGCTCGTGACTGATTCCTCCATAAATCGGTGTCAGGTCCGCGATCTCGTCCATGATATCCGACGGCGAGTCGAACCCCCAGTCGTAGCCGAAGCGCTTCGCGAGCGCCTGGGTGATCTCCCAGTCTTCTTTTGCTTCGCCTTTCGGCTCGACAGCGCGCTTGACGAGCTGAACGTGGCGAGACGAGCTCGTGTACGTCCCGTTGGACTCGACGGTCGAGGTCGCCGGGAGCACCACGTCGGCGTATTCGGCGGTCTCGGTGAGGAAGATGTCCTGGACCGCGAGGAACTCGAGGTCTTCGAGGACCTCCGTCGCGTGGCCGATGTTCGGCTCGGAAATCTGTGGGTTCTCGCCCTGAATGAACATTCCTCTGAGATCGCCCCGGTCCGCAGCCAGAAACATCTCGGTCAGCCGATAGCCCTCCTCGGCGGGCATTTCGTCCATCTCCATCCCCCACCGATCGGCGAACTTCTCGCGGTTCTCCTCGTCGGTCGCTGACTGATACCCAGGGAAGTTGTTCGGCAGCGGTCCCATGTCGCCACCGCCGCCCTGGACGTTGTTCTGGCCGCGGAACGGGCTGACACCGCTTTTCGGTCCACCCATGTGGCCCGTGATCAGCGCGAGGTTCGCGATCGCGTAGATGTTGTCGGTCCCGTGGGAGTGCTCGACCAGGCCGAGCGTCCAGCCGAACATGCACGAGTCGGCGGTGGCGATGGTCTCGGCCGCACTCTTCAGCTCTTTGGGGGGGACGCCCGCCTTCTCCTCGACGAACTCGGGTGTGAACTTCTCGACGCTTGCCGCGATCTTCTCGAACCCATCGACGCGCTCCTCGATGAACGCCTCGTCGTGGAGGTCTTCGGCGATGATGTACCGGATCATCCCGTTGATCCACGTCGTGTCGTAGCCGGGTTCGACGCGGGTGAACTGATCGGCGTATTCGGCGATCTGGGTCTTTCGGGGATCGAAGACGAGCAGGTCCGCGCCGTCGCGGACGTTCTGTTTGATCCGGGTCCCGAACACTGGGTGGGCTTCGGTGGTGTTCGAGCCGACGAGCACGTAACAGTCGGTGTCTTCGAGCGCTGTCAATCCTGTCGAGGCCGCCCCGAACCCGAACGTGTCCGAGAGTCCCTCGACGGTCGCGGCATGACACAGCCGGTTGCAGTTGTCGATGTTGTTCGTTCCCAAGACCTCGCGGGCGAACCGCTGCATCACGTAGTTGTCCTCGTTGGTCGCCTTCGAGGACGCCACCAGACTGATCGCGTCCGAGCCGTACTCCTGCTGAATGCCTTCGAGTCCCTCCTTCATCCGCGAGAGCGCTTCGTCCCACGACGCCTCGCGGAACTCGCCCTCGTCTTTCACGAGCGGCTGGGTCAGCCGGTCGTCGCTGTCGACGTAGCCGTAGCTGAACTTCCCCTTCACACAGGTCGAGATGCCGTTGATCGGAGCCTTCTCCGGGTTCGGCCGCGTTCCGAGCACCTCGCCGTCCTTCGAGTAGACGTCGAACCGACACCCCACCGCGCAGTACCCGCAGGTGGTGTCGGTGACATCCACGTCGTTGAGCCGGTAGTCGCTGAGGGCGTCCGCGACGTCGAACAGCCGGCCCTCCGACATCGTGTTCGCGGCGACGCCCTCGACGGCGTGCTCGACCGACGCGAACGCGTCGCTTTCGGTCGCGCTCGCCATCCCCTCGTGGGCCTGCTCGCGCGCGCGAGCCATGAAGCCCGCGACGCCCTCCTTTTCGGTGTCGGGGTCGTTTTCCGGATCGGATTCGGTCGTGGGTTTGCCGGACATGATCAGTCGTCCTCCGTTGCCGGCGATTCTGTGGTCGGTTCGGCGGCCGACTCGCTCTGTTGTTTGCCTTTCATCGGCGTCGCCTGACCGGGCTGGAACCGGTCGTTCTCGGCTTCGACGGTCTTGCCGATCGAGTTCTTCTGAGTGAATCCCGGGGCCGGGATGGTCGCCGCATCGGTGAGGCCCTGCTCGACGAGCGCGCCCGTCGGACACACCGTTGCGCAGTGGCCACACGAGACACACGTCGAGTCCATCATCGTCTCCGCGTCGTTCTGGAACCCGATTCGGGTGTCTTCGCCCGAGCCTTCGATCCGGAGTACGCCCTCGACCTGAACGTCGTTGCAGGCCTCGACACACCGATTACAGAGGATGCACTTGTTGCGGTCGATCTGGATGAACGGCGACGAATCGTCGAGCGGTTCGTACGCATCGCGCTCGTCGAACACCCCGTATCGAGGTTCTGTCACGTCGTTTCCGATCGAAACGTCTTGAAGCTCACACCGGCCGTTCTTGCCGCAGGTCGTACACCGGAGGTTGTGATTCGAGAGGAGCAGATCGAGGTTCACGTCGCGGGCCTCGCTCGCCTCGGTCGTGTCGGTGCGGACGGTCATCCCGTCCTCGGCGGGAAAGCTACACGACGGGACGACGCCGTGGTCGTCGGTTTCGACCATGCAGGTGCGACACTCGCTCCGTGGCCCGATCTCATCGTGGTCGTCGTACGAGCACAGCGCGGGTACGTACTCGTCGGTGTCGGTCTCCTCGGTGGCGTCGAGCAGGGTCGATTCGGCCGCCACCGTGACCGACTCGCCGTCGACCGTGAGCGTCGCGGTCCGGTCGGGTTCGACGGTCTCGACCGGCGGATCGTTCGCGGTTCCCGGTCTGATATCCTCGGTCAGCGGCATGGTCGGCTGCGGGTTCTCGACATCCGGAACGCGTGGGGTAGATTGGTCAGTGCTCATGATCGTACGTGGGAACAGGAACCGCTGGGACAGCGCCCGTCGGCGTGGGCGCGGAACTCTGGCTCGAACGCATCCATCGCAGTCGTGACGGGTCGCGAGGCTTCCTGGCCGAACTCGCAGGTGCTGGTCTCGCGCATGGTCCGGGCGAGTTCGCGGAGCATCTCCGACTGGTACTCGCCGGCGTACACGTCGCGCAGGAGGTCGACGAGCTGTTTCGATCCCTCACGACAGGGGACACACCGGCCACAGTTCTCCTCGCGCGCGAGTTTCGCGCGTCGGCCGGCGAGCGCCACCATACAAGTCGACTCGTCGAACAGCTCGATGACGCCGTTCGTTCCGAGGCGCGCTCCCCGAAGTCCGGACGTGCTCGCCGGCACGTCGAGATCGCGGGTCAGCCCGCCGAACCGGCCGCCGACGCATGCGGTCTTGAATCCGCCATCGAGCGCGACTGCACCGCGAGCGTCGTCGAGCGTCGCGTCGGTCGAAAGTTCGATCGTCGCGGGTGCGTCGACGTTGCCGGCCACGGTGAACAGCCGAGTCCCTGGATCACCGGGAACGCCACCGAGACCGTCACCCGCGAGCGCTTGCCCGACCTGAGTGAAGGTCCTGGGTGTGTGGATCACTGTCGGTCGGCCGTACAGCCCGTACTGTGCGGGGCCGGGCGGCCGGCGTCTGGCTTCGAGTCGGTCGTTGCCCTCCATGGCTTCGAGCGCCATCGTCATCTCGCCCGCGGTGTATGCATCCGGCCCGGCGACGACCTGGATCGGAATATCGGAATCGTAGTCGGCAGCGAGTTCGTCCGCCGCCGCCTGTACCCGCTCCCTCGCGAGCGACTCGGCGTCGTTGGTGTAGACGAGCACGTCGGTCGCGTCGACGGCGTGTGCCGTCGCGAGCGCGGCATCGAGCACCGCGAGTGGCGCGCTTTCGAGCAGGAGTCGGTCGGCGCGCGCGTGATCGTCGGCCTCGTTTGCGTTCACGACCACGACCGGTTCGCCGTCGGTCTCGCGCGCGGTCGTCCACGTCCCCGCTATCGGGGCATCTGTGCTGCCGTCGCCCCGCCCTCGGCCACGGAGCGCGGCGTCCGCGATCCGTTCGCGCGCAGCGTCGGGATCGTCGATCGCGCGCTCGACGAGGAGTTCGCCGTCGCGCGAGACGCGGTAGTCCGTGACGCTCGCGGGGGCCCGCCAGCCACATCCGCCGAGCACATGGCGTGAGCCCACGCCGAGCACCGCCGTCGTGTCGATCGCCGCCGGCGGTGTCGGCAGACTCGTCGCCCCTGGATCGTGCTCGACGGTCGCCGCCGCGTCGGGCAGCGATCCGTTTTCGAGGGTTCCGACGATCGTCGTGACGTGTTCGGTGGGACACTGCGGAACGAACGCCGTTTCGCCGTGTTGCGTCGCGAGGACGAGCGGTGCGAGCGCGTCCGCACCGGTCGATCCGACTGCGACGACGCGAACGTCCGTGGCCGCATCACGGGCCGCACGCAGGAGTTCGGTGCCGGCGTCGTGCTCGCCACCGACCGCAACACGAACAACTGGTCCGTCGCCGATCGCACCCTTGGACGTTGCCATCACCGAACACAATCGGTGGGGGTATTTGTGTGTGGCGCTCACCCACATCGAGAACGAACCAGCCCAGCCCGAAGACTATCGCCCGATTCTTCCGTGAACTGTCCCGTCTCTCATGACAAAACGAGCGATCGTCGCCTCGCAGCGTTACAGGTCGCGCGTCTGGACGGTTTTGCGATCGTTGTCCGCCGCGCGTCGGGCAGCCTCGTCGAGGAGCTCCGCGACATCCCCGTCGAGAGCGTCGTAGAAGTCGGCCGCAACGTTCTGGTCGTCGAGTCGGTCCTTGACCGCCGATTTCACGATGTAGTCCGCCATACGTCCTCGACTCACAGCGATTCGCACTTATATCCTACCGAAGCGGAGTGAAAGTAGAACGGCGTTCGGTCAGTCGACCGTACGACGCTGCGGGACACGTTGATGCGTGCTCACGACGAACGGCCACCGATGCGTGCTGGAGTCATCGTCGCGGGCGGGCGCTCGACCCGGTTCGGCGATCGGGACAAGGTCACAGTCGACCTCGCGGGCGTCCCGATGATCCGCCGAGTCGCCGACCGTCTTGCAAGTGTCGTCGATACACTCGTCGTCAACTGTCGGGCCGAGCAGGTGGACGCCATCGCGGCGGCGCTCGCGGGGGTAGAGGCCCGATACGCCACCGACCCCGTACCCGATCGCGGCCCGGCAGCCGGCATGCGAACCGGGCTCGATCTCGTCGGGGTCGAACAGCCCACGGTCGAGTACGCCGCCGTCGTCGCCGCCGACATGCCGCTCGTCGATCCGTCGTTCGTCTCGTACCTGTTCGATCGGGCCGCCGACCACGATGCGGCGCTTCCCCGGCTCGACGATCGGCTCCAGCCCCTTCAGGCAGTCTATCGCGTCGACGCGATGGCCGACGCCTGTGCGGCGGCGCTCTCGCGGGACGAACGCCGGGTCACTGCGGCGGTGGCCGATCTCGATCGCGTCGTCATCGAGGGGACGGAACTGCGCGAGCGGACGAGCCAGGAAACGCTCACGAACGTCAACACGCGCGAGATGTTCACCGCCGTTGCCGAGCGGTTCGCCGGGTCGTCCGAGTAGTGCTCGTCGGCCGACGACTGGTGGTATGAAACCGCGCTTCCGTCGGCGGTCGCCGTTACGCGCCGACGTACTCGTCGTTGACTTCCCAGCCGCCGTCGTCGTCCCGGACCATGTACTCGCCGTAGTACGGCACCCGATTGTGGACGACCTCGCGGAACGCGTCGCGGATTTCATCCATCCCCATTTCGCCCATCGATCGGAGGTCGTCGTTGCGGTTGAGACAGCCCTTGAGATAGCCCTCGTGGGTGACTCGCACCCGGTGGCAGTTCGCACAGAACGTCTCGTTGCCGACGGGATCGACGATCTGGACCATCCCGCCGTCGGACGAGTCCGACAAGGTGTTACTCGCGCTGTCTTCTCGCGGCCTTCGGCCGCTCGAACGGCCCGAGGAGCTTCGCTCTTCGCTGCTCGCGGCATCCCCATCGATCCAGTAGCGCCGCCGATCGTGCATTTCGCGGTGTTCGATCCGGTCAGCGCGATCCGCGAGCCAGTTGTGGACGCGGTCGATATCGATCGCCCACTCGGGATGACCCGCGATCTCGGGCATGTACTCGATAAGCTGGAGCTGGAGGCCCGAGTTTGCGGCGACGTGCTCGACCATCTCCGGGATGTATTCAGCTGTTCTCTCGAACACCACCATGTTGAGCTTCACCGGGTCGAGACCGGCGTCGAGCGCCGCCTCGACACCTTCGAGCACGCGCTCGTACGCACCCGACTCGGTGATCTCGGCGAATGCTTCCCTGTCGATCGCGTCCTGGGAGACGTTCACGCGATCGAGGCCGGCCTCACGCAGCCCCTCGGCGCGACCCGGCAGAAAGGTCCCGTTGGTCGTCAGCGAGGTCTCCATCCCGTCGGGCGTCCGGCGCACGATCTCCTCTAAGTCGTCGCGGAGCATCGGCTCGCCGCCCGTGAACTTGACTTTCCCGACATCGAACTCGCGGGCGACTTCGAGGAACCGAACGACGTCATCGGTGTTCATCTCGTTCTCGGCGGGGTCCATCGGGCCGCGCGTGTCGCCGAGCCCCTCGTTGTGACAGTAGACACAGTCGAAATTGCAGCGGTCGGTCAGGGAGACGCGCACCCCCGAAACCTCCCGACCGAACCCGTCGACGAGCATGGTAGCCTTACTCGGCGCAAACGGTTAAGCCTGTGCGAACGTGGCATGGTCGGCACGACGAACCGCGATCGACATCTCGACCACACCGACCTCGCGTTCGAGGTCGTCGGCCACGCCTCGCGCGTAAGAGCCAAATCCCGGGAGGGGTACTGGTTCGGTAGTGACCTCCAACACGTCCCGTCGTGGGTTTCTCACCGGAGCGACCGCGCTCGGTCTCGCCAGCGTGGGCGGAGGTGTCGATGCGCAGTCCCGCAGCGCGGCGGGGACGATCCGTCTCGGGGGTGAGATTCCCGGCTGGCAGGGACGCGAACCAGCAGCGATCCGGGACGAAACGAACCCCACACTCGCTCTCGAACCGGATCGTATCTACCGGATCACCTGGGAGAACGTCGACGGCACGCCCCACAACGTCGCGCTGCTCGACGCCGACGGAAGGACGATCGAACGCACCCCGTTCGTGACCGAGCGCGGCGCGACACAGACGCTCGCATTCGAGGCCACTACGGCGATGGCCGAGTACGTCTGCGAAGCCCATCCGGGCTCGATGCGCGGCGACATCCGGATCGCAGGCGAGGAGCCCGCGGCGAGCGACGGTGGCGCTGACGAGAGCACGGACGAGGATGACCGGTTCATGCCATGGGGGCCGACCGTGCGGACCGAGACGGTCGCCGACGGGCCGCTGAGCGCACCGCTCGGGCTCGAAGTCGCCCCTGGCGATCGAGAGCGGCGGTTCGTGGTCGATCAGATAGGGAAGATCTACGTTCACGGCCCTGATGGCCTCGCCGACGAACCGTTCCTCGACATCACCGATCGGCTCATCGACTTCTCTTCCGCGCGGACGGATTCGATCGAGGAACGTGGGCTGCTCGGGCTCGCCTTCCATCCCGATTTCGGGGCGAACCGACGCTACTACGTCCGATACAGCGCGCCAACAGTTCGAGGAACGCCCGACGGGTACACCCATATCGAACGACTTGCGGAGTTCACGGCGGGCGAGGACGGTCGGCGGGGTCGCCCGGACTCCGAACGGGTGCTGCTCGATATCCCGTCGCCCCATTACACCCACAACGCCGGCTCGGTCGCGTTCGGCCCCAACGGATACTGTTACATGGGGATGGGCGACGGCGGCGGCAGCAAGCTCGAAGTCGGCCACACCGAGGACTGGTACGCGAACAACGGCGGCAACGGCCAGGACGTGACCACGAACCTCCTCGGGTCGGTCCTCAGAATCGATGTCGACGATCGCAGCGGAGCCAAACCCTACGGTATCCCGGACACGAACCCCCTCGTCGGCCGGGATGGACTGGACGAACACTACGCATGGGGCTTTCGCAACCCGTGGCGGATGAGTTTCAATAATGGAACCTTGTTCGTCGCTGATGTCGGCGCGAGCAACTACGAGGAGGTGAACATCGTCGAGAAAGGGAAGAACTACGGCTGGAACATCCGCGAGGGAAGTCACTGCTACAACACCGGCAGTCCAGCCGACCCGCCGACGGCGTGCCCCGAGCGGACCCCGCCCGACGTTCGGGGCGGCGAGCCGCTCGTCGATCCGATCGTGGAGTATCCTCACGTCTACGAGGGCGACGGCGTGGGGCTCGCGGTCATCGGCGGCCACGTCTACGACGGCGACGCGATCCCCGATCTCCAGGGGACGTACGTCTTCGGCGATTACAGCCGGAACGGCGAGCCCCGCGGGTCGCTGTTCGCCGCGACTCCGCCCGCAGCGGGGGACGAGGCGTGGTCGCTCGAAGAGCTCCGCGTCGCCGGCGATCCCGATGGCTCGCTCGATGGGTACCTCCTCGGAATTGGCCAGGGCGCGGCGGGCGAGTGCTACGCGCTCACGACCGATGTGCTCGGCGTCGATCCCTCGACGGCGACCGGCCGGGTGCAGAAGCTGGTTCCGGAGACGTCCGCGACGGGATCGACCGCGGGAGACCCGTCCGCAGCGGGGTCGGCGGGAGTGGAGAACGGAACGGCGACGAACGACTCGGGAGCGAAAAACGGGAGTGACGCCGCGAGCGACGCTCGTGGGCCGGGATTCGGCGCGGTCGCAGCGCTGGGGGCGATCGGCAGCGTCGCGGCCGCCGCGGTCGCGCGGACGCTCGCCGACGACGACTGACCTACAGCCCGAGCTCACGCCCGATGACGAGATGCTGGATCTCGCTCGTGCCCTCGCCGATCTCCATCAGTTTGGCGTCGCGGTAGAACCGCTGGGGTGCGAAGTCGGTGGTGTAGCCGTACCCCCCAAGGACTTGAACTGCGTCCTCGGCGATCTCACGAGCGGCCTCGCTCGCGTCGAGTTTCGCGAGTGCGCTCAATCGGTTGACGTCCTGCCCAGCGTCGTATTTCGTTGCTGCCTTGTGGGTCAGGAGGCGCGCGCGCTCGGTCTTCCGATCCATCGCCACGATCTTGTTTCGCACCGCGTCGAACTCCGAAATGGGCTGGCCGAACTGCTCGCGCTCGGTGGCGTAGGATTTGGCGGCCTCGTAGGCTCCCTGGGCGAGCCCAACGGAGAGGGCGGCGATCGAGATGCGGCCGCCGTCGAGGGTTTTCTTGGTCTGGTCCCAGCCGTCACCTTCGTTGCCGAGCAGTCGGTCTTCCGGGAGACGAACGTCGTCGAGCTGGATTTCACAGGTCGGCGAGGCGTTGAGCCCCATCTTGTCCCAGATCGTGGTGACCTCGAACCCGTCGTCCGCTGGATCGATGATAAAGGTAGAAATACCGTCGTAGCCCGCGTCGGGATCGGTGACAGCTTTGACGAGGACCGATCCCGCCTCCGAAGCGTTCGTGATGAACTGCTTGGTCCCGTTGAGCACGTACTCGTTGCCCTCCTTTTCCGCGTGGGTGTCCATGTCGCTCGCGTCGCTGCCGCTGCTGGGTTCTGTCAGCGCCCACCCGCCGATATGTTCGCCCTCGGCAAGCGGTCGGAGCCAGCGCTCTTTCTGCTCGTGAGTGCCGAACAGTTCGAGGGGTTTCGAGGCGAGGCTGACGTGGGCAGCGTAGGAGAGCCCGATCGAGCCCGAGACCCGGCCGAGCTCCTCACAGACCAGCGCGTACATCAGCTGATCGCCGCCGAGACCGCCGTACTCCTCGCTGATCGGGACGCCCATCACGTCGAGATCGCCGAGCTGGTCGAAGATCTCGGCAGGGTAGCGGTGCTCGTCCTCGATCTCCTGGGCGATCGGTTCGATTTCGTCCTCACAGAACTCCCGCACCGTGTTGCGCATCATCCGGTGTTCGTCGGGCAGCTCGAAATCCATGCGCTCCCTACGGCGGCACGAGGATAAAAACTCCCGGCAATGATTGCGAGGCCAACCCGGTGACGACGGGGGGTGCGGAGCGGTCGGCAGCTGACGGTCGGCGGTAGGCGGTAGTGCGGCCCTGCTGTTGCCGGTCGTACTGTGCGGAGTCTTACCCCAATGTTGA
>Ga0136571_100325_pt1 | contig 14966 bp, 13 predicted proteins | sample AntDeeMetageno81_FD_104643 | JGI IMG/M metagenome (GOLD analysis project Ga0136571, IMG submission 104643) | Saline lake microbial communities from Deep lake, Antarctica - Metagenome #81 | ecosystem: Environmental > Aquatic > Non-marine Saline and Alkaline > Saline | place: Antarctica: Deep lake...
CTGAACTTGTGGACCCCACGGAAACGGGGGCTGACCTCGGGTGCGACATCGGGGTACTCGACCGTAAACGTCGAGCCGTCGAGCGCGTGTTTCATCGTCGTCGCCATCGATTTGAAGAGTCCGATCATGGGTTGGTGAGTGTGTTTGGGTTGGTGGTTCGAAGGTCGATCAGGCGATAAAGCCCACGATGATCGCCGTGAGCACGAGGTTGGCGAAGCTCATCACGAGCAGGCCCTTCCAGCCGATCTCGATGAGCTGGTCGATTCGCACCCGTGGGATCGCCGACCGCGCCCACTGGGTGAACAGGTAGACTGCGAGGATCTTGATCAGCATCCAGACGATTCCCGGCAGCACCGGTCCCGCAGGGCCGCCCAAGAAGAGCGTCGCGATGATCGCGCCACCGAGGAAAATGTGGAGGAACTCGCCGAGGTAGAGCAGGACGAAGTACGCACCCGAATACTCGGTCATGTACCCCGCGACGAGTTCGCCGGGCGCTTCGGGCGTGTCGAACGGGTTCCGCCCGACCTCCGCTAAGTTCGCGACCAGAAACAGCACGAATGCGAACGGGTTGACGAACGCGAACCACGACGGGAGCGAGACGCCGGCGATCGTGACGAGCGCCTCGCTCTGCATCGCGACGATCTCACTCATCCGGAGCGTGCCGGCGAAGACGACGACCGACGCCGCAGTCACGATGAGCGGGATCTCGTAGGCGATGTTCTGGGCAAGCGCGCGCAACCCGCCGAGGAAGGAATACTTGTTGTTCGAGGCGTAGCCCGACATCAGCAGTCCGAGCGACGCGATCGACGACGCCGCGAACACGAACACGAACCCGGTTTCTGGGTCCGCGAGCTGGAGGCCAGTTCCCAGCGGGATCACCGCGAACCCCAAAATTGCCGAAAAGGGCACGAGGAACGGCGCGATGTCGAACGCCGGCCGATCTACGCTGTCGGGGATGATGACCTCCTTCGAAAGCAGCCGCACGGCGTCGGCCACGATGATCAGTAGTCCAAAGGGTCCGACCCGGTTGACCGCGATCCGATCGGTGAACGCTGCCGTGATCTTCCGCTTGCCCCAGATGCCCGCGAACGCCGCAAGCGTGAGGAAAATCGTTGCGATCAGTGACGCGCCGACCAACCCGAACAGGAGCTGGAGCCCCGGATCGGGGTTGGCACCGAACCCGAGGAACTGGCTCAGTGTCTCCGGGAACGTCGAGCCACCCGCTGCACCGCCGGCGGAGGCGTTCGTAGCGTTGGCCGCGCCGGTCGCGTTCGTGGCGTTTGCGGCGGTGCCGTTCGTTGCGTTGGTGGCGTTCGCCGCCTGAAACAGGACCTCGCTCGGGCTCATCTATCAACCTCGCCGAGCACGATGTCGAGGCTCGCCAAGGAGGCGATCAGGTCGGGAACGTATTCGCCCGTGGCCATCTCGGGGAGCGCCTGAAGGTTCGAAAAGCACGGGCTGCGAATCTTGAACCGTGCAGGCTTGTCGGTCCCATCGGAGCGGATGTAGATGCCGAGTTCGCCCTTCGCACCCTCGACTGCCCGGTAGATCTCGGCGTCCTCGTCCGGCTGGAGCGTCCGGGGGACGTTCGACTGAATCTCGCGGTCGTCCTCCGGCCAGTCTTCGAGCAGGTCGACACACTGTTCGATGATCCGCGCGGACTGCTCGACCTCCTGCATCCGGCAGAGCACGCGGGCGTAGTTGTCGCCCTCCTCGGCGGTCACGACATCCCAGTCGAGCTCGGGGTAGTACCCATACGGGTCGTCGCGTCGGAGATCGTAATCGACGCCCGAAGCGCGCGCGACCGGCCCCGTCGTGCCGTACTGTTTCGCGGTCTCGGTGTCGAGGACGCCAGTGTCGACACATCGCATCTGGAAGATCTCGTTCGAGGTGATGAGGTCGTGGTACTCGTCGAGCTTCTCGGGGAGGTCGTCGAGGAAGTCACGGGTCTTCTCGAAGAACTCCTCGCGGGGTTCGGGCAGGTCCCACGCCACGCCGCCGAGTCGCATGTAGTTGAACATCAGTCGCTGGCCCGTGAGGTCCTCCAGGATGTTCTCGACCACCTCACGATCGCGGAACGCGTACATGAACGTCGCGGTGAACTCGCCGTACACGTCGAGCGCGAACGTACCGAGCGCGAGCATGTGGGCTGCGATCCGGCAGAGCTCCGCCGACATGGTTCGAATGACCTGGGCGTACTCGGGCACGTCGAGACCGGCGAGGTCCTCGGCGGTGCGGGCGTAGGCCCACTCGTTCAGGATGCCCGCCGAGACGTAGTCCCAGCGGTCGGGGTAGGGCATGATCTCGTGGCGGTACTTTCCGTTCTGGGCCATCTGCTCCTCACACCGATGGAGGTAGCCGATATCGGGATCGACGTGGACGACCTGCTCGCCGCTGAGCACCGTCTCGATGTGGAGCACGCCGTGGGTCGCGGGGTGATGCGGCCCGATGTTGAGAAACATCGTGTCCGAGCCGTCCTCGCTGTGGTCGTCTTCGATCGGGTTGGCGTGTGATTCGAGCGTGACGATCTGGGGCTTGTCCTGATTGTAGTCGCGCCCCATCGGGTGGCCCTGCCACGTCTCGGGCAGCAGGATGCGCCGGAGGTCGGGGTGATCGTCGTACTTGATGCCCACAAGGTCGTAGGCCTCGCGCTCGTGCCAGTCAGCCGTTCGATACACTGGCTCCGCGCTCTGGCTCACCGGATTTTCCCGGGGAGTGGGCACGACGACCGAGACCTCTTGGGTGGGGTCTTCGTACTTCTTTAGGTGGTAGATCGACTCGAAACGGTCCTCGTACTCCTGGGCGGTGACGTTCGAGCAGTGATCGAACCCCGCCTCGTCGCGGAGTGCGAACAGCGCGTCTTGGACCTCGTCGGGGCGCACCACGAACGCCTCGGCGTTTCGGTGGGTCTCGCGGCTCACTACTGTGTCGCCGAGCAGGTCGGCGAGTGCGTCATAGTCGAGACCGTCGTCGGTGACACCGACCGCTTGGCTTCTGTCGCTGGGTCGTTCGAGACTCATGGCGAATCGTTCCAGTTGTACCGCATCACGAGGGTTTCCTCGTCGATGTCGTCGGCGAGCTTCGTCACCAGTTCGTCGCGTTCGAGATCACCGAACTGTTCGAGCTCGTAGGGTTTCACGGTCACGGGGGCGCTCTCGCCCTCACCGATACGTTCCTGGAGCTTCGCGACGCCGTAGATGAGCGCCTCCGGTCGCGGCGGACAACCGGGAACGTGGATGTCGACCGGGATGATCTCTTCTGCGCCCTTCACGACGTTGTATCCCTGCTGGAACGGCCCCCCCGAAATGGTACACGACCCCATCGAGACCACGAACTTCGGCTCGGGCATCTGGTCGTACACCCGCTTCATTCGCGGGCCGAACTTCGAGACGATGGTGCCGGGAACGATGATCACGTCGGCTTGTCTGGGCGAGGCTCGGGGGACGCCCGCGCCGAAGCGATCGAGGTCGTGTTTCACCGCGTAGGTGTGCATCATCTCGATCGAACAGCACGCGATCCCGAACTGGAGCATGAACATCGAGGAGCTCCGGACCCAGTTCATGAACGAGTCGAACTTCGTAAGGACGAACGGCGAGGAGCCGAACGCCTCCCGGAGCTTGGAGTTGAACCGGTTGTCGGTGCCCTCGCCCATCCGGGACTCCTGGGTGGTCTGTGCGTCAGCGTTCGTGAGTTGGCTGTCACTACTCATTATCGTGTCCGGGTGCCGCTCGACCGTTCGTTTCGAATCCACTCTACCGCGCCGTTGCGCCATGCCCACGCGAGACCGACAACGAGGATGCCGATGAACACCAACATCGGGACGAGTGCCGCCGCCAGCCCGATCTCGGGGTTTGCGACGGCGTCACGATAGATGACCGTCCAGGGGAAGATTAGCACTGTTTCGATGTCGAAGATCACGAACAGCAGCGCGACCATGTAGTACTGGATGTTGAACCGGATGCGGGTGTTGCCCGTCGGGACCTCGCCGCTCTCGTAGACGGCGGATTTCCCTTGCTCGGGCACGCTGGGTCGCAACAGACTCGATACGACGATCATCGTCAGCGGGACGGCGACCCCGACGACCGCCAGCGCGCCGATAGCTATCCACGGATTCATGTGATTTCTGGCTCGTGTTCGGGTTTTGGAGCGCACTCACATAAGGGTTGATTCTTCCCACCCGGCAGGCCGCTACTGGATGCCGCCGTTCCACGGCCCAGCCGACCGAATCGGCTCATTCGTCCTCCCGAAACGCTTCGACACCCCGATCGTGGAGATCACGGGAGACGCGCGCGACATCGGTCGTGAGCTCCTCGTGGTAATCGATCAGTCGGTCTTCCAGTTCGTCGTGCTCGCGCGCGAGGGTCTGGATCGCCGACAGTCCGGCGTTGAACGACTTACCCGCGTCGACCGCGACGATCGGCGCGCCGGTCGGCATCCCGATGACCGAATCGACCGATTTCTCTTGTACTGGAACCCCAATGACGGGAATTGGATATGCGATCGAGGCGACCATGTTCGGGAGATCGGCCGACTTCCCGCCTGCGCCCGCGATGATCACGTCGAGACCCCGCTCGCTAGCGGTCTCGGCGTAGGCGTACATCAGGCCGGGTGTCCGGTGGGCCGAAACCACGTAGCTCTCGAACGTGAATCGACCTTCTGGTGAGTCGTCGACATCCGTGACCTCGGCGAATCCGAGTTCGAACAGTGCCTCGTACGCGCCGTACATCGTGTCGAGGTCCGAATCCGACCCCATCACGATCCCCACGTCGGGGGTGGTTTCGGCGGGGCGGTCACGATCGGCCTCGTGTTCGAGCGATGCGACGAGGTCGTCGAGTTCTGTCGTCTCGGTGGTCGTCTCCGATGTCTCAGTCATGAGTCAAAGGTGCAGTTGTCCCGGAGTTCGCGGGCGCGTGCGAGTAGCTCGTTCGTATCGGCCTCCTCGTTGCCAGTGAGCGTGACGTGGCCGAGTTTCCGGAGCGGGCGCGCCTCGTGTTTGCCGTACCAGTGGAGGTTCGCGCCCCGTTCGGCAAGCACTCGGCCGACGCCATCGAGTGCAGCAGGCTCCGTTTCCTCGACGTCGCCGAGGAGGTTCGTCATCACCGTCCGGCCTCGGCGGTCAGTCGCGCCGAGCGGCCAGCCCAGCACCGCGCGAACGTGCTGTTCGAACTGGGAGCTTAGCGCGCCCTCGATGGTCCAGTGGCCGGAGTTGTGGGGGCGCGGGGCGATCTCGTTGACCGATATCTCCCCATCCGTTTCAAATAACTCGATCCCGAACACGCCACGCCCGTCCATCAGATCAAGCACGTCTCGGGCGACCGATTCCGCGCGCTCGCGGATGTCTTCGGAAACGCGTGCGGGGACGATCGTCTCGCGCAGAATCTCCTCTTCGTGGACGTTCTCACCCGGCGTGAACGTTCGTCGGTCGTCCGCACCGCGGACGCCGATGACCGAGAGTTCCCGATCAAAGGGAACGAACGCCTCGATCATCGCCGCACCGTCGATCGCCGCGAACGCGGACTCGACATCATCGGGTGACTCGATTGGGACGTTCCCCCGGCCGTCGTACCCGCCGCGGCGGGCTTTCAGCATTGCGGGATAGCCAAGGTCGTCGAGCGCGTCGTGGAGATCGTCGACGTTCTCGACCGCGCGGAACGGCGGGACGGGAACCCCGACTTCCTCCAAACGGCGCTTCTGGACGAGTTTGTCCTGAATCGTCCGGAGCGTGTCGGGGGCGGGATGCACAGGAGTGCCGAACTCCTCACTCACCCGTTCGAGCAGGTCGGGATCGGCGAGTTCGATCTCATAGGTCAGGACGTCGGCGCGGTCGGCGAGTGCGGCGACGGCATCCGGATCGTCGAAATCGCCGTGGAGCGTGTCGCTGACGACGGGTGCGGCCGGCGGGTCGGGGGTCGGATCACTCACAACGACCTCGACCCCGAGCGGGGCGGCGGCCTCGCCGAGCATCCGGCCGAGCTGGCCGCCGCCGACCACCCCCAGCGTCGGGCCCGGTGCAGTCGGTTGCATGGTGGCTCGGTTTTCGACTCGCGGAGTTAAGGATTCCCTTCGCTCTCGGAAGTGGCGTTCGCGGGAAGCCGGCTCGTGTCCACGAGGAAGGTCGTGTTGGTTTTTCCAGTGTCCCGTGTGCGAAGCACGTAGCTCCGGGCGTTGTAGCCGTCGAGGCGTGCCGCGAGGAACTCGCGGTCGGTGGTCAGCCCGATCACCACGGGCGGCGGGTTCGCCCCGGCTTCTCGCTCGAACGCCGAGGCGTTCCGCGCACACGAGACGGTCATATCGTTGCTCTCGGTGTACCACGGCACGGGGAGGAGATTGAACCACTTGGTGCAGCCAGGTTCCCGCTGCCCCACGTCTTCGGCAACGAGGAACTCGCCGTACACCAGGACGTCGGTCCCCCCGTTGGTCGCGCTCACCGCGGCCATGTCCTCGATGGCAGGGTGGAAGTCGTCGGCGGGCTGGGCGTACTGGACGAGTTCGTTGCCGTCGGACTGGGGATCGAGGTAGACATCGTTGGCCGCAACGACACCGATCTGTGCGACAACGAGGAGGAGGGCGACCGCCACCGCAGCAACGGCGGCGCGGTTGTCATCGGTGATCGCCGCACGACCCCACGCGACGAGGACGCCGACACCGACCGCCGCCGGCACCGCGAGCGGAACGATCGCATGAATGGTCGCCCACGGGGCCTTGATGTCGGTGGCGATGGGGTAGCCAAGAACGCTGACCGCACCCCAGTAAAAGCAGAACGCGACGAGGTCGCGCGGTTGGTCGCCAGCGTATCGATCGACGAGGAAGCCGACCACCGCGAGCACCACCAGCGCGCCGGACCCCGTGGAGAGGGTTTCGAGGTAGTCGGCGAGGTAGGGGAGGTACGCGTGGTCTTGGTGGCTCCCCTGGACCCATAGCGAGTAGAAAGCGTCCCACGAGCCGAGCGTCGCCTCGCCCACCACCGCCGGGAGCGTCGTGGGATCGGTGAGAAGGGTGTCGAACCCCGGCGCGTCGGTCCGGCGTGGTGCGTAGAAGTAGACCACGACCGCGAGGAACTCGATCGCACCGACGAGGAGGTGTGGGGTCCATTTCTGGAGTCCGCGACGAAGCCATGAAGCACATCGTCGGAATGCCGTCCACCAGCCCCGATCGAACCCGCGACCGAGGAACAGCCGGTGGTCGGCGAGGAGGACGAGCGCGCCGAGCCACGTCACGAGCGTGATGAGGACGTTCTCCTTGGTCGTGAGCGCGAGCGCGAGCGCGAGGACGCCCGCGTGGAACCATCGCGCACGGTGGGTGTCGATTGCCCGGACGAAAAAGCCGAGCGCGAACAGCGAGAAGACCGCGAGCGGCAGATCGCTTCGCATGAACCGCGAGTAGTAGAGCAGGACCGGATCAGCGGCGAGAAAGAGGGCGAGCGCGATCGTTTCGGTGGAACGGAGACGATCACGGACGAGCAACGCCACGAGCGGGAGCACGGCCCCGAGAACGGCGACCACGAGTCGCATCGTGAAATCGTTCGGACCGAGGAGGTCGAATACCGGGGCGTTCACCTGGTGGAGGAAGGGGCCGTGGATCATCGGGCGGTACTCGAACGCCCCCGTTTCGGCGTAGTTCAGTATCCAGTAGCCCACCCGCGCCTCGTCCCAGTGGGCGATCCGGTCGCCAAGGAAGGCGAGCCTCGCGAGCAGTCCCAGCGCGGCGACGGCGACGACGGCGAACGTGACCCGGCGACTGCGGTGGGACACGACATCGCCTGTCACCTTCATGTCCTGTTCACGCTCGGGCAGTGCATAGGAGCCTTTCGTTCGCGCGCTCGGCAGGACTGTCACCGAACGGTAAGTCTTTGAGGGCCGCTCGCCACCCGGCCTCATGCACAGTCTCGGACTGGTCGTCGCCCAGTTCTACGACGACCTCGCGACGGAGATGGAGGAGTACGCACACGAGGCCGCAGCCGAACACGAGGCCGAGATCGCCGACACGATCCCGGTTCCCGGCGCGTACGACGCGCCGCTTGCGGCCGACCGGCTCGCACGCCGGGACGAGATCGCGGCGGTCGCGGTGCTCGGCGCGATCGTCGCCGGTGACACCGACCACGATCAAGTCATCGCGCGCTCGACGGCGAAGGGGCTGACCGACGTGAGCCTCGATCGGGACAAACCCGTGACCTTCGGCGTAGTCGGTCCCGGCATGAGCAGCGCGGAGGCACGCGAGCGTGCCGACAAGGGTGCCGAGGCGGTCGAGACCGCTGTCGGCATGGTGGAGGCGCTCGCATGAGCGAGTTCGCCGCCCGCGTCGAGCGCGTCGAGCCGAGCGCGACGCTCGCGATCAGCAATCTCGCCGGCGAACTCGAAGCCGACGGCGTCGATGTCGTCGACCTCAGTGTGGGCGAACCCGACTTTCCGACGCCAGAGAACATCGTCGAGGCCGGCAAGGACGCGATGGACGCCGGCCACACCGGCTACACCTCCTCGAACGGCATCCCTGAACTCAAGGCGGTGATCGCCGACAAGCTCGCCGCCGACGGGCTCGATTACAGTCCCAACGAAATCATCGTCACGCCGGGCGGCAAGCAGGCGCTGTACGAGACGTTCCAGACCCTGATCGACGACGGTGATGAAGTCTGTCTGCTCGATCCGGCGTGGGTCTCCTACGAAGCGATGATCAAACTCGCCGGCGGGAGCCTCTCGCGGGTCGACCTCACGCCGTACGACCTCCAGCTCGAACCCGCGCTCGACGATCTCGCTGCCGCCGTCTCCGAGGACACCGAACTCCTCGTCGTGAACTCGCCGTCGAACCCGACTGGCTCCGTGTTCACCGATGCGGCACTCGAAGGCGTCCGTGACCTCGCGGTCGAGCACGATATTACTGTTATCTCCGACGAGATCTACAAGGAGATCACCTACGGCGTCGAGCCGACGAGCCTCGGTACCTTGGAGGGGATGGCCGACCGGACGGTCACGATCAACGGGTTCTCGAAAGCCTACTCGATGACCGGCTGGCGGCTCGGCTACCTCGCCGCCCCCGAGGCGATCGTCGATCAGGCCGCCAAACTCCACTCACACTCGGTCTCGTGTGCGACGAACTTCGTCCAGCACGCGGGCGTCGAAGCGCTCGAAAACACCGATCAAGCCGTCGTACAGATGACGGAGGCGTTCGAGGAGCGCCGGGATTTCGTGGTCGATCTGCTTGCCGACCGCGGCGTCGAGGTCTCGAAGCCGGACGGAGCATTCTACCTGATGGTCCCCGTCGATGACGACGATCAGCAGTGGTGCGAGGACGCAATCCAGAACGCCCACGTCGCCACCGTTCCGGGTAGCGCGTTCAGCGCGCCCGGCTACGCCCGCTTCTCGTACGCCAACAGCCAGGAACGGCTGCGTGAGGCGGTTGAGCGGTTGGCCGACGAAGGGATCTTTTAAGCCGCCGAATCCCGTCGTGCCAGTTGGCCGACGGCGCGTCCGGGAACGGCCAGCACGACCGCCACGAGGTAGTACGCCGCGAGCAGGAGGGCAACGTTCAGCGGGAAGGTCGCTTCGAGCAGCGTCGGGATCGGCAGTATTCGTGCGATGAGGATGCTAACGATGATGCCGACCTCCGGAACGATGCCGAGGGTGTAGCTGATGGCGGAGAAGCCAGTGCCCTGTGTGACGATCACGGCTCCCGTCAGCACCAACTGCAGCCCAACCAGTGCGGCAACGCTCCGATGGGCGAGCAGCCGACGGATCGCGTCCACGACGCGCATCATACTGAACCGTACATTCGGCCGCGAATAACAGTTACGATCACCGATATGAAACCCCACAATCGGCTTCAGCACCGTCGTCCGAATCAGGAAACGAGGGCGTGATCGGGCGGCCGATGTGGTTGCCGAAGAGCCACTCCGACCAGCCGAGTTCGAGCACCCGACAGTCTCGGTTCTGAATCCGGCGGTCGCGGGTGCGAGGAAGTGGGTGAGAAACGCCCACAGTGATTCCTCGCCGTTGAACACCACATAGAGCGTTTCGGCCGACCCCACGATGCAGTGGGCGAGTTCCGCGGCCCCCACGGCGTAGGCGAGCGCGAAGACGATCAGCACCCGGGCCGCGGTGTCGCGGGCGGCGTGGATCAGCCACACCACCCCGGCGATCAGCACGCCCGCGAACACGCCCTTCCAGAAGATGTCGGCCCACGACAGCTCGAAGAAGTGATGACCGATCTCGCTTGCGGCCGCCGCCGCCGCTTCCGGCGAGAACACGCCCGTGTTGGCGAGCACGTATGCGCTCCCCGCCACTCCCAGGATGTTCGCCGCGAACACCACACCCCAGACCCGGAGGAGTGCGGGGATCGAGGCGATCCCCGTCGCTGACGTCGGGCGGAACGGTTGAGAAGGTACTGTGACTGTTCACTTGCCGCTCGTTTCGGGCCGACTCGGCATGTGGATTTCGGTCAGCCCCGCTGCTCGCGGATCCGATCGATGATCTGTCCGGTCGAGAGGAGCTCTCCCGCGTAGTTCGGCTCGCGGCCCGCCGCGCGCTTCACGTCGCAGTCGATCCCGCGGTCGCCGAGCGCCGCCGCGATCGCGGCCTCGTCGTGGTGCTGATCGTGACCGAGCACGATCACGTCGGGATCGAGCGCCTCGATCGGGACGAAGATGTCCTCGCGGTCGCCGAGCACCGCGTTGTCGACCGGGTCGAGCGCGGCGACCATCTCGCGGCGCTGACGGTCTGCAAGAATTGGTTTAGCCTTGTGAGTGACGTTTGCCCGCCGGGCGAGGATCACGGCGAGTTCGTCGCCCATCGCCGCCGCCTGCCGGAGATACTCCAGATGACCGGGATGAAGGATATCGAACGTTCCCTGGGCGACGACCGTCGTCGGATCGTCGCTGTTTCGCTCTTGCTCACGACGCTCCTGGGTCATCGTAGCTCCTCGTCGATATCGGCCTGCGTGAAGTCGAAAAACTCCTCGTCGTCGGGGAGATCGACATCGAGCACCGGGAGGTCGCGCTGCTTCCCTTCGCGGTCGAACGCGCGCCAGTCGCCTTCGCGGTAGGGCGCGCCGAGAATGATGTGGACGTTCCCTTTGCCGAACGTGGCGAGATCGGCGTCGCTCGGCCGGAGTACGCCGTTCGGATGAGAGTGGATCGAGCCGGCTGCGCGCATGTCGTTCGGGACGAGGCTCGTCTTCACTGTGGCGCTCACGGGGTTCGATTCGGTTGCAGGAACCACGAGCACGTCGGTCACGACGGTTCCCGACCTGTCGAGTCCGAGGTCGGCGGCGTCCTCAGCGCGGAGCAGCCCCATGTACTCGTCGGGGAGACTCTCCTCGGCGGCCGAGCGGGCGAACGCGAGGGTGTCGGCGGCGATCCCGACCACCTCGCTCGACCCGAAAAAGCCCATGCCCGAACACCGGCCGGCGACCATCTAAGCGTTCCGGATGGGGAGTGGGATTTGCCAATTCTTAAACCCGGCCGCGGCAAACTCCGGTCAAGAATGTCTACACCTGCCGAATCAGACGATCGAACGGACGAGGGGGCAAGCGAGCTCCCGACCGTCTACGATCTCGCGCCCGAACACACCACTGAGGCCGTCGAAGCCGGCGAACGCTACCACGCGACCGTCAACGGCGTCGTAGAGTACGGCGTGTTCGTCGACATCGCCGAGGACGTCTCGGGGCTGGTCCACGAATCGAACCTCGACGACGAGTACGCGGTCGGCGACGGTCTGATCGTTCGGCTCGACGAGATCAGGTCGAACGGCGATCTCGGTTTCGACGAGGCCACGATCGACGACTACGAGACGGTTGCCGTCGAGTACGAGCCAGAGATCACGGCCACCGACGATCTCGAAACGGCAGTCGGCGAGGACGCCACGCTCGAAGGAGAGATCGTCGGGATCGAACAAACCGGCGGTCCGACGGTGTTCGCGCTTCGAGACGCCGCCGGCGTTGTCGACTGTGCGGCGTTCGAGGCCGCTGGCGTCCGGGCGTACCCCGACATCGAGGTCACTGATCTCGTGCGAATCGAGGGGACGCCGGAGCGCCGCGAGGGCGCGATCCAAGTCGAAGTCGACGGGCTCACTGCGTTCGACGACGCCGCCGAGCTCCGCGAACGCCTCGATAGCGCGCTCGACGAGCGGGCGGCGGCCCGCGATGTCACGCCGCTGATCGAGTGGGACGCACTCGACAAACTCTGGGACGATCTGGAGGGCGTCGCGGCGCGGCTGCGGCGTGCGGTGCTCGAAAACCGACCGATCCGGATCCGCCACCACGCCGATGGTGACGGGATGTGTGCATCGATCCCCGTCCAGCTCGCGCTCTCGCGGTTCATCGAGGATGTCCACGGCGACGACTCGGCGGCGCGTCACCTCGTGAAGCGATCGCCGAGCAAGGCCCCGTACTACGAGATGGAGGACGTTACTCGTGATCTGAACTTCGCGCTCGGCGACCGCGACCGCCACGGCCAGCGCCTTCCCCTCGTGGCGATGCTCGACAACGGCTCGACCGAAGAGGACGTGCCGGCCTACGAGGCGCTCGCCCAGTACGATATTCCGATCGTGGCCGTCGACCACCACCATCCCGACCCCGAGGCCGTCGAGGGGTTGCTCGCAGAACACGTCAACCCCTATCTCCGTGGCGAGGACTACGGCGTGACCACCGGGATGCTCTGCGTCGAACTCGCGCGGATGATCCACCCCGAGATCACCGACGAGCTGTCCCACGTGCCGGCGGTCGCGGGCCTCACCGACCGCTCGGAAGCCGACGCGATGGCCGACTATCTCGCGCTTGCCCAGGAAGAAGGCTACGACGAGTCGGACCTCCAAGCGACCGGCGACGCGCTCGACTACGCCGCCCACTGGCTGCGCTACAGCCCGGGCGACGCGCTGATGACCGACGTACTCGGCGTGGACGCCGCCGACGAGGGCCGCCACCGCGATCTCGTCGAGCATCTCTCGGCGCGCGCCGACCGCGACACCGACCGCCAGCTCGACGCCGTCATGCCCCACGTCGAGACCGAATCGCTCGACAACGGCGCACAGTTGAACCGGCTCGACGTCGAGCGCTACGCTCGGCGCTTCACCTACCCCGCGCCAGGCAAAACGACGGGCGCGATCCACGACCGGAAAGTGGCAGAGACCGACAATCCTGTGATCACGGTGGGCTACGGCCCCGACTTCGCCGTCCTCCGGAGCGACGGCGTGCGCCTCGACATCCCACAGATGGTCGAGGAGCTCGAAGAGGAGGTCACGGGCGGCGGCGTGAGCGGTGGCGGCCACCTCGTCGTCGGCTCGATCAAGTTCGTGAAGGGGATGCGCGAGGACGTTCTCGACGCGCTCGAAGTCAAGATGGGCGACGCCGAGATCGACGAGGAGCTCGGCAGCGCGTCGGTCGCCGGCTTCGAGGACTGAGTTCTTCAGACGTTCGTCGCTACTCGAACTCGATCCGGCGAGCGACGACGACCGCGAGCACCACTATCCCCGCAACCGCGGCAACGATCCCGACGGGCAGCGGTGAGTCGTCGCCAATACCAGACTCGCCGTCCCCACCCTCCCAGTCGGCATCGAAGACCTTCCCGTAGTAGTTTCCGACTTCCGTCCCTTCGAGTGCGACCGCGACCTCGCGATTTTCGTCGGCGGAGTTGTTGTTCCAGTTCAGACTCCCGATCACCGCCGCCTCTCGGTCGATGACGACGCCTTTGGCGTGGATTTTCTCGAAGCGTGATCCCGGATCGGCCACCTTTGCGTCGAGTGTGAGGTTTTCCGCCTCGGCTTGCCGATTCAGCCAGTCGGCGAGTGCCGAGTTCTCCTCCTCGGAGTACCACTCGCTGCTCAGCAGGATGCGAACGTCGACACCGCGCTCGGCCGCACGGATCGCCGCCCGAAGCAGCGGCTGGCGACGACTCCCGATCGACGCCTGGACGATCTCCACGGACTCCTCCGCCCGGTCGATCCGGTCGACAAGCACCCGCTCGGCGTTGTCGGGTGCGGTGAGGAGTTGCACGCCCTCGGCTTCGATCGTTTTCGGTTCGAAGTTCGTGGGATAGCTCCCGTTCGCCGCCGACTCGGTTTCGAACGTCCGGTTCGCGCGGAACGCACCCCACGAAACCGTGTCGCGCCAGCCGATGTCCGCGCGGAAAATTTCGGCGAGCTCCGCGGCGGTTTCGCCGCTCCGGACCACCGCACCCCACCCGCGACTCGATCGACCGCCGGTGCCGGATGGTTTCCAATTCTCCGTCATGACGAGCGCGCGATCGTCGACAACGGCGTACTTGGGATGATGGTAGTCGTATCGCGCTCGATCACCGCCGATGACCTCGACCGCGACGCCAGCCGCTGCGAGACGGTCGAGGAGTTCCGCCTGCCGCGTCGTGATCCCGCCCACCGGTGCGTCGTCGACAAGCAGTCGGACTTCGACGCCGCGTTCGGCCGCGCGTTCGAGTGCTGCCGTGGCGCGTTCGGAGCTGAACGTGTAGCCAGCGAGCAGGACCCGCTGGTCGGCCGATTCGAGGGTGTCGATCGGTACTTGGGGCGAATCGGGCAGGACGAACGCCCGCACCGTGGCGGAACCCGTCCGCACCGCCGAGAAGTTCGTCGCGCCGAGATGCTCCCACGTCCACCCGTCGGCGGTTCGGTTGTAACGCTCGGCTTCGGGCGCGTCCTCGTACGCGGTCTCGTCGACGACGCGCTCGCCGTCACGGAGCGTGACCTCGTCGCCATCGTTGGCGAGACTCACCGATTCGTTCACACCCACGATCGACGCCGCGGTGAGGTTTGCGGTCGCGTTCGGTGCGGCCGTGACCGCGATCCGGCCCTCCATCGTGGCGTTCGGCAGCGAAACGTTGGTTTCGCCGTCGCTCAGCGTCCATCCAGTGAGATTCGTGGTCTCGGGAAACGCGAGCACGACGTACTCGCCAGCGTCCTCCGCGGCGATCGGGTTCGGGTAGACCGACGCGACGTGCGGGCCATCGGGCCGTGCTTCATCGGACGCCA
>Ga0136571_100381_pt1 | contig 13772 bp, 14 predicted proteins | sample AntDeeMetageno81_FD_104643 | JGI IMG/M metagenome (GOLD analysis project Ga0136571, IMG submission 104643) | Saline lake microbial communities from Deep lake, Antarctica - Metagenome #81 | ecosystem: Environmental > Aquatic > Non-marine Saline and Alkaline > Saline | place: Antarctica: Deep lake...
CCGGAGTCGGCGGAACCGCTCGGGGGCGAGCGTCAGTGAGACCGCACCGATCATGACCGCGAGAATCGGCGTCGTCAGCGGGGCCAAGATCGCTACCGACGGAACGGCCACCCCGACACCGACCGAGAGCAGCACCCAGACCAACAGGTAGTCGTCGATAAGCGCGGCCCCGCGCGTGACGACCCGATGTAGCACCGATGTCCTCCAACCGTTCGTAGGCGGACCGCTGGTTTGGTTCCGTCGGAACTCACAAGCGCATCGAGCGAGCCCGAGGGCGGATCACTCGATCCCTATTTCGAGCCGGTGGCGGCGAGCACGATACCGAACAGCAGACCGACGACGAGCAACCCCCCACCGCCGAGGGCGTAGAGCTCGGTGGTCGTCCACTGGAGCCGGCCGCCATAACGAACGATTCCCGCTGTGAGCAGTAGTGTGAGTCCCGACCCCACGAGCGTCGTCACGAAATCGAACCCGAATCGAGCGCCAGGATCGGCCATGTCTTCTCGTGCTTGCCGCCGCGGATTCGTTTTTCGCGTGGCAGTTGCAAGCCGTCGATCCGCCCTCCCCCAGTGTCGCCACTACTACATGAGAAGTGAACGAGTCGCCATCGCCGCGTCGGCCTATCGACGCGTGACAGCGACCGCGAGAACGATTGTGAACAACGCGACCACGGCGGTGAGTTTTCGGGACATCACCCGGTACGACAGAACACCGGAACATAATGGTTGTGGCATCACACCGCGAGCCAACTGTGGGGTGGTGTGGGTCGGTTCGGTGTCGCTCCAATTCTCAGACGCTGATATGTTCGGTGAGGTGCTTGCGGACGATGGTCTCGCAGTACGCACACCGCACGCCGTCATCGAGCACCTCGAACTGCGAGACCACGGGCTCGCCCTCGGTGGTGATGCAGTCGTGGTTCGGACACGAGAGCACGCCTTCGACGACGGCCGGGCGCTCGACGCGGTGTTTCTCGGCGACGCCGTACTCCCGAATGATGTTGATCGAGGCCGCGGGCGCGATCAGCGAGATCACGTCGACCTCGTCCTGGCTGAGTTCGCGGCCCTCGATCTTCACGACGTCCTTGTAACCCAGCCGATCGGAGGGGACGTTCATCCCGACGCTCACGACCTCGTCGGTCGAGCTGCCGATTTCGAGGATCGCGAGCACGTCGGGCGCGTGCCCGCCCGCGATGTGATCGATCACGGTGCCATCCTGAATCTTGCTGATCCGGAGCTCGTGGTCGTCGCGCTCGCTCATCGATCCCCTCCGTTCGCGCTATCGTCGGTAGCGTCCGCGGCGTCCGTGGCGTCCGTGGTGGACGTATCGTCGGTGGCGTCCGCAGCGTCCGTCTCGTCGCTATCGTCGAGCAGCAGATCGAGTAGCGCCATCCGGACGGGAACGCCGTTGTGGGCCTGCTCGAAGTAGTGGGCGTGCTCGGTCGCGTCGACGTCGGGGGCGATCTCGTCGACTCGCGGCAGCGGGTGCATCACGATGCACTCATCGCGGGCGCGATCGAGGGTTTCGGCGTCAATGCGGTACTCGCCCGCCACTTGTCGGTACTCGTTCTCGTCGGGGAAGCGCTCGCGCTGAATGCGGGTGACGTAGAGCACGTCGAGCTCGTCGAGCACGGCGTCGAGATCCTCGTGCTCGCGGACCTGTGCGCCGGCCTCGTGGAGATCGTACCGCACGGAGCGGGGAAGCCGGAGGCTTTCTGGACTCACGAAGTGCTGGCTGGCGTCGAACTTGGTGAGCGCGTACGCGAGCGAATGCACAGTGCGGCCGTACTTCAGATCGCCCATGATCCCGACCGTGAGATCGGTGAGCCCGCCTGCGTTCTCGCGCATGGTGTAGAGATCGAGCAGGGTCTGAGTGGGATGCTGGCCCGCCCCGTCGCCGGCGTTGAGCAGCGGGACGTCGACGAACTCGCTCGCCATCGTCGCCGCGCCCTCGCTGGGATGGCGGAGCACTAAGGCGTCTGCGTACCCCTCGATGACTCGTACCGTGTCGGCGAGACTCTCGCCTTTGGTCGCGCTGGAGGAGGCGACCGGCCCCATGTCGAGTGCGTCGCCGCCGAGGCGTTTGATCGCGGCCTCGAAGCTCATCCGCGTGCGCGTGCTCGGCTCGAAAAAGCACAGCCCCAGCAGCCGCCCCGCGTGGCGCTCTCGACTGGGCGGATCGCGTTCGATGGCGGCGGCGCGGTCGAGCACCGTCTCGATGTCGGCGCGCGAGAGGTTCTTCGCGGTGATGACGTGGTCACGATCGAGCATCGGTCGAGGATAGACACCTCCGTTGTGCGGCTGGGTGGGGCATTCTCGTGTCGAGTCGAACGGCCGATCGTCTTGTAGTTGTGGATACGGCGGGCGCGGCGGTCTACCGGGCGAGCGGGGCGATCGGCCTGGATGGTCGATCGAGCGACCCGTCGCCGTCGGGCGGTGATCGGACGTTTCACAAGCCTTATGCGCGTCTCGGGGGTGGATAGCGCCAATGAGTCAACGCCGGGGACAACTCGCCGAGCGACTCCCCGCGCTCGACGCGATCGAGTCGTGGTATCACGTCCCTCTTCTGGTGGTGTTCGTCGGGTTCATGTTCTGGATCCGGGTGCGCAACTGGCGGCGGTTCCTCGTCGACGGTGAGGTCCTCTTCAGCGGCAACGACGCGTGGTATCACCTCCGACAGGTGCGGTACACGGTCGAAAACTGGCCGTCGACGCTGCCGTTCGAGCCGTGGACCAGCTTCCCCACGGGGACGGCCATCGGCCAGTTCGGGACGCTGTACGACCAGCTCGTCGCCACCGCAGCGCTCGCCATCGGGCTCGGCAACCCAACCGATCAGACCATCGCGCTCACGCTGCTGTTCGCGCCCGCGGTGTTCGGGACGCTCGTCGCGATCCCAGCCTATTTCCTCGGCAAGCGGTTCGGCGGCCGATTCGGCGGCGTGGTCGGGGTGGCGATCCTCGCGCTCTCGCCCAGCACGTTCCTCGCACGCTCGGTCTCGGGGTTTTCCGATCACCACGCTGCGGAGGCGTTCTTCCAGGTGTTCGCGGTTGCCGTCATCGTGATCGCGCTCAGGTCGCCGAGCGCGAGAAACCCGTCTACGAGCAGTTCGTCGAGCGCGATGCCTCTGGCCTGCGCCGGCCGATCGGCTGGGCCGTCCTCGCGGGGATCGCGATCTCGGTCTACATCTGGGCGTGGCCGCCCGGACTCCTGCTCGTCGGCATCTTCGGGGTCTTCCTCCTCATCGCGCTGCCGGCCGCGTATCTGCGTGGCGAGAGTCCCGAACACGTCGCCATCGTGAGCGCGATCACGCTGTCGGTCGTCGGGGTTCTCACGCTCGTCACCTTTCAGTCGACCGAGATCAGCGTGACCAGCTTCTCGCTGTTGCATCCCGCGCTCGCGTTCCTGGGCGCGATCGGCTGTGTGTTCATGGCGTGGCTCGCCCGCGCTATCGAAGCCCGCGATCTCCCGGAACTCGCCTACCCAGGCGCGATCCTCGGGCTGTTCGTCCTCGGCGCGGTCGTGATGGCTGTCGCCACGCCCTCGCTGTTCGACTACTTCCTCAACCAGCTCGAACGCATCGTGGGGCTCGGATCGAGCGGGACTGCGCTGACCGTCGGCGAAGCCCAGCCCCCCTTCCAGGTCGGCGTGCCGTTCCGGACGGCCGTAGACCAGGCGCTCGCCTTCTTCCGGAACTCCTACGGACTCGCCTTCTTCACCGCGATTGCCGGCGCGGCCGTACTGTTGGTGCGACTCGTCCTCGGCCGGAGTAAACAGCGCGCGGCCGCGGTGTTCGTCCTCGTGTGGACCGCGCTGATGGTCGCGGCGACGCTGACCCAGACCCGGTTCAACTACTACCTCATCGTCCCGATTTGCGTGCTGAACGCAGCACTCGTCGGGGAGTTGATCCGGCTCCTGGGATCGACCGAGACGGCCACGGGGCTTCGGAACCTCGAAGCCTATCAGGTGCTCACGGTGCTCGCGGTCGTGCTCCTCATCACCGCGCCGCTCGCCATCGGCGGTGGCGCGGCGCTGACATCCGCCGGCGGCTATGCGGACGATCGCTCCTATCCCGGTTCCACCGTCCGTGGCTGGAGCGGCAGCCTCGATTGGATGGAGAACAACACGCCTGCGGAGGGAACCTACGGCGGGTACAACAACTCGATGGAGTACTACGGCGACTACCAGCGCACCGACGACTTCGACTACCCCGACGGAGCCTACGGCGTGCTGTCGTGGTGGGACTACGGCCACTGGATCACGACGATCGGCAAGCGGATTCCGACCGCCAACCCCTTCCAGCAGAACGCCCGCCAGGCCGCGAACTTCCTGCTCGCCGACGACCCCGCTGAGGCCAACGAGATCGCCCGGATGCCCGACGGCGAGGGCGTGCGTTACGTGATGATCGACTGGCGGATGGCCGATCCCGCCGGCGGGGCGCTGTTCACCGCGCCGTTTACATGGTACGACGACGGCCCGCTGTCAGTCACCGACGACGTGACGCCGATCGTGACCCAGCAGGCAGGGAGTCAAGGACAGCTCTCGACGGCCTTTCTCGCCTACGAGCAGCGCCACTACGAGACGATGCGGACCCGGCTGTACTCGTTCCACGGCAGCGCAGTCGAACCCGAGCCGGTCGTGGTCGACTACGAGAGCCCGATCCCGCAGGGCGGCTCGACAGCACAGGCGTACCTCCCGTCGGGCAACGAATCGCCGATCAAGCGCTTCGACAACATGTCGGCGGCGCGGGCGTTCGTCGAAGAGGACGGCTCGGCCCAGATCGGTGGCATCGGGGCCTATCCCCAGGAGCGCGTGACGGCGCTCGAACACTACCGGCTAGCCGACGCGAGCGAGCGGTCCTCGCGGCAGCTCTCCCGGACGCTGTTCCGGCGACTCCAGACAACGGGGCTGAACGCGAGCGAGCTGGTCCCCACGTCGCCGAGCTGGGTCAAGACGTTCGAGCGGGTGCCCGGCGCGACGGTCGAGGGGACCGGCCCGGCGAATACAACTGTCGAAGCCACCGTCGAGATGGAAATGCCCGGCTCCGGAAGCACGTTCAACTACACCCAGCAGGCCACGACCGACGATCAGGGTGCGTTCATGATGACGCTGCCGTACTCCACCACCGGCTACGACCAGTGGGGGACCGAGCAGGGTGCGACGAACGTCTCGGTCCAGGCGACCGGGCCGTACACCTTCCGGACGCCGATCGAGGGTGGCAGTGAGAACGCGACCCGGTGGAACGCGACCGCCGAAGTCGCCGAGGGCGCGGTGATCGGCCGGACCAACGAGAGCGTCACGGTTGATCTCCAGCAGGAGTCGGTGTCGGTGCCGACGAACGCCTCGGCCGGGAACGTGACGGCCGGGAACGCGACGAACAACACGGCGAGCGGCAACGCATCGAGCGAGAACGCGAGTGCCGCGACGAACGCCTCGACCACCGAAAACGGCTCCGCCGGCACGAACGCGAGTAGTGCCGAAGGCGGTGCGAACGCCACCGGTACGAACGCTACCGGCGCGAACACCACCGCGGCGAACACGACGAACGCGAGTGCGATGGCGGCTCCCGACGAGCGTATCGCCGGTGCGGCTCTGACAACACCGGGCCGAGCACAGGTGGCGCGATGAGCGGCCGGGAGTCGATGCGTGAGTGGGCTGTCGTCTACCTCAAGGGTATCTTCATGGGGGCGGCCGACGCGGTGCCTGGCGTCTCGGGTGGGACGATCGCGCTCATCACGGGGATCTACGAGCGACTGATCAGCGCGATCACGGCGCTCGATCCGGGCGTGCTCCGGTACCTACCGCGAATCCACCGCCGGACGGAGCGCGCCGAACTCCGGGCCGCGCTAGTGGAGATGGACGTGCCTTTCCTGCTTGCGCTCGGGGCGGGCATCGCCACCGCTCTCGTCACCGTCGCGCAGGTCATGACCTACGCCTTCGAGACCTACCCGGGGCTCGTGGCGGCGCTGTTTTTCGGCCTGATCGCGGCCTCGGCGATCGTCCTGTACGACCACGTTTCGCTCGATACGCCGCGACGGGTCGCGGTCGCGGTCTTCGGGTTCACGCTCGCGTTCGCGGTCTCGCAGCCGGAGGTGAGCAACGCGGTGCCGAACTCGCCGTTGTTCGTTCTCGTCGCCGGCTCGATCGCGATCGCCGGGATGATCCTGCCCGGAATCTCGGGGGCATTCTTACTCTACATCCTCGGTCAGTACGAGTACCTCACGGGCACCCTCACGGAGTTCACCGACGGAATCGTGGGCCTGCTGTCGGGCGGGAGCCTCGGCGCGCTGATCGAACCGGGGATCGTGATCCTCGCCTTCGGCGTCGGCGCGCTCGTTGGCCTCTTCTCGATCGCCTACGCCATCCGGTGGGCGCTCGCGAACTACCGGGCGGCGACGCTGACCTTCCTCGTGAGTCTGATGGTCGGCGCGCTTCGGCTGCCCGCGACCGAAGTGATCAACAACACGCCCATCACGACACCGACGGCGGCCGGATCGGTGCTCGTCGTCGCCGCGATCGGCGGCGCGCTCGTCCTTCTCATCGATCGGTACACCGCCGACATCGACTTCTCCTGACGACGGTTTCGACTACCCGTTTCGGTCGCCGATTCGTCGTTTTGCGTCGCTTTACCGAACGGCGAGTCACGACTGTGGGTTGACCGGACCGCCCTCGAAGCCCGCGTCGCGCTGTCGGAACTGCTCTCGCGACTCGACGGGCTGGCGATCACCGACACCGATCTCTCGCCGACACGAAGCTCGTTCATCTACGGCGTGGAGTCGCTGCCGATCCGCTACGACGCGGCCTGAGGACCCGTCGGCTGCGGCTGTCGGTGCAGTCGCGGGATAATCGGTCCGCTGAATCAGGCATCAGAACGGTGAATCGCCGATCGGTGGCGGAGGCCGGTGGCGGAGGCCGGTGGCCGAATCGGGAACAAGGATGGGTGGCTATATAGTATGCCAGCAGCCGCAGGCAGAACGTGAAGACGGTTGGCAGGTGTTGTCGGCACAAGGGGGAGAAGGATGAGTCCACTATCCGAAGACGCACAGCTACCGTGCGGGTGGGTGTGCAAACAGGTCGAGGAGGACGAACTTGTGTTCGCGTACGACACCTTCGAGGTGACAGCCACGAAGGCCGACAGTTCGGACCCGTTATCGTTCGATATGGCCGGGCGCTGGCGGCTGACGTGCCGGGAGCGCGCCGGCGGAACGGTGAACGAGCGCTCGATCGGCTACGTCACCAGCCGCGGGGCCGCGACCGAGACACTGCTGTCGTGTATGGAACACGCGAGTGCGAACGCCAGACGGAACGATGCAGCGGAATCGTTCACGCTCGACACCATCGCTGCGGGCGCGGACCGCTGTGACGGCACGTCGCCGATGCGGGCCGACCCGCGCTATGACGGTGGCCGGCGGAGACGAATGCACTGATCGCGCCGCCGTGTGGCGACGGACCTGACGACAACACACCTATTACACGCCGGGCGCAACCCCCGGCAATGAAGAACGTCGACGACCTGATCGGTAGCGCGAACGAACTGGCTGACCAGGGGCTCTCGAACGGCGAAATCGCCGACGAACTCAACGTCTCCCGGGAGACCGCGAGCTGGCTGGTCGAGCGCGGCGGCGGCAGTACGACCCGGGAGCCGGCAGCGACCGATGCGCTCGAAGACATCCACGTCGACTGGAGCGCGTTCGGCCGCGATAGTACGAGGCTCTCGTACGTCGGCCGCGCGATGGCCGACCTGCTCGGCAGCGCGGACGACAACGACGACATCGATCTCGTGGTGGGGATCGAGAAGGCCGGCACGCCGCTGGCGACCACGGTCGCGCTCGAACTCGACGCCGACCTCGCGACCTACGCTCCCCGAAAACACCAGTGGGAGGAGGGCGACATCGACGACCTCAGCGGCAACTTCTCGCGGAACTTCGCCGAAATCCGCGACCGGGAGTGTTACGTGGTCGATGATACCATCACGAGCGGCACGACGATGACCGAGACGATCGACGCCATCGCCGAGGAGGGGGGCACGCCGGTCGGCTGTGGCGTCCTCGTCGACAAGCGTGGCGTCGAGGAGTTGGAGGGTGTGCCGGTCGAATCGCTCCTCCAGGTCATCCGGGTCGGCCAAGAGGGGTAGACCGGCCCGTCGCGATGGGGTATGTATGCCATCCATCACGCACGGTGGACAACATCTATCATTCGGCGGTGTGAATCGACGACCGTGCCGCCGAGCAGGGGTTCGGATCGCGTCACCGAACGACGGAAGGCCGGGTCACGCAGCCCAGAGAAGGTCGGGATCGAGCGGTGGATCGAGGGTGTCTTCTTCGGCGGTGCGGAAGTCGCGGTTCTCGGCGTTCCCACATTGGTGAGTCTGCTCGACGCGCCCGCCAACGCTGCGGTGAAGTTCGCCGCGATCGTCTCGCTATCGACGGCCGCGGTCGCCATCGGCACGGTTCGAACCGGGTGGACGGCGCTCGCGTGGCCGCCGATGACGGCCCGACTGCTTCTCGTGCGGGTCGGCTACCACAACCTCACCGTCCTCGTTGCGGCCTACGGCGGTGCGGCGGTCGATCGCCTCGCAGGATCGGCGCTCGTCACGGCAGCGTTCGCCGCTGCGGTCGCGGTGGGTGCGGTGTGGGCGTTCCCGCGAATCGCCGGCCGAGTCTCGACGCTCCCGCCGTGGTGGCAGTGGGGCCGATAGCGCTCGTCGGGCCATCGATCAGAGCGGGTCGGTCTCGAACGCCATGCCGACCTCGATGTCGAGGAGTTCCGTGAGCGTCGGCGCGACCGTCCGCGCATCGACCGTCTCGGGAACCGACGCGGGTGCGGCCGGCCCGCCGAGCCCGTAGAACCCTGCACAGTCCGTCCGGCCGTGCGATCCACCGACGAGCGTGGGATCGAGCGATGCGAGGCCGCTGTCGCCGAAGAACAGCTCGCACGGGTCGAAGCCGGGTTTGGCGTGGATGTCCATGTCGGTCGCATAGTGGGGTGCGTCCCCCTCCCCGCGCCACCAGTAGTACTGGAACCACGCCGAGGGCTCCGCGACGAGCACCAGATCGCCCGCGTTCGGGTGATCGACACCGTACTCGGCTTTCCCTTCGTCGCCGAGCACGCACTCGACGCCCTCCAGCGAGGCGAGCGCCTCGCGGGCGTCCTCGACACTCCCCTCGTCGGCGTAGACGTGGGTCACCTGGTGGTCGACCATCGCGAACGCCCTCGAAGAGCGGAGATTGACCTCCTCGCCACCCTCGCCGCCCTCGCCGTCGTCCATCACGGAGAGCAGTCCGGCGTCGCGGAGCGCACGGTTCGGGAACACTGGAGTATCCACGTCGTGAAAACCGTACTCGCTGACGACGTTCACGACGGTTTCATCCCACCGATCCTCGCCCCGAAGTCCATCGAGAAAGTCGCCGACGAGGCCGTCGACGACGCCGATCGCGTCGTCGAGCTCGTCGCCGGAGCCGTGTCGGAGACCGTCGTAATCGAGGTGGGGAACGTAGACCCAGCAGAGGTCGGGATCGTAGCGTTCGATCGCCTCGCTCGCGGCGTCGAGAATCCACGTCGACGATTCCGCGTTCGCGCCCGGGCCCCAGTAGGTGTGCAGCGGAAAGTGGCCGAGTTCTTCCTGAAGGTCGTCGTAGAAGCCATCTGGGTTGGTCCAGCAGTTCATTTCGAGGATGTCGTTGTTCTCGTCCTCGATCGGCGAGGGCGTGAGCGCGACGTCGGCGGTGGTGTCGATGAGATGCTGGAAGCAGAACACGCCAGTGGTGAGGCCGGCGTCGCTCGCGGTCTCCCAGAGGCGGTCGCGGTCGGCACGGTCGCGCTCCCAGAACGCGACTTCGTCGTTCGCGCGGTCGTACTCGCCGCTGGAGACATCGCCGTGGGATTCGGGCGAGCGCCCGGTCGCGAGCGTGGTCTGCACGGGAAGGGTGACCGCCGGAAACGGTGGTTCGAGCGTCGCCCGAGCCGGCTCGCCGACGAGATCGGCGATGTTCGGCGCGAGCCCCCGATCGAGATGGTCGGGTTCGAGACCGATGACATCGAGGACGATCGCCCGCCCCGCAGTGTCGGTGCTGTGGTCGCTCACGACGTGTCCCCCGCGTCCTCCCTGTCGTCCGCTTCCGACTCGGCGGCGTGCCGGTCAGCGTACTCGGAGAGCCGGTCGAACTGCCGCGAGAGATCGTGTTCGTCGACGCCGAGCGGGTCCTTGAAGAACGACGCGAGATGAGGCTGGAGCCCACCCTCATCCTGTGCGTCGGCGTGGGCGAGCAGCCGCACGAGATCGAGTACGAGCGGTGCGGCGAGCGCCGAATCCGACCCCTCCCACGTGAACTGCAACTTCATCTGCGTGTCGAGAAAGCCCTGGAACCGGATGTCGTCCCACGCGGTCTTCCAGTCGCCGAGCGCGGGCGTGTAATCGATCCGGACCCGGTTGTGGGTGTCGTAATCGAGGATGCCGTCGAGCACGCCGCCCTTGCTCGCGAGTTTCCCGGCCTCGTTCTCCTCGTCTTCGAGCACCTCGCCGTCGCGGTTCCCAAGGATGTTGTGGCCCTCCCACGACAGCACGCGAAGATTTCTCCCGGCGAACATCGGTGCGAGCGCGGTCTTCAGGAGCGTCTCACCGGTTTTCCCATCGCGACCCATGTGAGGGACGGTCTCGCGCTCGGCGAGTTCGCGGAGCCCGTCGAGTGCGTTCGCGGCGTTCGGGGTGAAGTTCACGAACGGGTGGCCCTCACTGAGGGCGGCGTAGGCGTAGAGCGCGCTCGCCGGGAGGGGGTCGTCAGCGTCGAGCGCGGCCTCGATCGCTTCGACCGAGTCGTACTGGTCGGGATCGGCCGGCAGCGGCTCCGAAGAGGCGACGTTCACCACCACGATCCGATCGAGATTCTCGTCTTCCCGGAAGGCGGCGTAATCGGTGCGGATGCGCTCGACGATCTCCCGAAGCGAGAGCGTGCCGTCGTCGAACGCTGCGTCGTCGGCGATCTCCGCGACGGTGCGCCCGCAGTTGCGCGCGGTCCCGGTCACGATCCGGTCGTCGATCGCGTCGAGATCGTCCCGGACCGCGTCGAGGGTGTCCCGATCGGGGACGCCGTTGCGTTCGTGGAGGCGTTCTGCCGTCTCGACGACGCTGCCGGCCTGGATATCGTGCCCGCCGAAGACCAGCGACTCGACCGCCGGGAGGTCGAGGGCTGTCAGGGGAGCGCGTTCGGTCACCATCCCGTCGGTGGATGTCGCCTCGCGGGTGATCGCGCGCGCACCGATCATCGCGGTCGTGGCGACGTTACCGCGTGCCCCGATCAGCCAGACGCCGGTGGTCACTCGCCCCACCCCCCGCGCCGCGACGCGCCAGCGGTCACTGGCGCGCCGTCCGTTCCGCCCGCGGTGGCGACGGACATCGGATGGCGAGTCGGCGATGTCGATGCTGTGCGCCGCGCCGAACGATCACCGGCAGTTTGCTGTGGAGTCACTACGAAAAATCGTTGTCGCCGATTCCTGTACCTTGTGATGCTGACCGAATGGCCGGGCGCTACCGACCCACGATGGGATCGCGCAGCGCCGCGACCTCACCCATGATCGCCGCCACGTTCTCACCACGGACGCCGTTCTCGCGGAGCGCAGCTTCGAGGTGGCTCGCAACCGCGTCGAAATCCTCGTCGTCGAGGTCGAGATGGGCGTGGGCTGTACGCATGTCTTCGCCGGAGTACTCGACCGGCCCGCCGGCGACCGAACTCACGAACGCGATCTGGTGGGCCCGGAGGTCGTCCATCGCGGCGTCCGCGAAGTAGCCGGCGAGGCGGTCGTCGGCGAGCACGCGGTCGTAGAAGTCGTCCACGACCGCCCTGACGGCGTCCCGACCGCCTATCTCGGTGTAGAGGCTGGATTCACTCATCCGTGTAACAGTCCTGACTGGCACCCACATGAAAACATCGACGATCGATGGGTACAGCCAACCAGAACGCAGTAGTACGATCGGGCCGCAAGGTCGCCATGGAAATCATCGACCCGCATATGCATATGGTGTCGCGCTCGGCTGACGACTACCGACGCGCGCGCCGTGCCGGCGTCGAGTGCTGCATCGAGCCCGCGTTCTGGAGCGGCACCGACAAGCAGTACGCGGGTTCGTTTTTCGATTACTTCGAGCAGATCATCGACTTCGAGACCCATCGTGCGGAGCGCGCGGCGGGGATGGATCACTACGTGACGATCGGGCTTGAACCCAAGGAGGCGAACTACCGTGAGATGGCCGAAAACGTGCTCGAACGCCTGCCCGAGTATCTCGACCGCGAGAACGTCGTCGGCGTCGGCGAGATCGGGTTCGATCAGGGAACCGACGACGAGGAGTGGGCGTTGCGCGAACAGTTGCAGATGGCAGAAGAACACGAACTCCCGGTCATCATCCACACGCCACACACGAACAAACCCGAAGGCACTGAGCGGATCGTCGAGATCATCGAAGAGGAGGGCGTGACCCAGGAACGCATCGTCATCGACCACAACACCCCCGAAACGATCGAAAGCTCCCTCACGACGGACTGCTGGATCGGCTTCACGCTCTACCCCGGCAAGATCACAGACGAGAAAGCGATCGATCTCCTCGAAGAACACGGCACGGACAAGATGCTCTTCAATAGCGCCACCGACTGGGACCCCTCCGATCCGCTCGCGGTCCCGAAGGCGAGGGACAAGATGCTCGATCGGGGCTGGCCCCGCGAGGACGTGAAGAAAGTCGTCTTCGACAACCCCTACGACTTTTTCGACCAGTCGCCGAACTTCGCATACGATCCACGATGAAGTTCGGCTTCTCGGCCAACGCGTTCCGCGAGTACGACTGGGACGAAACCATCGAAATCGTCGCCGACGCGGGCTACGACGGGATCGAACTTCTGTTCGACCGGCCGCATCTCTACCCCCACGATGTCGATGACGGAACGGTCGCCGACGTGCGTGACGCCCTCGGCGACAACGATCTCGCCATCAGCAACTGCAACGCGTTCATGCTCACGGCGATCGAGGGGTTCCATCACCCATCCTACATCGAACCCGATACCGAGTACCGCCAGAAGCGCATCGACTACACGAAGGCCGCGCTGCGGACGGCGGCGGCGCTGGATCACGACTACATCTCGATCGAGCCTGGCGGGCCGATTCCCGAGGAAAAATCCCGCGAATGGGCGCTCGATACATTTGTCGAGAGCCTCCGCGAGGTGCTCCCGGTCGCCGAGGACGTGGGGGTCGATCTCCACGTCGAACCCGAGCCAGAGCTCCTGATCGAGACCGTCGACGAGTTCCAAGAGTTCGCCGACCGGATCGACCATCCACGAATTCGGTGTAACTTCGACGCCGGCCACCTCTTTTGCGTCGGCGAGGACCCGATCGGGGCCTTCGACGCGCTCGAACCGTTCGTGGATCACGTCCACCTGGAGGACATTCCCGAAGACCGGAGCCACGAGCACACCCAGCTCGGCGACGGCGCAATGGAAATCGATGAACTCCTCGGCGCGCTCGACGACCGGGACTACGAGGGGTTCGTCACGGTCGAGCTCTACCCCTACGAGGAAACCGCGGCCGAGACTGCCCGCGACGCGATGATCTACCTCGAAGACGGCGGGTGGGTCTGAGAGGGTGGCCGTCGGCAAGTCCGACTTGGGCGAGCGCCTCGAAGCCTACGCCACGCTGGTGCGCGTCCCGAACCTCTTCAGCGCGCCGCCGGATGTGCTGCTCGGTGCGGCGCTTGCGACTGCGGCCGGCGCGGCGGTCCCGATTCCCGCACTCGTCGGTCTC
>Ga0136571_100443_pt1 | contig 12970 bp, 11 predicted proteins | sample AntDeeMetageno81_FD_104643 | JGI IMG/M metagenome (GOLD analysis project Ga0136571, IMG submission 104643) | Saline lake microbial communities from Deep lake, Antarctica - Metagenome #81 | ecosystem: Environmental > Aquatic > Non-marine Saline and Alkaline > Saline | place: Antarctica: Deep lake...
CACCGCGCCGGCGAGCGCGATGACCTTCGCCGGCGGCAGTACGACGACAGCGAGGTCGATTCCCGGTACCGAGAGGAATTCGCTGACGTATCGGCCGAAGCCGACCATGTAAAACGCCGAGGCGAAGGCCAGCCCGATCCAGCTTGCCCATCCCGCGATCGATCCGAACAGCGGACCGAGCGCGTGGTTGACGTAGTAGTACGCGCCACCGGCCTTTGGCATCGCGGTGCCGAGTTCGGAAGCCGAGAGGGCGGTGAGGAGTGCGATCGCGCCGCCGAGCACGAACGCGGCCGCCACCAGCGGGCCGGCCTCGGCGACCGCCGGACCTGGGAGGACGAAAATGCCCGCGCCGATCATGGTGCCGATCCCGATGGTCAGCGCCGCGAGCGGGCCGAGGTCCTTCGCAAGCTCCTCGTCAGCCACCGCCGCCTCCGTCCTCGGCCGCGCTGTCGGTCGGATCGGCATCGGTCACGTGGTCGGGCAGCACGACGACTGGTCGCTCGCTCTCGCTGATCAGCGCGTTCGCGACGTCGCCCGAGAGGAGTTTGAGCCACCGACTTCCCTCGCGGGGAGTGAACGCGATCGCGCTCGCATCCACGTCGTCGGCGACGCGGAAGACGGTCTCGGCCACGTCGGTGCCGTACTCCAAGCGTGTCTCGACCGTGATTTCGGTTGCGTCACACGCCTCGCGCGCGGCCGCGAACGTCTCCTTTGCACCCTCCTTGCGCTGTTCGACAGAGGCCTTGTCGGGCGCGCCGCCGGCCTTCTCGATCACGTGGACGACGACCGCACGACCGCTCGCCCGCCGGAGGTGGGCCGCCGCGCCCGCACAGGTGGTGCGTGCGTCCTCGGGGCTCGCGACCGGAAGCACTACTGTGTCAAAGAGGTCTTTCGCGGCGGTCATGGGGTGACGACGCTCACCGGGAGAGTGAGAGCGTGTGTCGCCATCGAAGGGGATGCAATGTCGGGACTGCACGACGGACGAATCATGGTAGTATCCGTTCGCGCGGCAGGATAAATGGTCCGATAGCACAATCCGACCGTCTCATCTTCCGTCGGTTTCCCCCGCCAGAGTGCGGATAGAGTGAAGGATCGAACAGTAGTCGAGAGGGGAGGGTGTCATAGAATGGTTCTCATACCCACTGTGCTGCTCCCAACGAATCACTCAGTATAGATGGCCTTGTGTTCAGTTCAGCAAGGCATATGATGTCGAGAAATGACCATCGCATATGGATCGTCCAGACGTTGCCATGTTCGTGGTTGGTGCGGTCGGGGTTCTCGTGGCTTTCGTCATCGTCCAACCAGGCGAGTACATTCTCGAGTTAGGTACTCTTCGGTTTGATCCGTCGCTCGCGGTCATCGCGGGATTCGGCTTCCTCGCGGCCTGGGGAATTGCGATGAGCCTCCAACGTTCGACCGCGTTCCAAGTTCGTGTAGAACCCACGAGATTTAACTCAACAGCAGTCTCTATCGTTCTAAGTCTGTCTCTGCTTTCTGCTGTGCTAACGTACTCAACGACTGACCTAACGGGCGTCTCACTTATCGCCACCGTGTTGGTCAACATCCTCATCGTGGTAATTGTGTTGACCGGTGTTTTTGTGCTATTCCGGCACTTCGGCTGGTGGTACCCCGAAACTGGAAACGAAGTTTGACTTGTCCTCTACATCGGCGAGTATGCAGACCTACTCGTCGAATAATTCGCTACGATTCTCTTCGAAATGAGTTGCCGTGTGAATTGTTCTATGACACCCCCAAGAGGGACGAAGGCGCGCGAGTGCGTCCTCGGCGTTGCGGCTGTGCGGGTTGTGGTTGCGGTGCCTGGCGTCCTGTGTTCGCAGAGCGAACGCAGGGCTCAGGCGAGCGCTGCTCTCCTGGCGGATGAAGGGCGAGCGTCGGGCGGTGCGAACGGAGTGAGCACCGCCGAACGCGCGAACGGGGAGGGACGACCCGTGAGCGAGCAACGCGAGCGAGGGCTTCGGCGGTGCTGTGCGGGTGGGTCGCGGAGAGTGCAAGCAGTTCTACCGCGAGCGAACGAAGTGAGCGAGCGGGCCAAGGACCGACCGCAGGGAGGGACGCAGGCTTTTGATCGACATTTTGCGAGCGAGGAAGCGAGCAGCGCGAGCGACCGAGCGTAGCAAAAGGTCGTTGTTAATCTGCGGGATGAAACCGTTCGAGCGCCTCATCGACCGACTCGTTCTGTCCGACGAGCGTGATCCGATCGCCCTGTTGGAGATCGAAATCGCCGTCGGGCACCATGTTCTCGCCGTCGCGGCTCACGAGCGCGATCAGACAGCCCTCGGGGATCCCGTCGCCGAGCTCCGCGATGGTCTTGCCCGCGACATCCTCGGCGGTGACCTCGAACTCCTGAACATCGCCCGATCGGCCGAGTTCAGTCATCCAGTTCCAGAGTGCGGGGCGTTCGATCCGGTTGTCGATCGCCCACGAGGTGGCCATCGTCGAGGAGATCGTCTCGACATCGAGCTCCTCGAAGGCATCGACGTTCTCCGGACGGTTGACCCGCGAGATGACCTGCTCGGTGTCGAACGTGGTGGCCGCGAGCTGCGCCACAAGGAGATTCACGTCGTCGTCACCGGTCGTCGCGACGACCGTCGAGGCGTTTTCGGCCCCCGCCGCCCGCAACACGTCGCTGTCGGTGCCGTCACCGACGTGGACCGCGAACCCGTCGTTCCGGGCGGTCGTGGCGATCGACTCGTCGTTCTCGACGATCACGACGTTCTCACCGCGGGCGTCAAGCCGTGTCGCGAGGTCTCGGCCGACCTTCCCGCCGCCGACGATGAGCGCGCGCATAGGGATCACATCGAGATACTCCGCGAAGTATCTGGCGAGTCCGCCCTCGACGACGACTGTCGCGAAGATCACGAGGAAGACGGTCCCAACGAGCGTCGTCGCCGCGGTGTCGAGCCCCGCCGTCTGAAGCCGGACTGCGAACAGCGTCGCCACCGAGGCCGGGATGATCCCCCGCGGCCCGACCAACCCCATGAACACGCGCTCCTCGCGGGTGAACCGATCGCCGGTGGTCGAGAGGAACACGAGGAGAGGCCGGAGCACGAGCGCCACGACCACCACGACCGCGAAACCGCCGAGACCGAGCGGGAGGTCCTGAAAGTTGAGCAGCGCGGCGAGCGCGATGAACACGAACGAAAGGACGATCAGCGTGACATCGCCCTTGAAGTCGGTGATCTCCTTTTCGTACGGGATGTCGAGGTTGCCGACAATGATCCCGGCGGTCGCGACCGCCGCGATGCCGGCCTCGGAAGTCCAGACGTTCGCGAGGCCGTACGCCACCAGCGCGCCAGCGAGCACCAGCAGGCGGGCATTCCGGGGGGCGTTGCCCGGCGAGAGATCGACGTACCGCAGCAGATACCAGAGCGCGCCGGCGACCGCCGCGCCGACGATGATCCCCTTGCCAAGCTTCATGACGAACTCGACGATGATGTCGGCGGTGCCGAACGTGTCACCGAGGACGACGACCTCGAACACCACGACCGCGAGGATCGCGGCGGTGACATCGTTGACGATCCCCTCGGTTTCGAGTGCGGTTCCGACCCGATCGCGGACCGGCACCACGTCGAGAATCGGCGAGATCACGGTCGGGCCAGTAGCAACCAGGAGCGCGCCGATCAGGAAGGCCATGTCCCACGCCGTCGCAAGTGCGTAGTGGACCACAGCCGCGGTGCCGACGAGCGAGATCGCTGCTCCAAGAGTGACAAGCCGAAACGACGCCGAGGAGGCCTGTCGGAGGTCCTCGATCCGCAGGTGAAAGGCCCCCTCGAACACGATGATCGCGACCGCGAGGCCGACGATCACCGGGAGCGCGCCGCCGAACGTGTCGACGGTGATGATCCGTTCGGCAAGGACGAGCCCGGACAACGGCCCGAGAAGGAGCCCCACCGACAACAGGAAGATGATGCTCGGCACGCGGAACCGATCACCGAGCACCTGGGAGACGATCCCGAGCGCGATGATCCCCGCGATGAGCGCGATCAGCCCAGCGCCGCCAGTTGCCACTCACACCCCTCCATATGGCGTTTTTCAAGAGACCCCCATATATAAGCGCACTCACTCCTCGCCGGCGTCACGAACGATCCTGACCTACCGTCCGTAGAGCCGGTCGACCTCGTTGCCGTAGTGGTCAAGGACGTTCCGGCGTTTCTTCTTCATCGTTGGCGTCAGGAGGTCGTTGTCCTCGGTGAACTCCTCGGGGACCAGCACGAACTTCTTGATCCGTTCGTGCTCCTCGAAGCTCTCGTTGACGGTCGTGACGGTCTCTTGGATGTGCTCCTGAACGCGCGCGTTCTCACAGAGGCCCGGCGAATCGTCGGGGAGGGAAACACCCTCGTTGTCGGCCCACTCGCGGATCTGGGCCTCGTTCGGCACGATCAGCGCACCGACGAACTTCTCGCCGTCGCCGACCGCCATACACTGCTCGACCGCCGCGTGCTGGGCGAACGAATCCTCGATCGGGCCCGGCGCGACGTTCTTTCCTGTGGAGAGCACGAAAAGCTGTTTCGATCGCTCGCGAAACGCGATATACCCATCCGAACGCTGTTCGACGACATCACCGGTCCGGAACCACCTACCGGAAGAGCTCCGCTCTTCGGACTCCCCGCTCGCTTCACTCGCGGGGACGTCTTCGAAAGCGTCCTCGGTCTCGTCGGGTCGGTTCCAGTAGCCCTCGGTGACGTTCGGACCACGGACGAGGAGTTCGCCCACCTCACCCCCGCTCTTCGCAGCGAGATCGTCGGCCACGACCGTCGAATCGATCCGGACCGCCTCGTCGTGGACCGGCGGCCCGATGGTGCCGATTGCCGGGGTCTCGGGCGGGTTGACGCTGACGACTGGTGCGGTCTCGGTCAGGCCGTAGCCTTCGAGGATCGGGATTCCCATTCCATGAAAGAGCTCGGCGAGATCGGGCGAGAGGCTGCCGCCACCGCTGATGAGGAACTCGACGTTGCCACCGAGCGCCTCCCGAACCTCGCCGAACACCAGCCGATCGGCGACCGCGCGCTTCGCACGGAGCCCGATGCCTGGCGAGTCCGCGGCCTGGTAGGTGCGCCCGACGTCGACGGCCCACTCGAAGATCCGCTCGCGGATTGACGATGCGGCCGCCTCGTCGCGGATGGCGTCGTAGAGCTTCTCGTACACGCGGGGCACGCTCGCGCCGGTCGTGGGTTCGAGCAGCGAGAAGTCCTCCTGGAGCGTGTCGGGACTCTCGGCGTAGCCCACGGTCGCGCCGGCCGCGAACATCAGGAAATGCCCCGAGAGGCGCTCGAAGACGTGGGCAAGCGGGAGGAAGGAGATCGCCTCCGAATCGGTGTCGATGGCGGGCGTGTCGCCCTTGTCGGACCGGGGACCGAACCGGCGGTAGACCTGATCGACGTTCGCCTTGAAGTTTCGGTGGGTCAGCCGGACCCCCTTCGGTTGGCCGGTGGTGCCGGAGGTGTAGATCAGGCTGGCGAGGTCGTCGGGTGAGCGCTCGTCGAGCCAGCCTTCGTAGGCGTCGGGATCGAACGCGCCGACGCCGCGCTCGTGGACCTGCGCGAGCGTGAGGACGTCGTCACGATCGCCGTACCCGTCGATTTCGTCCATCGAGACCACGAACTCGACATCGAGTTCGTCCTCGACTTCCAGCACGCGTTCGAGGAGTTCCTCGTTCTCGACCACGACACCCGTCGCGTCGGGATCGTCGAGAAGGTACTCGACCTGATCGGGCGAGGAGCTCGTGTAGACGGTGGTGACGACCCCGCCGGCTGCCAAGAGCGCGAAGTCGGTCTGTGCCCACTCCAGCCGGGTGTTCGCGAAGATGCCGACCCGATCGCCCGCCTCGACCCCGAGATCGCGAAAACCGGCTGCGAGCCGCCGGACCGATCGGCGCATTTCGTCGTAGGTCAGACTCGCGTACTCGCCGTCGGGCGCGGTCGGGAGAACGGGACCGACGATCGAACGGTTGTAGACACCACCCTTGTACCGCTGGGCGGGCGATTCGGCGTTTCGGCTAGCGCTCGTCTCGAACATCTTCGGAACTGTGGTCTCGCCGAGAACCTCGCTTTCGAACGACGCTTCCGCATCCTGCCAGGCCATGTCGGGACCACGGAACGGAGTGGTAATAAACGTCGGCTGTCGTTCCTCGGCGGAGCGTGCTCCATCATCGGTCGGAGATGGGGTCGCTTTCAGTCAACGGTGGCGCGCGAGAGCGGTGGGCGGCGCGAGCCGGGCACGAAGCGAGTGCAGGCTCGTCAGAGTCAACTGTGCCTCCCTGTTCAGTCGTCGCTGAACATTCAGTCGTCTCTGAACCCGCTTTGCGGACAGCGCTGGGCTTTTAGTTGGTGGGTGTGTGCTTTTGGCATGGAATACACGACCCTCGGATCGACGGGGATGGAGGTCAGTCGGCTCTGCCTGGGCTGTATGAGTTTCGGGACTCCCGAGTGGCGCGACTGGGTGCTCGACGAGGAGGAGAGCCACGAGATCATCGAGCGCGCGATCGATCTCGGAATCAGCTTCTTCGATACCGCGAATATGTACTCCCGCGGCGAGAGCGAGCGGGTGCTCGGCAACGCCTTGGAGGGGTACGACCGCGACGAACAGGTGATCGCCACCAAGGTCTACCACCCGATGGACGACGACGATCCCAACGCCCAAGGTCTCTCGCGCAAGGCCATCGAACAGGAGTTGGAGAACAGCCTCGACCGGCTGGGGATGGAGACGATCGATCTCTATCAGACCCATCGCTGGGACGACGACACGCCGATCGAGGAAACCCTCGGTGCGCTCGACGACGCCGTACGTCGCGGGAAGGTGCGCTATATCGGCGGCTCCTCGATGTGGGCCCACCAGTTCGCCGACGCGCTCCACACCAGTCGTTCGGCTGGTCTCGAACGTTTCCAGACGATGCAGAACCACTACAGCCTCGTCTACCGCGAGGAGGAGCGCGAGATGCTACCGCTCACACAGGAAGAAAACGTTGGCGTGATCCCGTGGTCACCGCTTGCACGCGGGTATCTCACGAGGCCACACGAGGAAATCGACGCGACCGCGCGCGGCGCGAGCGAGGAGCACCTCTACGAACATCCCTACCGCGAGGGCGGCGGTCGGGAGATCAACGAACGCGTCGAGGAGATCGCCGCCGAGAGGGACGTCACGATGGCCCAGATCGCGCTGTCGTGGCTGCTGCACAAGGAGCACGTCGACGCACCGATCGTCGGCACCACGAGCGTCGAGCATCTGGAGGAGGCCGTCGCGGCGCTCGATATCTCGCTCTCGGAGGGCGACATCGAGTATCTCGAAGCGCCCTACGAGCCGGTGGAAGTGTCGGGCCACAAGTAGCGACACCCACCAGCCGGTCGGGCCGCGGATCAGGCGTCGAGCGTCGCTTGATCGTGGGTGTGATGATAGAATCGAATCAGCGGCGTGCCGTCGGCATCGGTCCACGGCTCGAAACACACCCGCCGGTAGCGCTGGTTGTCGAGGAGATTAACCATGAGACCCGCATCGTGGACTGAGAGTGAATCGTACGCGACGCCACAGACCGGACACGGTTCCGGATCGGCGGTCTCGGTCGGTTTGTTCGACCACTCCGGCTCACCGGCGGGTACAGTGACCGGATCGTCACTCTCCATGTCACCCCACGGAGCGCCACGGGCAAAAACGCCACTTCGGTCGGAACGCTTGCCGACTCACTCCGGGTTCGGCGACGCCGTGCGCCGTCGGTAGACGAGATAGCCGAGCACGAGAGGGACGCCGAAAACGAGGAGGTACGGCGCGAGATACGCGAACCCGATGATCGCCGCCCGGAGCGTCGTGGCGACGCCGCCGATCGAGGACAGGAACGCGTCGAGCACGCCGATGTCGTACCACGTCCCGGCGACGACCGGATCGTCGGCGGGTTCGGTGAACTCGACTGTGATGGTCGAGAAGGCGACCTGGCCGCGAAGCGACTGTAACTGGGCTTCGAGGCGCTCGATTGCCGATTGAGTGTTCGAGAGGCGTTCTTGGACCTTGAGGACAGCTTCGGTGTCGGTGGCGTTTTCGTAGAGATTGCGGAGGCGCTGGCGCTGCGCCCGGAGATTTTCGAGGCGGGCTTCGAGATCGACCAGTTTGTCGGAAACGTCGCTCGAATTCGTGCGCGCACTCAGCACCGTGCCGGTCGCCTGGGTCCGGTCGTAGAGCGCGGAGAAGTTCCGACTCGGCACACGGACGACGAGCCGTCCGGCGGTCCGGTTGCCGTTCTCGCCCCGCGTCGACCGGCTCGATCCGCTGACGTACCCGCCGAGCCGCCGTGTCGCACTCGTGACGTTCCGTCGAGCCGTACTGAAGTTCTCGACTTCGAGCCGGACGTGGCCCGTCCTGATGATCGCTCGGCGTTGGAGCGCCTGCTCGTTGTCGGCCCCCGTATCAGTGGCCGCCGCACCGCTCGTAGAGGCCCCTGCACTCTCGGCACCACTGCCGCCGCTCTCGGCGCTACTGACGCTCGCTCCACCACCGCCCGCACCGTCGCCGCCCGCCGCACCATCGTTACCGCCGCCCGCACCGCCACAGCCGGCGAGAGCCACGAGAAGTACGAGGACGATGACGGCCACGGAACACATGCGTGAAGGCATACCAACTCATGATCCAACAGGTGGCATATGTTTTGTGGGGCGGCCGAGAGAGGCCGATTGCAGTGGATGAAGGCGATAACGCGCTCGGCCCACCATCGATTCACTCGAAGCGCGCGGCGAATCGGTTGATGGCGTCGTCGGTCCCGACCAGCACGAGGTCGTCGTCGGGCCGGAGTTCGAACTCGGGACCGATCTCCGTCCGGACATCGCCGTTGCGCTCGACCGCGATCACGGTACAGCCAGTCCGGGCCCGGACATCGGCCTCGCGGAGGGTTTGGCCGCCGAGCGCGGGACACTGGGTTCGGACGACCTCGATCTGTTTGTCGAAGCTCATCACGTCCTCGTCGAGTATCGTGGAGGCGAGCATCCGGCCGCTGACGGTGGCGAGCGCGAGCACGTAGTCCGCACCGGCACGGTAGAGTTTCCGGATGCCGGCGGGCTCGTTTGCGCGAGCAATGATCTCGACATCGGGCGCGAGCTCGCGGATGACCAGTGTGGCGAACACCGTGAGGGTGTCGTCGGGCAGTGCGAGCACCACCGCGTTCGCGTCGTCGATCCCCGCTTCCCGGAAGGTGGCTTTGTCGGCTGCGTCGCCAACGACATCGACTGCCGGGTCGTCCTCGTGATCGACGACGACGGTCTCGATCCCCGCCCGCGAGACTGCCTCGTACACCGTGGTCCCGACCTCGCCGAGCCCGACGATGACGACCCGACCGCGCCGGCGCGAACGGGTGTCCGAGAGGGTCAGCTTCTTCAACTGTTCGAGCTCTGATTCGTGACCCGCCACCAGCAGGATCGAGTGTTCGTCGATCCGGTCGCTGGGTGCGGGCGGACTGACGAACTCGCCGCGGAGCCACGCGCCGACCACGTTCGCGCCGGTGCGCTCGGTGATGGCGCTTTCGGCGATCCGCACCCCGTCGAGATCGCTCCCCGTCTGAATCGGGAGTTCGGCGATCTCGAAGTCGCCGGCGATCTCGATCACGTCACCCAGTTCGGTAGAGATCGCGGTCGTGACCGTGTCCGCGAGACTCTCGCCGACGAGTCGGCGGGGCGAGAAGACCTCGTCCGCACCCGCATACCGATGGTAGTCGGCCACCGTGGCGTCCTCAACGAACGTGATGATCCGTGTGTCGGCGGTGTCGGCGGCCGCGAGCGCGATCGAGGCGTTCGTCTCGTCGCTCGCGTCCGCGACCAGCGCCCGCGCCGCCGCGAGATCGACCCGTTCGAGCGTTTCAGGGGCCTCGGGATCGCCGTGGACCACCCGAACGCCCTCCTCGTGGAGTTCGTCCGCCCGGTCGCGGTCGGGTTCGACCACGACGTATGACACGTCCCGGCTGTCGAGCTCCTCGATTAGGGTCTGCCCGCGCGGGGTGTAGGCACAGATGACGACGTGATCGGCGTCCTCGATCGCTGTCGGAGCGCTCCGCGAAAGGGTCTCGTCGAGCAGCGGAAAGACGACCACCGGGAGCGCGAGGAAGATCAGCGCCACCCCGGTGAGGTCCATCAGGATCACGAGCACGTTCATCACCGGGCTCTGCCATCCCGCGTCCGATCCGAACCCGGTGGTGGTGAACGTCTCGACGACGACCTGGAGCGAGTGGAGAAACGTCTCGGGTTCGTTCTCGAAGGCGCTCATCCCGTAGTCGTAGGCGAACGCGTACGCGATCATCAACACCGCAAGCCCGAGAAGGGAGTACGCGGTCCGACGCTGCCAGGTGTTCATCGAAAGGGGACTCCCACCTTCTCCGTTCGACCCCGCAAAGAACGTTCGGTTCGCCGTGCGCTGTCGCCGACCCCCACGAGTGCGAACGGTGACCCGGAACTTGCAAGCAGTTGGTTCAGGCTCCCGGCCGGCCTTCGGAGAAATGGCACGGGATGATGCCATACCCCTCATCTTCGTACAGCGGGGAAACCCTGCCGTAAACGGCAGGGAGGAATCGCGTACGCTGTCTCTCGGTGCTGTGCAACTGCCGTCGGTGGATTCGGTGGCCGGCCAACTCCCCACCGTCACGATACCTATTTAGGTGCATGGTCACTATATGAAGCATGGACGTTCGGCGCACCGTTCCGGTGAAGCTCGACGTGAGCGACGCCGACGCTGAACTCCTCCACGAAACGTTCACCGAGTTTCGAGACGCCGCTAACTACGTCGTTGCTCACGCGAGAGACGACAGCGGCACCATCGAAACCAGCAAGCAACGCCTTCACGAACGCACCTACCACGAGGTCCGCGATCAAACGCGGATTCAAGCGAACCTCGTACAAGCCGCCCGTTCGCGGGCGGCAGACGCCCTCAAAGGCGTCCTCGCTCGGTGGTCGAGCGGGAAGTACGCTTCCCTGCCGACGTTCACCGCCGACTTCGCCGAGTACGACAAGCGGAGCGCGACCTTTCACGACGACCACGTTTCGCTTTCGACGGTGGATGGCAGAATCGAAGCGGAGTACGTTCTGCCGCCCGACACGGACGACACGCCGTTCGGTGAGTACGTCGCCTCTGGCGACTACTCGGTTGGCGGCGCGACGCTTCACCACCGCGACGGTGCGTTCTACCTCCACATCCGTACAACAGCGGAGGTGGACGACCCCGAGCCTGCCGAGCACCCCACGGTCCTCGGCGTGGACCTCGGGATCGAGAACGTGGCGGTCACGTCGATCGGCGCGTTCTGGTCCGGTGGCTGCTGAATCACCGACGCGAACAGTACGAACAACTTCGTGGCGACCTGCAACGCACCGGCACCGAGTCGGCCCACAAAACTATCGAGTCCATCGGCGATCGCGAGAGCCGATGGGCGGAGGACTTCTTGCACAACCTCTCGAAGGAGTTGGTGGCCGAAGCCGTCGAACACGGCTGTTCGACCATCGCTTTTGAGGATTTGAACGGCATCCGCGAGCGGATGCCGGGAGTCAAGAAATTCCATACGTGGGCGTTCAACCAGTTGTACGAATACACCGAGTACAAAGCCGAAATCGTCGGTATCAGCGTCGAGCAGGTTCCGCCACAGTACACCAGCCAACGATGCTCTCAATGCGGCCACACGGCGCGAAACAACCGCACTTCCCAAGCGGACTTTTCTTGCCAGAAGTGCGGGTGCGAGATTCACGCCGATTACAACGCCGCGAAGAACGTTGGCTTCAAACACGTCCGGTCGGGCCAAAAGCGTCCGACTGGACGGGCAAACCGTCAGCTTGCCCTCAAGCAGGGAGCGCTGAGCGCGAATGGTGAGTTTTCACCTGCCTCCGGCGAGAGCCGTGACGGCCAGAGCGGGAGTTCACCTGCAAGCTCCGCCCTTTAGCGCGGAGAAGCTGACCGGCGTGTCTTGCGTTGCATCAGTGAGCGTGTCATAGAATGGTTCTCAACCGTCATTATCGAGGTATCTTTCGCCGAATGCAAGGGACGAAGCGGTGTGAACCCTTGCTTAGGTCTTCATCTGATGCCGACTAATCACTGAATAGCGGGTATGAGACGTATTCTATGACACGCTGTCAGTAGGAGACGGGTCGGTCCTCGACCACCCATCTCCAGTCCACGATCCACAGACGAATCGAACGCGACCGCGGACGACGGCACTCCCGTAGAGTCACGTGGCGAGAACTTATCCGGGTGAAGAGTGGACTGTCGAGCATGATCGTTCTGCAAGCGACGATTCCGGTTGCAACGGATCACCGCGAGGAGATGATCGAAGCGGCGATCGAACTGGCCGAACAGTCGCGTGCCGAAGACGGCACCATCGACTACCGCGTCACGACCGATATCGAGGAGCCGTCGGTGTTTCGCGTTTTCGAGCAGTACGAGGACGAGGCCGCAATGAACGCCCACCTCGAAAGCGATCATTACGAGCGCTTCCAGAATCGGATCGGCGAGTGGATCGCTGGCGAGGTCGATCTGATCCGGTACGATGTGGATTCGACATCCCAGATGATGTGACTACGCAGCGCCGGATGGTCGATCGCGCGGCAGTCGGAACGTGAGCAGCGTCACGAGGCCCAACAGGATCGCCGACAGCAGATACCCCGTGTCGAACAGGCCGCGTTCGGCGATCGCACCGAAAAGCACCGGCCCCATCGATCCCAGCAACGAGGCTCCCGACCGTATCGCTCCCAACCCTGTGCCCTCGATCTCCGCCGGGATCGTCTCGGAGAGATACGACTGGGTGATCGCCCCCGAGCCGAGCATCGTACTGATCAAAACTGTGTCGAGTGCGAGCGGCCAGAACCCGCTGAGGACGGGCAACAGCGCGAACCCGACGACGGCCCCACCCAACACGATCGGGAGCGAGCGACGGATACCGATCGCGTCGTAGGCCACACCGGCGAGGGGTTTGGCGACGATGCCGACAGCGAAAAACATGCTG
>Ga0136571_100497_pt1 | contig 12396 bp, 10 predicted proteins | sample AntDeeMetageno81_FD_104643 | JGI IMG/M metagenome (GOLD analysis project Ga0136571, IMG submission 104643) | Saline lake microbial communities from Deep lake, Antarctica - Metagenome #81 | ecosystem: Environmental > Aquatic > Non-marine Saline and Alkaline > Saline | place: Antarctica: Deep lake...
ATGGAGATCAAACAGGAGATCTTCGCCGATCTCGACGAAACGGTGCCCGACGACGTGGTGCTCGCGACCAACACCAGCACGCTCTCGGTCACGTCGATCGCGAGCGCGACCAGTCGGCAAGAACTCGTCGTCGGCGTTCACTTCATGAACCCCGTGCCGGTGATGGACGGCGTCGAGGTGGTCGTCGGCGAGCGCACAGGCGAGGAGACGACCGCGCTGGCCCACGGTTTCTCCGAGGCGTTGGGCAAGGAGACGTGGGAGTCGGACGACAAGCCAGGCTTCGTCTCGAACCGTATCCTGATGCCGTGGATCAACGAGGGAATTCGAACTCTCGACGAGGGCGTCGCGACGAAGGAGGACATCGACCGCGGGATGAAACTCGGGACGAACGTGCCGATGGGGCCCCTCGAACTCGCCGATCACATCGGTCTCGACATCTGTCTCGACGCTACCCGAACACTTCACGACGAGCTGGGCGATCGCTACACGCCGGCGTACCTCCTGAAGCGCAAGGTCGAGGCGGGCGATCTCGGGAAGAAGACGGGTCGTGGGTTCTACGAGTACGAGTAGCCCGCCGGGAGCTACAGCCGCCGTTCGATGTAGTCGGCGAGAATTCGGTACTGGCGGATGCGCTGGTCGGTGTCGGTCGACCCGTGGCCTTCCTCGCCGAGTTCGTGGTACTCGTAGTCGCCGTCCTCGCCCTCGGTCCAGCCTCTGTCGTCGAGTGCGTCCCGGAAGCGCCGAGCCTGAGAAATGGGACACCGCGGGTCGTTGACGCCGTGGACGATGCAGATCGGGCGCTCCATCGCGTCGACGTGAGTGATCGGCGATCGCTCGCGATAGAAGTCGGCCTCGTCCTCGGGATCGCCAAGCTGCTGTTCCAGCGTGGTCTTGAAGTGTGGCATCGACTCCTCGTAGAGGCGTTCGAGATCGGTCATCCCGACAATCGCGACGCCGGTTGTCCACTGGTCGGGATACATCGTGAGCTGGCAGTACGTCGAGTAGCCACCGTAGGAGCCGCCGAAGACGCCCACGCGCTCGTCGTTGATCCAGTCGTGGCCTTCGAGCCACCGGCCGGCCGCCGCGATGTCGCCCTGCTCGTCGCCACCCCAGTCGCCGTGGATCGCGTTCTTGAACTCGCGGCCCTTGCCCGCCGAGCCGCGGTAGTTGGGCGAGAAGACCGAGTAGCCCCGTGAGACGAGGTACTGGACGAATGGATCGAACCGGCGGAGCGTCAGGCTGTGGGGCCCGCCGTGGACCATCACGAGCGCGGGCGACGGTCGCTCACCGGCGTCGTACAGCAGCCCGTCGATCTCGGTGCCGTCGTGGGACTCGTAGGTTGCGTAGTCGGCGTCGACGAAGCCTTCGGGATCGAACTCGCCGTACTCGGCCTCGATGATGGGCTCGTGATCGCCGGTCGCGGGATCGTACGCCACGAGCCGTCGTCGACCGTCGGCGGTGCCGAAGGAGGTCATCACACGACCGTCATCGGTGGTCACCCGCGAGGTGCCAGTGCCGACCGGCATGGCGACGCCTTCGGGGAGGTCGAACTCCGCGGCCTCGTCGGCATTCTCGTAGCGGACGGGGAGGATCGCACACTCGCGGGTCCGCATCGCGAGGACGTCGCCGTCGAACGCGAACCGGACACCGTACTCCTCGTGCTCGCCGTCTCCGTACCACGTGACCGCATCGTTTGCCTCACGGGCCGTTTCACTCCCCGTTCGGCCATCCGAGGCGCTGTGCGCCTCGCACCCGAGGTCGTAGACGCCGACGCGACCCAGGTCCGCGCTGTTGTCGCCGACGAGGAGGCGTTCGCCGCTCCAGTCGCTCACGGTGGCTTCCGCGCCGGTCTTGCCGATTTCGAGGTTGTGAGGGTTCGTGCCGTCGGCGTCGGCGACGTAGACATCCCGGTTTTCGAGGTCATCGGTCTCGTTCGCGGTGTAGGCGATCCGCTCGCCGGTGGGATCGAAGATAGCGCTCCGGGCTGGCTGGTCGTAGGTGGTCAGCTGCTCGCTCTCGTCCCGTTCGATGTCATACCGGTGGCAGTTCATCTGCTCGCCGGCGGTGCTGGTGAACAGCAGGTAGCGGCCGTTCGGGCCGACATCCCCGAGGATGCACTGGCCCTCGTGGGTGACGAGGGGTTCGCGCTCGCCGTCGAGATCAATCACGTGGATGTCGTTCTGTTCGTCGCCGCCCTCGTCCTCGTGGAAGAAGATTCGGGTGCCGTCGCGGCTCCACGCCAGCGGGTAGCGCGCGTTGCGCGGCACGTTGCCGTCGCTGACCTGCTCGCGCTCGCCGGTGTGGAGGTCCTGAACGTAGAGTTCGATTCGGCCGGTCTCGTCGTAGTAAAAGGCCACGCGGTCGCCGTCGGGCGAGACGACGGGGTTGTAGTGGTCGGGCAGCCGGATGAGATCGTCGAGCGGGATGGCGTCGGCGGGTGCGCTCGTGGCCGCCGTTGCGCTGTCGGTGTCCGTCGCCGTCGCGGAATCGGTCGTCGATTCGTCCATCGCGTCGTGAGTCGGATCGTTCGTCATGATACAAACCGTTAGCGCATACCTCCGTCTTCAGGCGGAGGTTGAGCGGTAGGCCGTTTCTGTGTCTATGCAGCCGCTTCGTGTCGGCCTATCGGTGGACTGGATTTCCCACCGTAACGCTTAGTAGTGTTCGGGTGTATAGTGTGCATACGGATGAAGACCACACGGCACGCGACCTACAATCTCAACTACCACATAGTGTGGTTGCCGAAGTACCGCCGTTCGGTACTCACGGGGACGGTCGCGCGCCACGTCACAGAAATCATCCAAGAGATAGCAGGCGACAAAGGGTTGGAGGTCATCGACCTCACCGTTCAGCCCGACCACATCCACCTGTTCGTGAGTAGCCCACCGAAGCACGCGCCCTCGCTCCTTGCCAACTGGTTCAAAGGAATCTCGTCGCGGAAATACAACCACCGCTACGCGAGTTCCGACGACCAGAAAATCAAGTGGGCGCGGGGATACTACGCAGGGACGGCGGGCGAGGTATCCAGCGAGACCGTCCAAGACTACATCCAGCGCCAAGAGGCCGACGCATGAGTGAAAAACACTTAAAGAACGCATCAACGACGAAATGGTAGCTGACGAGTCACCAACATCGAACACCAGCAACCCGCGCCATCCCGATGAGGACCACGAAACGCGGGTTGCGGTCAGATGTAAATCAGCGTTTAAGCCCGCTGGCGGACGGCACGGGGAAGAGTTGCTGGTTGCTGGGTTTGGGAGCAAGATGAACGCGAGACAATGGGCAAAAGTAGCCACCGAAGGAGATTTCATTTTCGAAGAGTGGGAGACAGTGCTTATCTGAAATGTGTGAAGTCACGAAAACGCTGGAACTAAAACTCGTCTCGCCGAACGCCCACAAGCGGCGAAAACTCCGCGAAACGACCGACACCTACCGTGCGGCACTTCACGCCGCCTTTGATGCTGGCTGTTCCACACAGTCGGCAGCGAACGATGTGGTGGTCGAGTACGATCTTTCGGGCTACGCGAAGAACGCCCTCAAACAGTACGTTCCGCAACTCTGTGGCGGGAGCTACGACGCTGACGAGCTTCACGACGAGCATCCAGTTCGGTTTACCAACGAGGGCGTGACGTTGGACCACCAGCCACAGAACGCCGTCGAGTGGTACGTGAAAGTTTCCCACCACGACGACTACCACCTCTGGATTCCCGCGCAACCGAACCCCGAACAGCGATCGTGGGTCGAAGCGGTGTTCGCAGGAGATGCCAAGATGGGCGAATGTCGGCTGTTCGAACGCGACGGCGAGTGGTATCTCCACATGGTAGCTACGCAAGAGGTTGAACAACGGCCAGATTCGGTGTCCGACGAGACGCCGATTGGCGTGGACATCGGGGAATCTGCATTGCTCACGGTGTGTCACCGTGACGAGCGCGGCACCCCGACCGCACCAACACTCTGGAACGACGAAGGTAAAGAGGTCCGACGCCTTCGGAAGACGTATTTCACCGCCACGCGACGGCTTCGAGAACGCGGGAGTGACCGTATCGCCGATTCGTTCGGCGACTCGCTCTGGCGGCGGATAGACCACATCCTCCATTCGGTGACGGATGCTGTGGTCGAGCACGCCGCGTCGGTTGAGAACCCCGTACTCGTGCTCGAAGACCTCACGTACATCCGCGAGTCGATGGACTACGGTTCGTACATGAATCGCCGTCTTCACGGGTGGGGCTTTGCGAAGATGCACGCCCAACTGTGCTACAAGGCCGCCGAACGCGGTATCCCTGTCGAGACGGTGAACCCCGCGTACACGTCCAAGTCGTGCCACGTTTGCGACGAGACGGGATACCGCCCCGAACAGGCGGAGTTCCGATGCACGAACGACGAGTGTTGGGTTTCGGAGTACCAAGCAGACGTGAACGCTGCGCTGAATATCGCAGACCGCTACTCCAGCGGAGAGAGCCGTTCAAGAGAACACACGGACGGCGATGACTCGGCTGGGGATGGGGCGCGTTTGACCGCGCCACAAGACAGCCAAGCCGATGCTGACACCCAGCAAGAGACGCTTGGAACGTATGCGTCTTGAAACCGACGGTAGCCCTCGGTAGCTACTGAAATCCGATGGTCGGATTCCACGTCGTTTACGGCGTGGAGGAGGTCAATTGGATGGCGTCACTGCGTTCGGCCGGGCGATGCGGTCGGTCGTCGATTCAGTCGTCAGGTACCGTAGAGGTCGCCGAACTTCGCCTCGGCGTACTCGATGAAATATTCGGCGGTCAGGGGCTCGCCGGTGGCGCGCTCGATGAGCTCGTCGGCCGGATACCGCTGGCCGTGACGGTGGACGTGTTCGGTCATCCAGTCGTGGAGCGGCTCGAACTCGCCGTTCCGGACGAGTTCGTCCACGTCGTCGATGTCCTCGCGAAGCGCGTTGTCGAGCTGGGCGGCGAGCACGCTCCCGACGGTGTAGGACTGAAAGCTTGCGAACCCGCCGGTCCAGTGGATGTCCTGGAGACACCCTTCCGAATCGGTGTCGGGGCGGATGTCGAGATACTCCTCCATCTTGCCGTTCCAGAGCTCCGGAATCTCCTCGACATCGAAATCGCCCGCGACAAACGCCTTCTCGATTTCGGCACGAAGGATGATGTGGAGGTGGTAGGTCAGTTCGTCCGCTTCGACCCTGATGAGATTGTCGGGGTAGATTCGGTTGGCTGCCTCGTAGAGCTCCTGTGGACTCGCTTCGGTGCCGAAGTGATCGTTCACGGCGTCGGCGTAGCGGTCCCAGAACGCCTTCGTCCGGCCGACGTGGTTCTCCCAGAACCTGGACTGGGACTCGTGGACGATCCCTCGAGACTGGCCGAGCGGCGTTCCGTAGTGTTCCTTCGGCAATCCGAGCTCGTAGGTGGCGTGGCCGAACTCGTGGATCGTCGCCAGCACCGCACCGAAGGGATCATCCTCCCGAAACCGCGTCGTGATCCGGCAGTCGTGCTGGGACCCAACAGTAAAGGGATGCGGCGAGGTGTCGAGGCGACCCCGGTCCCAGTCGTAGCCGAGGTCGTCGAGGAACTCCCGCGATAGCGCCTCCTGGGACGCTTCGTCGAACGTCCCATCGGCAAACGGGTCCGCGAGGTCCGGATCTCTGGACTGGAGGTCCTCGATCAGCGGGACGAGCTCGTCGCGGAGATCGTCGAAGATCGCCTCGACCCGATCGAGCGGGAGGTCGGGATCGATCCCCTCGAACATCACCCGGTAGGGGTCGCGACCCGCGTCGATGTGCTCGGCGCGGTCGACGTGGAGATCCCGGAGGGTTTCGAGGGTCGGCGCGAACGCCGCGAACTCGTCGTCGGCCTTGGCGTCCTGCCAGATTTGCTGGGCCTCCGAGCCCGTCCGGGTGATCTCCTCGACCAACTCGCCCGGCACCCGGGTTTCTTGCTCGTAGCTCCGGCGAGTCTCGCGAACGATCGCTTCTTGGGACTCGGTGAGGTCGGCCTCGGCCGCAGCATCGAGGAGATCGCCGGTCTCGTCGTCGGTGAGGAACTCGTGTGAGAGACTCGATAGCGCTGCCTGCTGGGCCGCCCGCGCCGGCGCGCCCCCGTCGGGCATCGTCACCTGTTGGTCCCAGTGGAGCACCCCGCCGGCGTCGGCGAGGTGGGACAGCTGCTCGACGCGATCGAGCAACTCCCGGTAGGCGTCGGGTGTGTCGTTGTCCACTGTCGGTACTGTGTCGGACTCCTGTGTGGGTGTCTCTGCCATGTGTAGTGTCGGTCGGGTGTTCGCTGAGGGTGCGTGTTCGGCCGCCGATACTCGCGCCCGGTGTGGCTCCGCTCGCTCGTCACCACCGATCGCCGCGGCCACATCCTCGCGCACTGTCCGCTCGCGAGAACAACCGATTCCCGGCGTTCGAGCGGCGTGCTATCAGTTACCGATGACTGCTACAAGAAAGGTTGCATTCGTTCCGGCGATCGGAGCACGAACGGCCACGTGCGTTTTTATCGTCGCCGCTCGATGGGTGACGCATGACCGACCAGCTGTTGATCTACGGATCGTACGGCTATACCGGCGCACTGATCGTCGAAATCGCCACCGAGGCGGGACTCTCGCCCACGCTCGCGGGCCGGCGTGCGGAGCCGGTCGAGCGCCAGGCTACCGACCGCGGGCTCGATCACCGGGTGTTCAGCCTCGACCATCCCGCGGTGATCGAGGCCCACCTCGACGAGTTCGACGCGGTGTTGAACTGCGCGGGCCCGTTCTCGGCCACCGCGGCACCGATGGTCGAGGCGTGTCTGCGGAGCGGCACCGACTACCTCGACATCACCGGCGAGATCGATGCCTTCGAATCCCTCGCCGAGCGCGACCGCGAGGCCGAGAAGGCCGACGTGACGCTGCTACCGGGCGTGGGCTTCGATGTCGTGCCCACCGACTGTCTCGCGTCCTATCTCGAAAGCCGGCTCCCGTCCTCGACACAGCTCCGGCTCGCGATCGACAGTATGGGGACGTTCTCGCCAGGCACCCTCAAATCCATCGTGGAGGGGCTCTCGCGGCCGGGTGCGGCGCGGATCGACGGCGAGGTCAGAACTGTGCCCCCCGCGTGGAAGACCCGCCGGATCGACCTCGGCGTGGGGCCGAAACCCGCGGTGACGATCCCGTGGGGCGATGTCGCGACGGCGTACTACACGACCGGAATCAAGAACGTCGAGACCTACGCCACCGTCCCGCGGCTCGCGGTCGCGATGATGCGACGGTCCGGTGCGCTCACGTCCGTGTTCGGTTCGGCGTCGGTCCAGCGCGCGCTGAATGCGGTGATCGACGCGACTGTCTCGGGGCCGACCGCCGCCGAGCGCGCGCGGAGCACCACCCGCGTGTGGGGCGAGGTCGAGAACGATGAGGGAAAGCGGGTCGCCGCGCGCCTCGAAACCCCCGACACGTACGACCTGACAGCGCGAACCGCCGTCGCGGCCGCGCGGCGGGTGGCGGCCGGCGAGGTCGCGCCCGGGTTCCAGACGCCGGCGTCGGCGTTCGGGCCCGAGTTCGTGCTCGCATTCGACGGCGTGGAGCGCGAGGACATCGAGGGATCGATGGGTGAACCCTTCGAAGCGCTCGCCGACGACTGATCGGGATCGACGACAACGCTTATTCTCGGCTCAGTAGTCGAGAACGCATGGACGATCCGCTCGTGTGGGCGACCCGTGATTCCACGGTCGCATACTCGTGTCCAGGGTTCGATATCGTGCGCGAGACGGTCGAACTTCCCGACGGCACCGAGACCGACTTCGATTACGTCGACGAGCCCGCCGCGGTCGTGGTGCTCGCGCTGACGCCCGACGATCGGGTGGTGGTGATCGAGGAGTGGCGCGAGGCCGTCGACCGGGTGAATCGTGGCCTTCCAGCGGGCACCGTCGAACCAGGCGACGACGATCTCGCGACCGCGGCACGGCGCGAACTCGAAGAGGAGACGGGCTACCTCGCCGAAGAACTCGATCATCTCACGACCGTCGAGCCGCTCAACGGGCTGGCGAACTCGGTCCATCACTACTTCGTTGCCCGGGACTGTCGACCGACCGGCGTACAGCGTCTCGACGACGACGAGTCGATCCGCGTCGAGACGACCACTCGCGACGATCTCTTCGACGCACTCGCCGCTGGCGAACTCCGTGACGGCCGCACCGTGCTCTGTCTGCTCTACCACGAACGGTTCGGCGACGGCTGAGTCGAAAACCGCGAGCATGAAGCCGATGAAGTGTGGTTGGCGCGCGGGAGTGCACGAAGCGCACGACTCGCGCGAGGGATGAGCGAGTGAGCGCAGCGAACGAGGGAATCGGCTGGGGAGGGTGTGGCCTGCGGTTCTCATTTGTGTCGGGATCGTAGCGGTCCTGATCACGGAGACAGCAACCGCCACCTACCCGACAACGATGGCGACCACGGGTGCCACGACAGCTATCGATGAGGAGAACGCAATCCTTAGGCGCGCGCCGGCGGAGATTCAGGAAATGAGCGGAGTTTTCGAGCAGCGAACGGCCGACGCTGCTGGCCGGATCGGCGAACTCGCCGTGCCGCGCTCGGGCGTCACGGTCGAGACGCCCGCGCTAATGCCGGTCGTCAACCCCCACGTCCAGACAATCGCGCCCGCTCGTCTGGAGGACGAGTTCGGTGCAGAGATTCTCATTACGAACGGCTACATCCTCTCTCAGAGCGAGGACCTCCGTGAGGCCGCGCTGTCGGCGGGCCTCCACGACCTCCTCGATTTCTCGGGGGCGATCATGACCGATTCGGGCTCCTTCCAGCTCGCCGAGTACGGCGATATCGAGGTTACGACGCCCGAAATCCTCGATTTCCAGTACGAGATCGGTTCGGACATCGGGACCCCGATCGATATCCCGACGCCGCCCGACGTGGGCCGCGACCGCGCCGAGCGCGAGCTTTCGACGACCCAGGAGCGCCTCGAACGCACCCACGAGGTCGAGACCGACGAGATGCTCGTGAACGCCCCGGTCCAGGGTTCGACGTACCCCGATCTCCGCGAGGACGCGGGCCGACACGCCCGCGGCACGGGTCTCGACGTGTTCCCGGTCGGCGCGGCGGTTCCCCTGCTGAACGCCTATCGCTACGACGACATGGTAGAGATCGTCACTGCGGCGAAGCGCGGGCTCGGTACGGGGGCTCCTGTTCACCTATTCGGCGCGGGCCACCCGATGATGTTCGCGCTCGCGGTCGCGACGGGCTGTGACTTGTTCGACTCGGCGGCGTACGCGCTCTACGCCCGCGACGATCGCTACCTCACCGTGCGCGGTACCGAGAAGCTCGCGGAGCTCGATTATCTCCCCTGTGAGTGTCCGATCTGTGTCGCGCACACCCCAGAGGAGCTCCGCGCGCTCGACGACGACGAGCGCGAACGCCATCTCGCCGAGCATAACCTCTACGTGAGCTTCGGCGAGCTCCGCCGGATCAAGCAGGCGATCCGCCGGGGGAACCTCCTCGAACTCGTCGAGGTGCGCGCGCGCGGTCATCCTGCGATGCTCGACGGATACCGCGCACTACTCGATCACGCCGATCGGCTGGAACGCGCCGATCCAGCGTCGAAGGACGCGTTCTTCCACCTCTCGGCCGAGAGCGCTCGCCGGCCCGAGGTCCGCCGCCATCACGACCGTCTCGAACGGCTCGTCCCCGAGGGCCACGTCCTGCTCACCGAGGGTGGCGAGAACAGCCAGTACGACGAGTCGTGGCGAGTCGTGCCACCCTTTGGTCCGTTCCCGCGACACCTCTCGGAGACGTACCCGCTCACCGCCGAGGTGCCCGAGCGGACCGACCGTGAGAGCTACGAGGCGGCGGCCGCCGGTATCGCCCGCCTCGCCAACGCCAATCCCGAAACGGCGTTCACGCTTGCTCACCGGGACTGGCCGGCGAGCGCGCTCGAAGGAGTTCCCGGCCGCGTCGCGACGATTCCACTCGAATCGATGGACGAATACGACGCGGCTGGCGAAACGGACCAATGACCGAGTTCTTCGAAGTTCACGACCGCGACGGGGCCGCCAGGATCGGGGAGGTCCGCCTCGACGATCCGCTCACGACGCCCGCCCTCTGCGACGACGTTCTCGCGGATGCAGGGAGTCTTTGGCCCGAAGACCGCGAAACACCATCCGGTGATTCCGAGCGCCTCACGGTGCTCCCGCACCGGGCACTCCCGGCGGGGACGCCGGACGAAGTCGGCGAGGCGTTCGCCCCCGAGTACCCGGACATCGACGCGCCGAGCGCCGCAGTCGTCTCGACGGAAACGGCGACCGACCACGCTACCGACGCCTACGCCCTCTCGGACGCTCAGGGAATCGTCGGCCACGCCCGCGCGTTCGTGGAGGCGATAATCGAGGTTCGAGAGGCGATCCCCGACGACACGGCGCTCTACCTTCCGGGTGTGGCGACGCCCGCGAACGCCTCGCTGCTCGCCTCCGCCGGCGTCGATCTCCTTGACACCGATCGGGCAGTGGTGAAGGGCACTCAGGGAAAGTACCTCACTTCGGACGGCGAACACTTTCTGGAGGACCTCGCCGAACTGCCGTGTGCGTGTCCGGCCTGCCAAGTGGGGCGCGACGAGTTCGACCGCCAAGACTGTGCGGCTCACAACGCGAACGTGCTCGCGGCCGAACTGTCGACCGTGCGCGAGCGGATCCGTCGAGGACGGCTCCGGGATTACCTCGAAGGCCAGGCCCGCCACGAGGGCTGGCTGACGGCCGCGCTCAGACGCTTCGATCAACAGTACGCGTATCTCGAACAACGGACGCCCGTACTCCGCCGCTCCGAACTGCTGGCCGCGAGCGAGGAAACTCTCGGACGGGTCGAGATACAGCGCTTCGCCGAGCGGGTGACGACGCGGTATCACAACCGCTTCGACAATCCGCTGGTGTTGGTGCCGTGCTCGGCGACGAAACCCTACAGCGAGTCCCAGAGCCACGAGCAGTTCCACAGCGCCATCGGGTTTCGGGCGCACACGGTGTCGATGACCTCGCCGATCGGCGTCGTCCCACAGGAGCTCGAATGCACGTACCCGGCCCAGCACTACGATTCGGTCGTGACGGGCGAGTGGACCGCCGGCGAGGTGAAGTTCGTGGCGAGCGTGCTCGAAGCCTACCTCGAACGCAACGAGTATTCGGGAATCGTCGCCCACGTCCCCGAGGACTACCGGCCGATCACCGAGCGTGTCGAGGATGCGCTCGGACTCGATTTCACGTACACCGTCGAGGATCACCCGACGACGGCCGACTCGCTCGCGGCGCTTGAAAACACGCTCGACGGCGAGCTCAAATACTCGAAACGCGAGCGCCAGCACAACACCGTCCGCGCGATCGCGGACTATCAGTTCGGATCGGGGGCGGGCGACGCGCTCTTTGGAGCGATCACCACGGAGAGTTTCTACCCAAAACTCCGAGTCAGCGACGAGAGCGAGACCCATCTCGCGACGATGGTACCTCAGTACGGCACGCTCGCGTTGACGCTTGCCGGTGCCCGCCGATGGGCCGAGAGCGACGCGCCAACCAAGACCGTGGAGATCGACGGGTTCGTCCCCCACGGCAGCGTGCTCGCACCGGGTATTGTCGACGCGAGCGACGACATCCGAGTCGGCGACGAGGTCGTCGTCGAGGGGCCGAAAGCGTTCGCGGTCGGCCGCGCCGAAATGAGCGGTCCCGCGATGGCCGAAAGTACGAGAGGCGTCGCCGTCGCGGTGCGCCACGTCGAGGAGACGTAGGGCTGCAAGCGAATCGATTTCGCTTCACACCGAAACCATCTGCCACCGGTAGTATTCCACGAAGAGAAGGAACAGGCCGGCAAGGATCGCTACTCCCAGTCCGAGACCCGGAGCGACGGCGAACGCCGAGGAACTCCCGTCCGCGAGGGGGTTGCCTGCATCGGCAGCCGACCCGATGACCTGCTGTTTGACCCAGACGTTCGAGCGCAACTGAAACAGCGCCAGTCCGACGATGGCGACACCGCCCGCGAACCGACACCACGCTCCGACCCAGCCACGGAGCCGCCACGAGAGGAGTAGAACGACGCCAGCAACGATTGCGACACCGCGACCGGGCCAGAGTGCGATCCCCGCAAAGCTCCGTGCCGATCCCAGCGGCACCTCCACGGTGGCCCACGTCAGGAGGGTCGACGCGAGCGCCACCACCGGTGGCCCGTACCGATCGACCCACGCCGAAACGAACCACGGGTACAGCCCGTGAGAACCTCCAGACTCCCGATGGCCTCGTCCTGTGCCCTCGCCCATGGATGACGCATCTACCTCGTTCGCCCACTTTCACTTTGGCATTCGTCGTCCGTGAGGTATGCCAGCGGACCAGACGCCGCCGACACGGTCGCTTCGACCTCGAAGCCGGTGGGGATTTACCGCTCGGTCGGGTAACTCCAGCA
>Ga0136571_100507_pt1 | contig 12321 bp, 7 predicted proteins | sample AntDeeMetageno81_FD_104643 | JGI IMG/M metagenome (GOLD analysis project Ga0136571, IMG submission 104643) | Saline lake microbial communities from Deep lake, Antarctica - Metagenome #81 | ecosystem: Environmental > Aquatic > Non-marine Saline and Alkaline > Saline | place: Antarctica: Deep lake...
CTGTGGGGAGAGAGCGTCCCGCTTGACAAGGCCGGACGCGATGACTTGCCTCGGGATGGGAGCGGTTGTGACACCGCCACGACTCACCGTGAGAAGAGCGTACCAGCGCAGATGACGCTCACGGCCTACGAAGAGCCGAAACCCTCTACCAGCGACGACTGACTGGTATTCCCCCTGCGTGGGAAGCCTCGCCGTTTACGGCGAGGAGGATGTCACGTCTCCATCCGAGTGTTCCGTTTCCCTTGTGAGTTCGTAGACAGCGCGTGATATACGCAGAGATCTTTTTACAGACAATTCAAATTCGACAGGAGTAGTTAGGTAGCCAGCTAGGCCAAACCCGAATATACCCCCAAAGGCCTGTATTAAAATCACGTTCATGAGAATACCGACCGGGAATCCAAAAACAGAGAATTCCCACACCATCTTAGCTATTTCAGATATCATATTCATCACTACTCACAAAAAATAAAAAATGTTCTGAACCGATGTTTCGAATATGAGTTATTGGTAAACCAGTGGAAGTGTTAACCTACACTATAGAAATTTGTTGGTTAAGTGTGTTGGTAAATTAGTAGCAGATTGGCTCCGTTGGGGATACACACATCGTTTGCAAAATGGAGGAGCCGTAGAATATGCTCAGAAACAACCTTTGGTTGGGGGACACCGTGTGCAAATTCTATTCGCTGGTTTTAGTTGAAGTTTTTAAGATGGGTATTTACCACAGAGTTGATTTTGGGAGTGTTGTCTTTGAGTTTAGCTAGTTGCGTGTCTTCTTGTAAAGTGTTTATCACAACGGAGGGGTCATTAACAATGGAATAGTACTTATGCACACCACGTAGAGGGCCATGCCCTTTTGTTTGTGATTGGACGAACCCATATGTTTCTGCTTCCTTTATATACCTAAGGAACATATCCTTTGATTTGCATTTTGTTTCTAATAAGCTAGTGATGTCGCCATACACATCATATGCAACTGAGTTTGGGATCATGTCCACGCTATCTCTTGAATATGCCTTAGTAGCAGCAACTGAATAAAGGGCCAACCGTTTGTGTTTCGACATTCCCTGCATCTGAGAGAGAGTCGCTTCTTTTTCTGTCTCTTTTTGAGCTCGTCTGACGTGATCTTCATTGACTTCTTGTTCATCTCCGTAATTAGCAATTTCACCCGCTTTTCGGAGGAGGCCTATTGCTTGGCGGGCATCGCCATGGTCTTGGGCTCCTAAAGCTGCACTAAGCTTAATTACTGCTTCTGAGAGGATTCCATTTTTAAAAGCGTCTTTTCTGTGGTTGAGTATAGACCGTAGTTCGTTAGCATCGTAATCTGGGAAAGCTATTTTTTCTGGGTTGTATGAGCTAAAAGCCCGGCTATCGAGATCTTGCATGAAGCTCGGGTCGTTTGTGAGGGCCGCTATTGACACGTCACAATTTTCCACTCCCAATTGCGTTGTCCGGGAGAGTTGGTAGATCAAATCGGAAAAGGCTGGAGACTCACTTTTCCGACTCCCTGTTAGTAAATCTACTTCGTCAAGGATCACCATCACTGAGTCGTAATGTGTTGAGATGAGTTCATATAAACGGTCGAGTTTGACATCTGTTGAGACTCCTTTGCGGGGGACGCCTATTTCTTCGCCCGCTTGGACAGCTGCCTGTTTCACTAAGGCGTATATTGCTCGATCATATGATCCTATTTTTTGACAGCTGAGTTCAAGAGTGGTAAAATCGATTGTTTCGGCTTGTGCAAGTTCAGCAGCAGTGTCGCATACAGAATTTATGATGAGCGATTTTCCAGTTCCAGTGGGGCCATATAACAGCAGATCGGGTGATCGGTTTCCATTAAGGACCGCCTGTAGATAGCTGATTGTTTGGTCAAGTTGCTGATCTCGCCCAACGATTCGATCAGGATCAATTATCGTTTTAGGGTCGAGGAGATTCTTATTTTTGAATACTGTTGTTTGGTTGTTTGATTCGAACCGGTCTCGAATTGGGTCGGTGTTGTGTTCGGTGCTATTCGCGTCATTCATGCAAAGAACACACTTTAGGAGATATAAATATTTAGTGGAAACCGTTTGCAATTTCTAATCGGAGGTTTTGATGCTTGAGAACCGTAGAAATAGCCGGGAGAGTATTCTCCAATATGAGTGTTTTTAGAATTTGAACACTGGTGGTTGGTGTCTAGGTTCGATGAGGTCACAGATTTAATTGATCTTCCCCACTCACACACGGCTCGGAGGACACCGTGTGCAAATTGTAGGTCGTGTCGTTTTGGTGGTGGTTTAGAGGGGGGACACCGTGTGCAAATTGTAGGTCGTGTCGTTTTGGCGGTGGTTTAGAGGGGGGGACACCGTGTGCAAATTGTAGGTCGTGTTCTACATGAATTGAGACGGGAGAGGTATGAGAGTATCAACGTATGTTGACATAACTCCCTTTGGGAACACGGTTTTAGTTTAACGAGTTTGTGTCAATGAAAAAGATAGGGGGGGGACACCGTGTGCAAATTGTAGCGATTGTAGAGTGGGGGTGGTGTCGACATTTTATTTTTGTGTGAAATGGGGTTTTAGGCGTTTAGCTGTTTATAGAGATGTTAAGAGATCCGCTTAAGCTGTTTTCTCAACTGTATTGATGTAGGGGAAGTTTTAATACACCATAACAACAACCAAATCCGTACTGCAACTGCATGAATTGTTGTCTAGAAACGATTTGTTTGTAGACAACAATGGTAGAAAAGTCTGATTACACGGCAATACGGTGCTCTATACCGACAATCACCCTCTAATATCGAAGAGTGTAGCCGAAAATGAGTATGGAGGTGTTCGCGTCTTCAATTTGCACACGGTGTCCCCCTCCCCCATCCCAAAAATCTGTTTTGGTCGGCGTGTGTTCATACTTCTCCACCGACATTAAGCGAGTCTCCGTAAGGTGTTTAAATAGACACAAACTACTTTCTGATAGAACATGAACAACACGAAACCAGTAGGCATTGATCTCGGTACGACTCGATCTGCTATCGCCCACTATGCCGTTGACGACGTTGAAGTGCTGTTCAACAGCGAGGGTGAGCCTGTTACGCCGAGTGTTGTCACGATTGACGAGGACGGCGATGACGCAACGGCTGGACAGGCTGCGCTGAATCAGGCTGTCCTCAACCCCGACCGCACGATCCAAGAGGTCAAGCGGAAGATGGGCGAGGATGTTGAGGTGACTGTCGGTGGTGAATCATACAAACCCGAGGAAATCTCGGCGCTGATTCTCCAGAAGCTCGTCGAAGATGCCAAAGAGAAGATCAACACCGACATCAATGAGGCTGTTATCACGGTCCCTGCGTACTTCGGGGAGAATCAACGCACCGCGACCGAGAACGCTGGGGAGATCGCTGGACTGGACGTTAAGCGGCTGCTGCCGGAACCGAGTGCGGCCTGCCTCGCCTACGGGTTCCAAAAGGGGAAGCTCGATGAAGACGTTAGTGAGAACATCTTCGTGTACGACCTCGGCGGTGGCACGTTCGACGCCTCGCTTGTTGATGTCGACTACGAGCTAAACCACGTTGAAACGCTCAACACGGACGGCCTCAATAATGTCGGTGGGGCAGATTGGACTTCCGTGATCGGTGGGTGGATCACCGAACAGGTGATTGATGCTGGCGGGGCCGACCCTAACGGTAACCCACAGGTCCAAAGCCAAGTCATGCAGAAAGCCCGCGAGATCAAGCATATGCTTTCCTCGAAGGAGTCTGCCCAGCTGGCAGGTATCGTCGGTGGGGTCGGCGTCGACGCCGAACTCACCCGCGACCAGTTCGAGGAGATGTCTGCTTATCTCCTCGAAGAGACCTTTGAGACGACCGACCAACTGTTCGACCGGGCTGATCTGGATGTCGACGACGTTGACAAGGTGCTGCTGGTTGGTGGCTCGACTCGGATGCCGCAGGTTCGGAACGGTGTCGAGGAATACTTTGGCATGGAACCGAGCGTTGAGTTGAACCCTGATCGGGCGGTCGCCCAAGGGGCGGCTATTCAGGCCGAGTTGCTGAGTGACCGAGCAACAGGCGTCACCGACGAGATTGTCGGTATTGATGATGGACTCGTCCTTGTTGATGTCGTCCCTCGGTCGCTCGGTGTTCGACTTCACGATGGGCGAACAAGCCACATCATCGAGTCGGACGACGAGATCCCTACTGTCGTACGCCGCGAGGACTTCCGCACCGTCGAAGACAATCAGACGGCTGTTGAGTTCCCGATCTTGGAGGGTGAATCCGAGGACGCCGACGACAACGACAAGATTGGTGACATCCGCCTAGACGATATCCCGCCCCGGTCTAGTAACGAAGACTCGCTTGCAATCGAGTTCGAATTGACTAGCGACGGTACACTACAGATCGAAGCAGAGGATCTGAAGTCTGGTGAGGCGGTCAACGCCACCTTCGAGTCGGCTATCAGCCGCGACGAAGAGGAAATCTCTAAGTCGCAGGCTGAGTTACCCGATATGTAGCACCCGATGGCCCCCTCTGAGTCTGGTGACAACAACACCGAATCGCCTACGTCGGATTCTTCTTCGCAGTCTGGTTCCACTCCTGGGGCCGACACCCCGTTCGCACCGTTGGCTGCGGGATACCATACACGATTAGATGTGCCGATCAATGCTCCAAAGAAAGTAGTCCGGAAGGAAGGAAAGAAAGCTGCGAACACATTCCACCCGGACAAACAAACTGAAGATTTTGATGAGGAAATCTACGTTCGAATCTCGACAGCTAGAGAGACACTCCAAGATTCAGGAGAGAGAGACGATTACCAATTGTTCTGTTTAAATTTCGGGGTGGTAGATGGGACTGAAAAATACGAGACATGGAAGCAACAAGGGAAACCCCAATCTGCGTCTGAAGTTGTCACCCGCGAGCTGAAAGGCACTCCCCACGAGTACATTCCGCTGTCGGAGCTAGAGTCCCACACGCCAATCCCGCGTGAGCGAGATCCACCACAACAGGAGCCTAGCGAGAGTGACGCTGATACCAACACCCCCGAAACAACAGATCGGGATGTATCTGAAGACTCGACCGACTCCAACGGAGATGATCCTTTAGAACAAACCACTCACACTGGGTCTGGGGCAGGACTCACCGATCAAATGGATATTATACTGAGCGAATACACGCCTACAATTGTGCGATATTCCGGTGATAGACGGGAGATAGGGTTAGAAATGCTTCCCGGGAAATACAATGTTTTGTCTATCTCTGGGTGGGCCCAACACGACCTCCATTTCAATATTTCCGATGGGGGATTGACGAATGAGTTTGATGAGCCGGTCGACGTAACGTGGGACGATCTACCTTCGCCGGGACACCACCGATTCAAGACAGACGATATGGAATTAGTGATCGATCTTTTGGGAGAGGGGGATGCAGATGTGGGTCCTAACACCCATCACGACAGAGGCGGCTCATCTACCGGTGCCACTGCTCCAAAACACCAAGAAACAACCACCCCACCGAAAGACTCTGCTGACACCTCTGCTTCAGGACTCCAGATTTCGCCTATGAATATTTTGTTAAAGACTGTTGCAGGTGTGGTCTGGGTCGGTGTTGCACTCTCCCCATTCCTCACAACACTTGCGTCTGCTGGGTGGGTTGCTTTGTTGCTCCCGCTCAAGAGGACTGGATTTTGGATATCCACCCTCTTCACAACCTACTTGATCTTGCCATTGGGCTTCGTCGGTCTGCCACATCCCACTGGCAACGTACCTCTCCCGTTTGTATTGGTGGGGGTGATCATCTCTGCGGGGCTTTCTTTCTCGACTATCCGCAAGGGATTGTTGGGCAGGAGGTGAACCGCCTCGGGCCAAGTCTTGTAATATTCGCCTCTCTCAGTCTGTGGAAACCCCAACCCCGTAACGTTATTATACAACAAAAAACCACTTCTTGTAGAATCGGGATATACATAGGAGAACTGCAAATGTCATCACAAGAGTCTTCGACTGCTGAATTCGACCCCCACGCCGGGACATATCATGAACGGTTGGGCATTTCATTAGACGCAGATGCAAGCACGATCCGCACTGCTGGAAAGCGGGCATTTAACGAATACCACCCAGATAATACCTCTGGAGACACCCGCAATCTCTATGATCAGGTGAAACAAGCCCGTGACACACTCCAAGATGATCTCTCACGGAGGAGCTATCGCGTGTTCTGCGAGCAGGTCGGAGGAGCTGAGGGGACTCGTCTTTACGAAAAGTGGGTTATGGGTGGGCGGTCACAATCGCCTGAAGCGTGGATTGAGGCAAACTACGACCCCGACAGTAATAGTGGCGACAGTAGCAACGATAGCGACAACGATAGCAATACCAGTAGTAGCGACAGTAGCTCTGGGACAGCTGGCGAGAGGAGTCGACCGTCTCCTACACCTCGAACCCCGTCGCCATCTTCGTTTGAACCGACGCCTTCAGACACAGAATCCGAGTCGGGGTCTAATTCCAATCCGACAGGAGGCTCTTCTTACCATTTTGAGGCTGGCCTCTCTGAAGACGAGCTTGGCTACGTCCTCCGTAACCTAGAGGCTCCGGTAATCCTCGATGGCGACGGGAGTGTGGAGTTTGATGAAAGGCGAAAATCGCTGATGATCAAATCTGTGTTTGACTACGACATCAGAATTGATCTATTTGCCGGGGATCTCGCCGGGCATGATGTCTCTCGGATCACCCCAAACCTCCGTCGTTTATTGGGCGGTGTCTATGTTTCTCTAGACCAGTCTGAGGACGTACTTGTGTTTAGCCATGAAAGAGCGACCGGCACACAGAGCGTCTCCGTGAGTCTAACTCAAAAAACGTCAATCGGAGGGTCTCCCGAAGACCCTTCTGAGTCTAACAACGACCAGCTACCGGAGATAACCCGTTTGGATACCCACCCAATAGGAGATCCTATTGTGTCGACTGAGACTGAATTAGAAAGACTGATTGACCAAATAGGGGACTTACAGTTGATAGAATCGTCCTACAGACAGACATCTGTTTGGCATGATACTGTGGGCGAATCTATTGAGATCACCACTCCGAGCAAGTCGTTTTCCATCAGTCTGTTTGATGGACAACCCTGCATCGAAAACCAGGATAGGCGTATCTCCACTCGGAACATAGATTTCAATTACGACCCCATCCTCCAGCGGGTGTTGGTGACTACTGGTGGTGGGTCTGTGTATTTCGCACTCAACAGTGAGATTCCTAAAGAGCAAAGAGTGTACGAATGTGCTGAACAGGAGTCTGATTCGTCAACTAGTCAGAGTCTGTTCAGCCGGGTGCTGGGGTACATCAAACCCACGTCTTCGTAGCGTACTTATGACGAGAACGTCAAAATCAGAGTAGACACAAACCTTCCATTGTTATCTAAATACTCTCTCTTATGCCCACACCCGACAATATCGACCCCGACCCTGACGCTGTATGCTATCATCATCGGTTAGATGTGCCTATCGATGCCGATTCCACAACCGTTCGTAAGGCGTGGAAGGTTGCATCGAGTATGTACCATCCCGATACAGGGAATCCCGAAGCGACCCAGAAGCGGTACGTCAGGCTTCAGAAAGCTCGGGATGTGCTTTCCGATCCTGAAGCACGCGAGTCATATCAGCTGTTTTGCGACGAGTTCGGCAACGAACACGGGACAGAGTGTTATGAGGATTGGATTGTCCAAGGGCAGCCAAAGACACCCGAAAGATGGGTTTCTTCGTGGGAGCATACGGATTCCCCGGAGCTAGATGAAGACAGCCCCAGCGAGGATTCTAGCTCTCCTGCTGACGACCAGCATGAACCCCCCCAATTCGATGGGGCTGCCCCGAACACCAAGCGTCAGTTCGCGTTTTCTCTAGACCGAATTACAGAAATTGAATCCGCCATTGATGATCCGCAAATCACCCGGTCCAACTTTGATGCGGATGGGATCTCGGTGACAAGACCGTCGACCGAGCGAATGCGACTGTATATCCGTGGGTTTCTGTCTGGGGAGATGTACCTCGACTTGGACAGCGGGCATCTTGTTGGCCCACATCCTGTCCAAGAGGTCGATTCGAACTATCAGCGCGATCCAGATATCATCGGGTTTGCTGATGGCGAGGGGCGGCGCTTGAACATCGAGCTTGGTGGGTCTCACACTGGTTTTGAGGCCACTCCCGACCCATCCCCGTCCACTGACAGTGACGACTCAAAGAGCACTGAGGCCTCAGAGAGCATATTTAACGAAAAGGGGCGTGATTTTTTCAATTCTATCAAACCGACTCTCTCGACAAATCCGGTCAAATCGATCTTCCCACCGGCCCAGTCGGTGTTGGAAACGCCGGGGAGCCTTCTGCTTCGGTGGGAGTTCCCTCGCAATTTCTCCATCCGAGTGTTCACTGCCATCTTCTTTGGCCTTCTCTTGGTCGGTACAGATTCTCCGACGCTGGTGAGTGGCACTCTTATTGGGTTCTCTATCTTTTTCCCACGGTTTGGGCCGTGGGCGAATTCCGTAGGGATCGTGGCTACTGTTGTGTTCCCGTCTAGCTTTGTGGCCTTCCTCCACTATTTCACGGGGTTGGTCGGCTCTGTTGGGTACTACCTCTGGGTACGCGGGACGCCACTTGACCCATACTCATCTCGTTGAGAACGGCTTTGGGCGGGGCTACAAGTCGTACACGCTTATGCTGGTCTCATCCGCCGACAGGAATCCTGGGGCGCCCATCGGAGTTATGAATTCTTTGAGGCTCCCACTCCAATCGGGGGTTGTGCTGTCGGTCGGTGGTTCTCCAACTGCTGCTGGGAGCTCTTTCCAAAGCAAAGCCTCGTCGTAGATCGTTGTATCTGCGGGGATGTGCGAGAGAAGCGATTCAGCGGCGATCACGATGAGTTTGTTTTTGTGCCTCGTAAACGAGACGTTCGCTCGGTTCTGTTCCAGGAGAAATTCGTTTTCTGCGCGGATGTATTGGGGGTCGGTCGCTGTCGCACTCACGATCATGAGGTCGTTTTCGCCACCTTGGAACCGTTCGACGGTCTCGACGAACGTTGTCTCGCCCAACTCGATGTTCGTTGTGACATCTGCATCTGCCTCAAGATTTTGCAGCATTTCCCTGAGGCGGCTTCGTTGAGCGTTGTGCGGGGTGACAAGCCCTGCTGTGGCGTCTGGGTGGTGGTTCTGCAACAATGCTTGAGCAATTGTCGCCTCTAGGACGTTCACCTGCTGGTACGTTGTCTCTGAGTCGTAGGTGATTAGGGTTACCTCCCCACCTTCGAAGGCTGTCTGCAGCGGCGTCGTGGTTGCTGTATGCTGTGTCTGGATGTCGTTTGGATCAACTCCTGAACTGTAATCGATCCCGTCTTCCTCGTACACGGTCGACCGGATGAACTCGGCTGTGTCTGGGCCGAATCGGTACGTCGTATCGAGCTTGACCATCGGGATCTCGTTTGCATCGGCGTCGATATCTGATTGGTAGCTGTCGGCTGCTTCCTCTGGCAGAACGGTTTTGTCGCCGCCCAAGAGCCGGAAGTAGTCCAACGCCGAAAGGAACGGGGCTGCTTCTGTTGTCGACCGCCTTGTTTCATCTCCCCAATCGTGTTTCTGCACCGGCGGGAGCTGGCGGTGGTCGCCGCTCACCAACAGTTGTGCCTCTCTTCGCATCCCCACGCCCGCGAGGATGAGTTTCGGCGTCGTGAGCATCGAAGCCTCGTCTATTGCAAGAAGGTTCCAGTGGGATTGGTCTGCAATCTCGTTTGGGTCTGCATCGTCTGCGGAGAAGTGTTTTAACAACCCCCACGCCTTCGTGGGCGTGGCGAAGATCAACGTGTGGGTGTTTCCATCTCCCCCGCTCTTATCGGCGTGTGAGTCGTCTGTGTCGGCTTCGGTGAACGCCCCGAATGTCTGTTGGGTGGGTTCTGTCTCTTCTTGGGGTGTTGTGCTCGAACCCGTCTCCGAGAGCGATTCGGTGACGCCGGTGAGATTGTTATGAATTTTTTGAAGACGTGGGGCGTCCTCGTCGTTGTTGTAGTCGAGGTATTCCGCTTGCGATTGTTTGATTGCTGGTTCGTTCCCGGTCAAACGGATGATATCGACCTTCTCGGGGTCGACCGGCGCGTTGTCTTCTCCTGAGATTGTGTCTAGGAGCTTCGACGTATCCTCCAGTACCTCGTCGATGGCTGTATTCGACGGGGCAGTGATTAACCCGTTTACCGATTCCCCTGCCTTTTCGGCGGCGTGGACTCGCGCTAGCAACCCTGGCGACAGTGTACCAGCTGTTTTCCCCGTTCCGGGTGGACCCTGCAGAAGGGTGACTTGATCATCCGACTCGATGAATTCTTGCTGGTTCTCGTTTGGATAGGTCTCTGGTGGGATTGTGTCTTCGATCCATTCTGTGAATGTTTCGAGGGTGTCCCTGTCGAAAGTAGTGTCTCGTAGCGCGTCTGGATTGTTGGCTCCGTATCTCAACTCCTCCAAGAGTTCGTGAAGGGCATTGCTCTCAATATTCGCCAACGCTTTGTCTGCCCTGTCGGCAGTAAGGTTATCGGTCAGTGGATCGAGGATGAGCGACTCGCCGGGAGCGATATACGTGTAGTTGTCTTGATCGGCGCGGTCTTTGTCTGTGGTATAGTTCCGGTGGAAACTGTCGAATTGACCCGGTTCCCAGTATTCGTTCCGGAGCTCGAATTCGATTGTCCCCGCTCTCATGTCGATTTTTTTGATGCTTGCGTTGACTCCAGCCTCGATTTCGTAGGGCTCGGATATTGTTTGATCCGTTCGTCCGGGGTCCAGCGGGTTGGCCACCATCCAGTCCCCACTGCTTGTCCCCTCGTCCCCTTTCTGCTTGCATACGCGCTTGACCGCCCGCGCGTGGTCTCCGAACAGTTCGTCGTACCGGAGATATCCCTTTACAGTCACACAGAGGCTGTTGCCCTTGTCCTCGTCTACTTCATCCACCTCTACTGGGAGAGATTCGCCTGTTAGAATCCGTTGGGAGGGAAGATCCCTGTACAATTCGTATATTTCTCTCTGTCTAGTGGTGTGTTCCATCCACAAGTAGTCTCTTGACGCTTCTCCAATCGTAAGGGGCGTGTGGTCGTCGTGCGTGAGCGTCGTGGCGTCGACGGGCGTTTTGTTCTCAGCGAGGGTTTTGTCCCGGTAAATGAGGCTCCGTTCGACGTGTTCGAGTACGTCGCAGAGGTGCTTCCCAACAGTCTCTACATCCGTAGGAGTCACCTGTTGTGTTTTGTCGCTCGCGTCGTGATACAGGTACGAATCGATCTCGTATTGCACGACTGACGATGAGGTGTCGACATCCAGATCGGCTTTCCACTGTTCGTCGATCCGCCCAATGGCTGCCCAATGATACCCTAGCGGGATCTCGGCACCGTGCCTGAATCGTGTTTTTAGCCCGTTCAATTGTTCGTGCTCGGTTGGGTCGACTCGGAGATCGCCGTTTTCCATCTCCCAGTCGACGGTAACATTGAACAGCCGCCTGTTGAACACTTTTCGCAGATCGACTTCGGATTTGGTCTGCGTATATGCTGGGGTGTAGCTCCACTCGTCGAACGATCTCGACTTGCTGTAGTCTTCTGACGGGGGCTGGAGTTCGTCGTAGGCGTGCATGAGCCCATATGATGGGGATGCGATACTGACTCTGGATTTCACCTCTGGTTTGAGATGGCTCACCCGTAGTTTGTCGGCACCGGGATTGCCTTCAAGCAAATTTCGAAACGCATCGATCTGAGGGGCATTAGCACGTTTGCAGGCTTCGACTAGTTGTGTCTGTTCGCTCGGTGTATAGGTGTAAATATGCAAAAGGGGGTGTTGTTGATCGGTGAGATCCACAGACAACCCATCGGTAACTGACTGGATTGCACTGTAGAGTTTTGAAGAGAACTCCTTCAGTAGGTCTTCTTCGGCTTTCAGCGATTCTTCTTCGCCTGTGGGGGCGGTACTGGAGAGCGCCGATACTCGCTGTGGCTCCGTGTCGCTGGCAGTTGCTGTCACCCTTGCGCTGAGTTGGATAACACGGTCTCTAAGGTGGTCCTCTTGGATGTTTAGATATACCCTGATCATTGAGCCGCGTTCATACTCAAACTCAAAGTCCTCCGGTGGGTTGTCTTCCGGCAGTTCGCATCGGCCAGTTCCTGGCACCCACGCTGCGGGGAATGTGTCTTCATCTGTGTCTGACAGTTGTTTTTGGATTGCTTGGGCACGGTATACGATGTTTGGGCTCTGTTGAAATCCTTGAAGATTTACATGTTTGTCGTGTAATTCCATGAGATGAAGACCCTCCCGAAGTCGCAGATTCTCCGTTTTACTGAGAAGGCGATCCACCTAGCACGCCGAGC
>Ga0136571_100508_pt1 | contig 12300 bp, 7 predicted proteins | sample AntDeeMetageno81_FD_104643 | JGI IMG/M metagenome (GOLD analysis project Ga0136571, IMG submission 104643) | Saline lake microbial communities from Deep lake, Antarctica - Metagenome #81 | ecosystem: Environmental > Aquatic > Non-marine Saline and Alkaline > Saline | place: Antarctica: Deep lake...
AGTTCGCTCCGTGTCCGCCGGCACCGCGTTCTCCTCGGCGTCGCTGGCGTACCGGAGGTGGAGGTCGTACTCGCCCGCGCTCTCGACGTTCTCGATCGTCCACGAGACCGACGCTCCCGTGTCGGCGTTGTTCGGGTCGACGGCGACGTACCGACTGCCCTGGGCGTTGGCCCACTTCGCGGCGACCGGGAACTCCTCGATCTCGCCGAACTCGGCCTGGGCGACCCCGCCGACCTCCAACATCGCCGGCTGATCGGCGAGGTACGAACTCGGGAGGTCCGCGACCATCTGGAGCCCGCTGAAGTAGGTGGGATACATCGCGAGCTGTTTGGCTCGCGTGGTCTCGATCCCGCCCGAGCCCGAGTCCATGTCGAAGATGCCGGGAGTATATTCAACTGGACCGCCGAGCATCCTGGTGAACGGGAACGTGACGTGGTGTGAGGGGTCGATGTACCCGAAGGAATCGTACTCCTGGCCCAGCACGCCCTCGCGCGTCATCACGTTGGGGTAGCTGCGGCGCTCGCCGGTCGGCTTGATCGGCTCGTGGACTTCGAGCATCTGGCGCTGTTTTGCGGCCTTTCGATAGACAAGGTGGTGGTGGTTCACCAGCGCCTGGCAGTGGTGGTTGTAGGTGGTGTCGTCGATCGAAACACCGTTATCGGCGACATAGCCCGTCTTGATCGACCGAATCCCCTTTGCCTCGTAGTCCGCGAACGGGTTCGGGTCGTTGTCGAGTTGGGCTTCGTAGTTCGAGACGTTGCCCGCCGTCTCGTTGTGAGCGGTCATCTCGACCGACGGATCGAGTCCTTGGCCGAAATCGACGATTTCCTGCCAGTCGAAGTCGGGGTAGGGATCGTCGAAGTCCATCGTGGAGCCGTTGCCCGGGTACGAATCCCACCCCTCGTTCCAGCCCTCGACGAGCACGCTCGGAATTTCGTGCTCGCTCGCGAACTCCATGTAGCGTTTCATCCGGCCGGTCTGGGCCCCGTGGTTGCCGGTCTGCGGGCCCACGTACTCCCAGTCCGCCCGGCCGGTGATCATGAGCCACCAGACCCCGATGAACTTCTGGGGCTCGATCCAGTCGGTTCCCTGAGGGAAGTCGGCGGGATCACGCGGCTCGTTGAGGTTGACAACGAGGTTCGACTCGACGAGGTCACCCGGTCGCTCGCCCACCTGTATCGTGCGCCACGGCGTCCGGTGTGGCGCTGCCGCCGTCACCTTCGTCCCGTCCGGGAGCGGCGCGAGGTTCGATTCGAAGGTCGTCGAGTCGTCCGACGCTGGGCGAACAGCCATTGGGGCGTAGTCCACGAGGTTCGCCTCGTGAACGCTCACATAGCGATCCTCGGCGGCCTTCATCGTGATCGGCGTGTGCGCACCTCCCGTCGGGCTCTGTGAGCCGATCGCCGAAAGCGGCGTCTCCTCGTAGGCGTACTCATAACTGTTGAAGTCGCTCTGGATCCACCACGAGGTGTAGTCGTCGGCGAAGGCGAACTCCGTTCGCTCCGAACTGATGGCGAACTCGCCGAACCCGCTGTCCTCGGGGAAGACGAACCGGAAGCCCACGCCGTCGTCGAACACGCGGATCGCCAGCGTGAGTGCGCGACCCGGACTCCCGGTCTCTCGAAGCCCCACGCGAAGCTCCGCGTAGTGTTCGCGGATCTCGTCGTACTGATCCCAGACCGGCGTCCACGTCTCGTCCACCGTCGCACGCTCGCTGCCGGTGACGGCGATCTCATCGTTGAAGGCGGCCTGGTTCTCGAATGCGAAGCCGAGCGTCGACTCGGCGATGACGGTCGTTCCGCCGTGGGCGATGCGGTAGCTCGGAACGCCGTCCGTGACGTCCACCGTGACCGCGACGGTTCCGTCGGGCGAGGTGATCGTCTGGGTGGACGAAGCGTCGCCCCCAGTCACCTGTGCGGCGGCGTCGTCCGCGACGGTGAGCGAGAACGCCGATGCCGCAGCCAACGACGCGAGGCCGCCGACGAACTGCCGTCGTCCGAGTCGTTGTGAAGTGTGCTGACTTTGTTCGTCAAACATCGACTGCCACGTCACACCGTACATCAATAAGCATTATTTCAGCTCAGGATAAATTCTCTTGGGCAGACGTACTGTCCCGTGAGTGGATATCGAGACGGTGGCGCGACGAGGAGAATGGCGATCGTGGCGGGATCACCGACGGCTCGCCCCGATATCGGACGTTTCGCACGCGGGGAATCGACGGGCGCGGGACCCTCGCTTCTCGAAAACGGTCGTATCGCAATCTCCGCTATGTATGGCTTCTCCGCGCCGATCTCGACCGTTTCAGGAGTGATACCCGGTAGCGAGTAAATCCACGAAAGAGTTTTACTATCGGCTTTCAATACTCGTGTGTCGAGAGAACCATGACAGACTCAGACTCAACACACTCACGGCGGTCGTACCTGAAACGCGCGGCGGTGGCAAGCACGGTCGGTATGGCGGGTCTCGCCGGCTGTACGGGCGGTGGCGGTGGTGACGGTGGCGGCAGTGGCGACGGCGGCAGCAACGACAGCGGTGGCAGTAGTGACGGCAACGCGAGCGGCGACGGCGGCAACGCCAGCGGTGACACCGAGACCAGCGGCAGTAGCTCGGACCAGGCGCTCGAAGTCCTCCACGCGTGGACCGGCGGCGACGGTCAGAAGGCGATCAACGCGCTGACCGACAAGTTCAGTGAGCAGTACCCGGACATGAAGACCGACTTCCGCCCGATCGGCGGCGGCGGCAACACCAACCTCAACACGGTGATGTCGAAGCGCCTCGGCAACAGCAACCCGCCGAGCACCTTTGCGGGGTGGCCGGGCGCGAACGCCATCCAGTACGAGGGCATCCTCGGCAACGCCAGCGAGGTCTGGGATGAGTTCGAGGACAAACACATCGAGGAGGCCGTCGAGGCCTCGAAGTTCAACGAGAAGTTCGTCGCCGTCCCGATCGGTTCTCATCGACTCAACGACCTGTTCTACAACGTCAAGGTCGTCGAGGAGGCGGGCGTCAACCCCGACGAGATCAGCGACGTCGAGGGACTCGTGTCGGCGCTGAAGACAGTGGGCGAGAACACCGACGCAGTGCCGATGGCCCACGGGATGAAGCTGCCGTGGACCACCCTCCAGCTGTTCGGTGTCAACTTCCTCAGCACCCAGGGCTACGAGGCGTACATGAGCTTCACCCAAGGGGAGGGTGACAAGGAGAAGGTCGCGTCAGCGCTAGAGACCACGAAGGGGCTGCTCGAAAACTACATCAGCGACGATGCCTCCTCGATCGGGCTCACGGGCGCGAACCAGATGATCATGCAAGGCAACGCGGCGTTCATCCACCAGGGCAACTGGGCCGCCGGCGCGTACAAGGGCAACGACCTGAAGTACAACGAGGACTGGGGTGCGGTAACTTACCCCGGCACCGAGGGGATGTACACCCTCCACATGGACTCCTTTATCTACCCCGGCAACAACCCCACGCCGCAGAAGACCAAGAAGTGGCTCTCGTACGTCGGGACGAAAGAGGCCCAGGTGACGTTCAACACCCGGAAGGGATCGATCCCGACCCGGACCGACATCGCGACCGACGAGTTCGGGGAGTACCTCACCAACACGATCGAGGACTTCCAGAACGCAGAACAGAAGCCCCCGACGCTCGCCCACGGGCTCGCGGTGCCGCCGACGACGCTCACCAACCTCAAGGGCGTCGTCAACGACAACTTCAGCGGCCCGTTCGACGTCGACGCAACCGCCGAAGGGATGCTTCAGACGATCGAAGACGGGCAGGCCTAACCGGCCGCCCATGTCCGTTCTCCGTTCGCTCGTACGATCGCTTCGCCGGAACGGCCACGGTCGAGACGACTCCGACGAAGTCGCCACCGACGGCGGCACCACGGTCGAGGGCGAGGTCGGCTCCGGCCACACCCGCTCGACGCTACAGCGGTACTGGACGAGCGACTTCGTCCGGTCGATGCCGTACTGGCTGATCCCGTTCGCAGTGATCGGGCTGTTCGTCTACGGCGCGATCGGCTGGAACTTCGTCATTTCGCTGACCGACTATACGGGGTTCGCCGCCGCCGAGTACAACGACCTCGACTTCGAGATGTACGTCGAGGCGCTCACCGCGCCGGAGGTCATCGCCGCCGGCCGGAACACGCTCGCTCTCCTGATCGGGTTCACGCTCGTCTGTCTCGTCGTCGGCCTCGGCGTCGCGGTCCTGCTCGATCGTAAAGTCAGATTCGAAGGCACGCTTCGGACGATCTACCTGCTGCCGATGGCGCTTTCGTTCATCGTTACGGGCCAGTTCTGGCTCTGGATGTACAACGTGAACAACGGCATCGTCAACGCCTTCGTCGGGCTGTTCGGGCTTGGCCCGTACAACTGGGTCGGCAACCCCGACATCGTGCTCGGAGCGGTGATCTTCGCGCTGGTCTGGCAGTTCAGCGGCTACTGCATGGTGGTGTATCTCGCCGCGCTGCGGGGCATCCCGAACGATCAGTTCGAGGCTGCGCGCGTCGACGGGGCCAGCACGTGGCGAATGTACTGGCGCGTGATCGTGCCCCAGCTCAAACCCGCGACCGTCAGCGCGACCGTCGTGTTGATGCTGTTCGCGCTCAAGGCCTTCTCCTTTCTCTACGCGCTGTTCGGCGGTTATCGGCCGACGAAAGGTGCCGACATCCTCGCCACACTGATGGTGCGCCAGGCGTTCCAGCTCCAGCGGTGGGCGTACTCCTCGGCGATCGCGATCATCCTGTTCGTGATGACGCTCGGGGTCATCGCTCCCTATCTCTACTACCAGTACAAGGGTGATCACCTGTGACGGCGGCCGACGCCGGAACGGCTGATTCGGGGGCACGAGAGGCCTCTGATGGGTTCGATCCGTGGCGGATCGGACTGTACGCCGCGCTCGTGGGACTGTTGCTCTTCTATCTGGCTCCGATCGAGACCGGGCTCGTCACCTCACTCAAGACCGACGGGGCGGTCGTCGAGACCCTCCCGTACGTTCCGCCGGGGCTCGACGGGTTCACGCTCGCGAGCTGGGCGACCGCGCTCGACGCGCTCGTTCGCGGGATGGTCAACAGCCTGCTCTTCACGATCCCGGCCACGATCCTGTGTGCGATCTTCGGGAGCACGGCGGCGTACGGGCTGACCCTCGTCGACTGGCGCGGCCAGATCGGCGTTCTCGTCCTGTTCATCGCGGGGATCTTCATCCCTTACCAGGCCGTGATCGTCCCGATCTCGCGGTTCTGGTCGAACTACGTCGATCTCGTCGGCCTCCTTTCCCCGCTCTGGGGACTGCCGGTGCTCAAGCCCCACTGGGGGACGCTACTCGAACTCATGATCACCCACGTCGCCTACGGGATCCCGATCGCGACGCTGCTCTTTCGCTCGCACTATCAGACCATCTCGACCGAGATGCTCGAAGCCGCACGCCTCGACGGCGCGAGCGTCACCAAGATCTACTACCGGATCGTGCTGCCGCTGTCGCGGCCGATGTTTGCGGTGGTGTTGATCTTCCAGTTCACCCAGATCTGGAACGAGTTCCTGTTCTCGCTCACGCTGGTGTCGAGCGCGAGCAGTCCCGCGGCGTCGGTGACCCTGATCCTCTCGGGGATCGGCGAGGCTCAGTCGGGACTCGACTTCCCGCTGCGGATGGCGGCGGCGCTGATCGCCGCGATCCCCACGATCCTCGTCTACGTCCTGTTCACCGACGAGTTCGCCGAGGGGGTGCGCACGTGATGTGCACCGCCCTCGTACGGAGTGATTACCATGGCTAACCTCGCGCTCGACCACCTCACCAAGGAGTTCGGCGGCGGCAGCGATCGGATCGTGGCCGTCGACGACGTATCGCTCGACATCGACGACGGCGAGTTCCTCGTCCTCGTCGGCCCCTCGGGGTGTGGGAAATCCACGACCCTCCGGATGATCGCCGGCCTCGAAACCACTACCGACGGCGAGATCAGGCTGGGTGAGCGTCGGATCAACGACCGCGAGGCCAAGAACCGCGACATCGCGATGGTGTTCCAGAGCTACGCGCTCTACCCCCACATGACGGTGCGCGAGAACATGAGCTTCGGGCTGGAGGAGTCGACCGACCTCGGAGACGACGAGATCAACCAACGGGTCGAGGACGCCGCGACGACGATGGGGATCGATGACCTGATCGACCGCAGGCCGGGCGAACTCTCCGGCGGCCAGCAACAACGGGTCGCGCTCGGGCGTTCGATCGTCCGCGATCCCTCGGTGTTCTTGCTCGACGAACCCCTCTCGAACCTCGACGCGAAGCTCCGCTCGCAGATGCGGACCGAGCTCCAGCGCATCCAGGAGGATCTCGGTGTCACCACCGTGTACGTCACCCACGACCAGACCGAGGCGATGACGATGGGCGACCGAATCGCGATCCTCGACGGCGGCCAGCTCCAGCAGGTCGGCACACCCCTCGAATGCTATCACGAACCCGCAAACCAGTTCGTCGCGGGGTTCATCGGCGAGCCCTCGATGAACTTCTTCGAGACCACGGTCGAGGACGGCCGACTCGTCGGCGTGGCGCGAAGCGTTCGAGAATCGCAAGGCGATTCTCGCAGCCCATCAGAAGCACAGAGCGCTTCTGAGGACGCCACGGAACAGTCGAGCGGGGAACGGAGTGACCCGCGAGTCGGCGACGGGTTCGAGTATCCCCTCGCCGAGGAGACCCAGGAATCGATCGACGATACCGACCGCGTAACGCTCGGGGTGCGACCCGAGGACATCGAACTCGTCGACGCGGCCGAAAGCGATCACGACTTCCGAACCGTGGTGGACGTGGTCGAACCAGTGGGAAGCGGCAACAACATCTACCTCGCATTCGAGGGCCATGAGGAGGCGGCGTCCGAACTCGATATGGAGGAGTCCCGGACGTTCGTGGCGACCATCGGCGGCCTTCAGCGTGTCGAGGCGGGCCAGCCCGCGATCGCGCGGTTCCCCGAAGACGCGATCCACCTCTTCGACACCGAGACCGGCGACGCGCTTCGTAATCGCAAACTCGACGACGTCGAAACGGTCGAACCGCAGCTCTGAGCCGCGACAGTCGACTTTTTCCCCGGTCACCACGAGCGAGTGGTATGGCCGAAATCACCGATTACGAGCTGTTCGCCGTCCCGCCGCGCTGGCTGTTCCTCCGAGTGGAGACCAGCGACGGCCGGGTCGGCTGGGGCGAACCCGTCGTAGAGGGGCGGGCGCGCACCGTCGAGACGGCCGTCGAAGAGCTGTTCGAACAGCACCTGCTCGGTGCGGACCCCGACCCGATCGAGGATCACTGGCAGGCGATGTACCGCGGCGGGTTCTATCGGGGTGGCCCCATACTCATGAGCGCGATCGCGGGCGTCGACCAGGCGCTCTGGGACCTCAAAGGGAAAGGTCTGGGCGCACCAGTCTACAAACTCCTCGGCGGCCCGGTCCGCGACCGGATGGCGGTCTACGGCTGGATCGGCGGCGATCGCCCCTCCGAGGTGGCCGACGCCGCACGCGAGCGGGTCGAATCGGGCCTCGACGCACTCAAAATGAACGCCACCGCCGAGTTTCGCCGGATCGAGACGCCGGCGGCGGTCGCGGCCGCGGGCGACCGACTCGCCGCGGTGCGCGAGGCCGTCGGCCCCGAGGTCGGGATCGGCGTCGACTTCCACGGCCGGGTCGCCAAATCGATGGCGAAGCGACTCGTACACGCGCTCGAACCGCACGAGCCGATGTTCGTCGAGGAACCGGTGCTGCCCGAACACGACGATCACCTTCCCGAAATTGCTGCATCGACCACGATCCCGATCGCGACCGGCGAACGCCACTACACCCGCGAGGACTTCCGTCCCGTTCTCGAAGCCGGTGGTGTCGACGTGATCCAGCCGGACCTCTCCCACGCCGGTGGGATCACCGAGTGCCGGAAGATTGCGTCGATGGCCGCGGCCCACGATGTCGCACTCGCACCCCACTGTCCGCTCGGCCCGATCGCGCTCGCGTCGTGTCTCCAAGTCGACGCCTGTTCGCACAACGCCCTCATTCAGGAACAGAGCCTCGGGATCCACTACAACGAGGGCAGCGACGTGCTGGATTACCTCGCCGACCCGTCGGTGTTCGAGTATAGCGACGGGTACGTCGATCTCCCCGAGGAGCCGGGCCTCGGGATCGCAATCGACGAGGAACACGTCCGTGAGCAGGCCGGCGCAGTCGACGACTGGCACAACCCTGTCTGGCGACACGACGACGGCAGCGTTGCCGAGTGGTAAGGGCGCGAGTCGGGGAGAGAGCGGCGGCCGAAAGGATCAGAGCTCGTCGGCTACGTCGACGACCCCGCCGGTCTCGCCCGCCTCGTAGATCCCCTCCAGAATCCGCATGTCGGCGAGACCGTGCTCGCCGTCGGGGAGTGGCTCCTCGCCCGCGAGCACCCGATCGGCGAAGTAGGTGAACTCCTCGGTCATCTGGTCGCGCTGATCGAAGTCGAGAGTGGCGTCGAGGTCGCCCCGGCGGACCCGGAGCCGGCGGGCTTCGTCGGTGAAGAACACGGGATCGAGCCGGAGTTCGCCCTCAGTGCCCGTGATCTGGAGGTGATTCGATCGCGCGGCGTTCTGGCTCGCGGTACACGACGCCGTTACGCCGTCCTCGAAATCGAGCCGGAAGCTCGCGCGCTCGTCAGGCACGTCCGCGAACGCGTCGTGGCCCGAGTGCATCCGCGCGCTCACCGCAATCGGATCGGCGTCGAGCACGTATCGAGTGGTGTTAAGCGGGTAGATCCCGAGGTCCATCACGCTCGCGCCGTAGCCCGCGAGATCGGGATCGAGCCGCCAGTGGTTCTCGTCGAACATGTCGAGCAGGCGTTGGGTCATCGCGCCGTGGACACTCACGACATCGCCGATGAACCCCGATTCGACGAGGTCGCGCGCCCGCCGGACCGCCGGCTCGGTGTGCATCAGGTAGGCGACCATCAGCGTAACGTCCTCGCAGGCCGCAACGAGGTCCTCGGCGCGCTCGACGGTGGCCTCCATGGGTTTCTCACAGAGGATCGCCTTGTCGAGGGCGGCCGCGGTCTCTGCGTACTGGAGGTGGAGTGCATTCGGCGTGGCGATGTAGACCGCGTCGTAGGCCTCGCTCGCCGTGCCGTCGTGGAACTCGTCGTAGGTTACGCCGTGCTCGACGGTCTCGTGGGTGGCGGCGAGGTCGGTCGCGCGCTCCTTCGAGCTGCTGACGACGACCGTGGTCTCGCAGAGTTCGGAATCGGCGACGGCGGGCATCGCCATCTCTTTGGTCCACCAGCCGAGCCCGATCATCGCGAAGCGCACAGTTCCAGCGGTGTCCGAGCGCCAGTCGCGCTCGGTGAACCCGTCGAACAGCTCGTCGAGCGAGCGGTCGGTCATCGTTCACCGACAGCGGATTCGTCTCCAGCGGGCGGTCGTCGGTCGGTACGAGCGAACGTGAGATGTGTCGTATCGTCTGTCATGGTGAAGGGGTCGCGTGAAGCGGCAGTGATCGGGCGGAGCGACATCGCGTGGCGAGCGGGCTACTCATCCGCCGACGCTCCCCTCGTAGACGACGCCACGGCCGGCGTCGAGCGTGACGCAATCACCCTCGTCGATCGCGTCGGGGAGCGAGACGTTCGAGATCATCGGCAGACCGGCCTCGCGCGCGACGATCGCGGGATAGCCTGTGACGCCCTCGTGGGCGCTGACGATCCCCCCGAGCCGCGCGGGATTACCGTCGAACTCGTCGTCGAAGTCGGCCGAGACTGAGAGGATCGCGCCCTCGGGGAGCTCGGTGAGATCGCCGTCGGTGGCTGGACAGAGCGGTCCGGAAACGCGTCCATCGACCACCGAGCGACCCGTGGCGAGGATTTCGGCCGCGACGTGGACTTTGAGCGTGTTGGTGGTGTTCGCGCCTTCGAGATCGGTCATCATCCCTGCGAGCACCACCACCGTGTCGCCCGCATCGGCGACGTCCGCGTCGAGGGCAGCCTGGACCGCGTTGCGGATCACGGCGTCCACGCTCTCGTTCGGCCCAGTAAGTGGTGCGTGTCGCGGGATCACCCCTGCCACGAGGCCGAGTCGGCGACGCACCTGATCGTCGGGCGTCACCGCGACCACGGGCACGTCGGGGCGATACTTCGCGGCCTTCCGGGCGGTGTAGCACGATTCGGTGGCCGCGACCACCGCCGCGGCGTCGATATCGCGCGCGAGATATCGTGCGGATCGGGCGAGCGCACCGGTCCGGGAGTCGCCGGGTTTGGGCACCATCCGCTCGACTCCCTCGGCGTACTCGGCGCTCGCCTCGATCTCGCCGACCAGACCATGCATCGCCTCCACGACCCGCACGGGATGGTCGCCGACCGCGGTCTCGCCCGAGAGCATCACCGCGTCAGTGCCGTCGAGCACCGCGTTCGCGACATCTGAGGCCTCCGCACGCGTCGGGCGACGCGCGTGGGTCATCGAGTCGAGCATCTCGGTCGCGGTGATGACCGGGACGCCGGCGGCGTGACACCGCCGGATGATCCGCTTTTGGATCAGCGGCACTTCTTCGAGGGGACACTCCACGCCGAGATCGCCGCGGGCGACCATCACGCCGTCGGCCGCCTCAACGATCCCATCTAAGTTCGCGACTGCGTCGGCGCGCTCGATCTTCGCTATCACCGGGATTTCGGCGTCGCGGGCTTCGAGTGCCTCGTTCACGGCGTACACGTCGTCGGCACTCCGCACGAAACTCGCCGCAACGAAATCGACCTCGGCGTCGGCCGCGAGATCGAGTTCATGCCGATCGTCGTCGGTGGGCACATCGAGACCGAGGTCCACGCCGGGGACATTGACGCCGGCGCGCCCGCCGAGCGATCCGCCCGAATCGACGTGCGCGTGGACTGCGTTCCCCGCGCTTTCCTCGACGGTGGTTTCGATCCGGCCGTCGTCGAGCAACACCCGATCGCCGGGCTCGACGCCCGCGATCGACATCGAGAGACCGACTTCCTCGGAGGTCGCGGTCTCGCCCGGAACGAACCGGATCGTCGAGCCCGTCGCGAGCTCGATCGAGTCGTCGAGCGGCGTGGTCCGGATCTCGGGACCGGGGAGGTCGAGCAGCGTGCCGACCGAGGGTTCGGTCGCGGCGTCCACGTCCCGAACCCGCTCGATGAGGGTCGCGCGGTCGTCGGTGGAGCCGTGGCTGGCGTTGAACCGTGCGAGCGACATGCCGGCGTCGACGAGCGCCGCGACGGTTTCACGTGACTCCGAGGCGGGACCGAGGGTACAGACGATTTTGGTTGTGTGCATCGTTCTCCGGCGTTTCCGGCACACCGATGGAGACGGTGTGTGCGGGTGAACGTCACTCACCGCTACGGACGGCCGACACAAGAAGATTACTCATGAGCGAAAAAATACACCGAACCGAGGACGAAGCGTTCGCAGGTGGGCGTTCAGTCCCGCTCGACACGGAGCTCGTGGGCTTCGATGTCCTCGAAGGCGGCGACTCGGCCGCCGACCATCACCGGGCCGTCATCGGTGTCGATGGTGAGGGTGGCGGTCAGGCCGGTCTCGTCGCGAGCGACCTCGCGAACCGCACCGGACACCGACCGTGGCTCGCCGGTGGCGGTGTCCCGGCCCTCGATCGCCACAGTAAACGGCCCCTCGCTATCGTCGAGGTCCGCTACACACCGCCGGATCGAGGCGTACCGTCGGGGGAACGTCCGGCCGTCGCCGTCGTCGAGCACGGGGTCGGCGGTGGTCCAGAGGAGTGTGTTGAAAAACCCCGAGACGAGGAAGCCGAGCTCCGAACGGTCGAACACCACGCCGTAGCGTTCGCGGTTCCACGCGAGCGCGTCCTGGGTGGCGTAGACCGCGTGCTCGCCGTCGCCGACCGCGATCACCGGCGTCGTGACGCCCTCGCGCGCCCGGACTGTGGTGGCGATCGGCGCGTAGTCGTACTCCTCGGGAGCGGGGGCGTCGGCAGCAGGGGTGACGAGGAGTTCGATGGCGACGTTCGCGCGCTGTCGGTCGGCGAGTTGATCCTCGAACCGGCCGACGAGATCGGGTGTCAACGAGAGGATGAGTTCGTACTCGGCCTCCTCGATCACGCTCTCGATATGCCGGAGGATGGTCGAGCGGGACTTCACGAGCGAGGCGGCCGCGGTGTCGCGGCCGGGCGCGGTGTAGTGCGTCCGGAGATCGCCGACAAGCGCGTCGAGCGAGTCGTGGACGCCCTCGAACGCTGCTTCGGGATCGACCGCGAGTACCTCGATCGGACGGGACTCCCGGAGTTCGACGAGACTGCGCTCGGCGAGGCTCCGGACGGTGTCGTACACCCGTGGCTG
>Ga0136571_100510_pt1 | contig 12284 bp, 17 predicted proteins | sample AntDeeMetageno81_FD_104643 | JGI IMG/M metagenome (GOLD analysis project Ga0136571, IMG submission 104643) | Saline lake microbial communities from Deep lake, Antarctica - Metagenome #81 | ecosystem: Environmental > Aquatic > Non-marine Saline and Alkaline > Saline | place: Antarctica: Deep lake...
AAGTCGGGAGAGACGAGTAGCCAGTCGAGAGAGCTCCACCAGGCCGCCAGTGGCCACGCGACCCGGCGCGACAGAAGAGTTACACTGACGCTTGGCGAAGTATCCGTATGGTTCGAGGGTTGCGTGCGGGTCTGGCGCTGGCGGCCGGTATCGCTGGTGCTGTTGGGGGCTGGAACCTCTATCAGCGATACAGCACGGAGAGCGTCGCCTACACCGTCGTCGCACAGGTGGGCGACGTCGAACTGCGCCGGTATCCGTCGGTCGTTCTCGCCGAGACCGTGGCGACGTCCGAGCGGGAAGCGTTCGGTCGGTTGTTCCGATATATCGGCGGTGATAACGTGGCTGCCGACGAACTCCCAATGACGGCGCCGGTCGAAGTCGACGGCGATGGGACATCGATTCCGATGACTGCACGGGTCGAGCAGGGAACCGGCGTCGAGACCGGTCACGTCGACGGAGGCGACGAGTCGGGCGTCAGGATGGCGTTTTATCTGCCGGAGGAATACGACATCGACTCGGCGCCCCAGCCAACCGACGACGAGGTGACGCTGAGGGCGGTCCCTGAACGGACTCTCGCCGTTCGCCAGTTCTCCTGGCGACCCACCGACGGGCGAGTCGCTCGCGAGAGCAACCGGCTACTGGAGACGCTCGAAGCGGCGGTCGTTCCTATCACCGGAGAGCCGTTCTACATGGGCTACGACGCGCCGTGGACGCTGCCGTTCCTCCGGCGAAACGAGGTCGCAGTCGAGGTCGAGGCACCTGACCAGAGCTAATCCGTCCACGGGTTCGAGCATATCACGGTTCAGATGGTGCGTCGTAGCTACCGGCATATTCTACTGGCTCTTGGAAACCGCTTGGATGGCATCGACAACCCCGAATCAGCCTTTAAACGCTGCTAACGTTACTGTCCCGGATATATAGTGATTTAATCTGACGTACCGAATCATTAAGTATACTCTCACCGCACCTATAGAACATAGAAGACCATGACAGATCTGGGCGGATTCCACGACCATGTGGCACGTGTCGACCTAAGTGATCGTGAAGTGAACTACGAGAGCATCGACGACGAGGATGCGAAGAAGTATATCGGTGCCCGTGGACTCGGAGTGAAGTACGTCTTCGAGCAGGGTCCGGACGTGGACCCGCTCGGGCCCGACAACCTGATCGCATTCATGAACGGTCCCCTCACCGGGACGCAGGTGACGATGAGCGGCCGGATCGCCGTCTGTACGAAATCCCCGATCGAGGGGCAGGTAACCGACTCACACCACGGTGGCTGGTCGGGTGCGAGGCTCAAGTGGTCCGGCTTCGACGGCCTCCTGTTCGAGGGGAAAGCCGAGGAGCCAGTGTACGCCTACGTCGAGGACGGCGAAGTAGAGCTACGGGACGCCTCGCATCTCTGGGGCAGCGGCGTCCACGAGACCGTCGAGACCGTCGAGGATGAGATCGAGGGCGAGTACGGCAAGAACCTCTCGATCATGGCGATCGGCCCCGGCGGGGAGAACCAGGTTCGGTACGCCTCTATCATCAACGAGGACGACCGGGCGTCCGGCCGTGGCGGTACCGGCGCGGTGATGGGCTCGAAGAACCTCAAAGCAGTCGTCGTGAAATCGGCGACGAAGATGCCCAAACCCGCCGACAAGGAGACGTTCCGCGAGGGACACAAACAGGCGATGCAGTTGATCCAGGAATCCGACGTGACCGGTCCCAACGAGGGGGGACTGTCGGTGTACGGGACCAACGTCCTGATGAACCTCACCGAGGAGATGGACGGTCTCCCGACGAAAAACGCCGCATACACCTCGACCCGATCGATGCGTGATTCGGAGGGCAGCGACCTCGACGCCGAGGAGATCTCCGGCGAGCACGTCCGCGAGAACATTCTCGTCGACGAACCGACCTGTCACTCCTGTCCGGTCGCCTGCAAGAAGGAAGTCGAAGTCCAGACCCAGCACAAGGGCGAGGAGATGAACGTCCGCATGGAGTCGTTCGAGTACGAGTCGGCGTGGGCCCTGGGGCCGAACTCGGGACACACGAACGCCGACGCAGCCGCACTGATGATCGACCGGTGTAACGACCTCGGCATCGATACGATCGACGCCGGCAACACCATGGCGATGGCCATGGAGATGACCGAGCAGGGCAAGTTCGACGGACTCGGCGATGGCGAAAGCCCGTCTGCTGGACTGGACTGGGGCGACACCGAGGAGATGATCGAGATGCTCGGCCGCATCGCACACCGTGAGGACGAACTCGGCGACCATCTCGCGGGCGGCCCCGCACATCTGGAACCGGAGTTCGACGCCGAAGAGAACTCCCTAGCAGTCAAAGGCCAGACGATGGCCGCCTACGATCCACGCTGTATGAAGGGGATGGCCATCGGCTACGCCACCTCGAACCGCGGGGCCTGTCACCTGCGCGGGTACACCCCGGCAGCGGAGATTCTCGGCATCCCCGAACAGGTCGATCCGCACGACCCCGACGGGAAAGGCGAGTTGTGTGCGCTCTTCCAGGACCTGCACGCTATCTCCGACTCCTTCGACATCTGCAAGTTCAACGCCTTCGCGGAAGGTATCGAGGAGTACGTGCTCCAGTACAACGGCATGACCGGCCGCGACGTAACCGAGGACGAACTGATGAAAGCCGGCGAACGCATCTACAACCTCGAACGATACTACAACAACCTCGCCGGCTTCGACGGCGCGGACGACGACCTGCCCGGCCGGTTCGTCGAGGGCCATGAGGACGCCATCCCCGCACAGGGCGGGAGCGAGGGCCAACTCGCCGAGCTCGACCAGCTAAAGGACGAGTACTACGAGGTCCGCGAGTGGGTCGACGGCGTCGTGCCCGACGAGAAACTCGCCGACCTCGAGATCGAGATCGGTCCCGGCACCGGCGTCTCGTCGAGTGGCGACTCGCCCGCCACGGCGGACGACTGAGAACCGCGGTCGATCTCCCCGAAGTCCATTTATCAATGAGCGAAACAGAGGAGTTCGAGTTTCGAGTAGAGTCACGGTTGACCAGCCACGGCGTGTACGTCGAGACCGTCACGGAAACGGAGGACGGCTACGCGGTTCGGTACGAGTCGATTTCGGCTGACTCGGAAGGGATCGTCCCCCACCGCGAGGTCGGGCGGGTGATCAACGTCTTCCGTGACCTGCACGACGACGACTGGACGGGCACGGACATCGAGGCCGTCGTCACCGACTTCGAGGGCGTCGAAACGGGGCGCTGGCACGTCGACGCGGAGTGGATCGACGAGTTGCACAACGGGGACCTGACCGAAGTAGAGTTCTCGGAGCGGGTCGTCGGCACGATAACGCACAGCGACGAGTAAGCGGGTCCGTCACGCCGGCGCGATAGCGACTGGCTCTCGGATCTCCACGCTAGTCTCGAACTCGTCGCGCCTGTCCAGGCGTCGACCGTCCTGCAGGAACTGAGTCTCGTGAGCACGTCTGAGAGCGTCGGCTTCGCGGTCAGTGAGGTCCAGATCCTCGCCCACGCTCGACCAGTGGCCGTCCGGCGCGAGGAAGTAGGTCGCTCCGTCCGTTCCCTCGATCCGTTCGAACTCCCTCGCGTACTCCTCGTACCGCCCCACGAGATGCTGTTGCGCTCGTTCGAGAAGGGTCGACAGTCGCGAGAGGGTGACGCTCGCGCGCGCTCCGGCGAGCAACACTACCTGCCCATCGATCGGATGCGTGTGGTCGGCGTCGGACATAGCCGGGGTAGCTCAGCCCCCTGCCCGGACCGCTTTCTGTGAGAACTCCTCGATCAGCGGATCGAGCGTCTCCGCGCTCTCGCCCTCGAAGGAGACGGTTACCTCGGTGAGTTCCATTGATCCGCCGATACTGACCGTCGACTCCGCGAGCGAGGCACGCCAGTCCTCGCCCTCGACGGTGGTCTCGTCGATCCGGTCGCCGCCGAGCCCTTCGAGATAGCCGATGAGGGCTCTGGCGGAGACACCCCGATAGCTCCGTTCGCGCTCGATCATCATACGTCCATTGTGGCGGCCGTTAGCTAAAGTTGTTGGCGCCACGCAGCGACGATCCGAGACGGCCCGATCCTACGACGAGCCACCGCCGTGCCGGATTCCATCGTCGACGATCCGGGCGTTTCGCTCCCGGTCGATCCGGTCGGCCAGATCGCTGTGGTCGTAGATCTGCTGGATGATCGAGGCATGGAGATCACGCCAACCCATCGCGTAGATGGGCGACTGGCCCCACGCGCGCAGTTCGACGACGTACTCGTCGTACTCCTCCCATCGACTCTCGAAATGCTGGATCATGTCGACGACGGCACCGACCGCCTCGCCCGCATCGTCGGTGAGCGCGGCGTTGAGTTCGCTTTCCCAGCCTTCGAGCGCTCTCCCCATGTCCTGTTTCGTCTCCTCGCCGTCTTCGGGCAGAGCGTCGACGATTCCCTCCGGAATATATAGCTCCAGTTCTTCCATACGGCTACTGTGGTGGCGTCGGGAATAAAAGATACCGGCGCTCCGGACAGCCGAACATGTTTGTGCCGGACGCTTTCGGATCTGAGAGCCTATAAGAACGTATGGGAGAGACACGACAGCGAGCAGGTAAGCGTCCGGTCAGCGCGACGGACCCGAAGACGACCGTCGAGGTCCGATGTACTGGCCACGTCCGGACGGCAATCGGTACCGGGCGACTCCAGTACACGTTCGAGGGGGAGACGCTCCGGGAGTTTCTGGACGCCTTCTTCCAGGAGCACGACGTGCGTGAGATGCTGATCGCGGAGACCGAAGCCGAGGCGACGACGCAAGGGTGGGCTCCGGAGATGGACGAGCTACCGGGCAAGAACTACGCGAAGAACCCGGAGGGCGAGCAGACCAGACGGTACGCTCGCGTCGTCATCAACGGGACGTTCAACGAACACCTCGATGGGCTCGATACCGAACTCGACGACGGTGATCGGGTCGCGCTCATCTACCCGTTCATCTACTGCTGTTGAGGGTCGCAGACGGACGGACCACCGGCCAGCTATCCGCCTGCCACCGGCGGAAACGCACTGATCGTGTCGCCGTCGTCGAGTCGGGTCGACATCCCCTCCATGTGGGTGATATCTTTCCCGTTTTTCATCACTGTGATGTACTCCCGCGCCGAGCCGTCCGTATCGAATACCTCTAGCTCCGGGTGTTCCTCGTCGAGTTCGCGGAGGACGTCGCCGACGGTGGCCTCCTCGGGAGCCGTCGTAGTGACAGTCTTCTGTCCGAGAGCCTCACGGAAGCCGGCGAACGATCTGATCTCGATCTCCATACAGGGTACTGGCACTGGAGTAGTATAAATCGAATCGCGCAATGCGGAGAACGGGGCGAACGGCTACACCGTCACGTCACTCGACCGACCATAGGGATCGCCCGCCGGGGCGGGTTGACTTCCTCGACCTGCGTCAGGACGATGGCGACGCCGACGCCTGCGAGTAACGCCGCGAACGCAAACGGGACCGCGAAGCCCCATGCGACGAGGATTCCGGAGAGCAGCGGCCCGGCGGCGACGCCGAAGCCGAAGGCCATCGTCAGCACGGACAGTGTCGAGCCGGATTCGTCGGCAGGCGCGATGTCACCTGCGAGGGCGAGTGCGGGCGCAAACACCATCGCACCGGCCGCACCTTGCAGGAATCGCGCGCTGAACATCAGCCACGAATCAGACACGATCCCGATGCTCACGCCGGGAACGAACCCCTGTACCAGCGTCGTCGGCACCAGCAGGACCGTGCCGGTGAGAATGAACGCCTTGCGCCCGTAGAAGTCGGTCGCGCGCCCGATCGGGGCCTGCAGGAAGATCTGTGCGAGCACGAACGCGGCGAACTGGAGGCCGAACATCTCCGGCCCCTGATCGAGTTGGGTGTTGACGATGTCCCCGAGCGTGGCGAAGACGGCGATCCCGACCGCCATGAAAAATGAGACGACGCCAAGCGCGAACACCGGATCGAGCAACTGGTTCCCCGTCCGGTCGAAGACGGCGATCCCGCTCAGCGCCGACTCGTCGGAGTCGGACGGCTCGATGTCCGGGTCCCGGATGAGCGCCAGCACGAGGAAGAAGGCAAGCGTCGCAGTCGAGGCAGCGAGATAGAACGCAGCGTCGAACCCGGTAAGCGTCAGCGTCGTCGCGCCGATGGGGATCGAATACGGGCCGGCAGCGACGACGCCGCCCGCCGCGATGGGGCCGACGCCGAACCCGACCAGCCGGAAGGTGTTGTACGTCCCCATGTTGCCCCCCCGGTTGTCCTCGCTCGCGAGGTCGTTGACCAGCGCGACGGTCGTCGGAATGATGAACGCGCCGGCGACGCCCTGAAGGACGCGCAGCACGATCAGATGCCAGTACGCCGACGCCAGCGAGTACGCGAAGCTAGCGACGGCGATCAGCACCAGTCCGAACAGAACGAAGACCTTTCGCCTGCCGGTGCGGTCCGAAAGCTTCCCAGTAAACGGCTGGAGCGGGCTGTTGATGAGGCCGAAAATAGAGAGCACGAGGCCGGTGATAAACACCTCTGTCAGGCCGAACGTCGCACCGCTGACGAAATCGCTGGCGATGAACAGCGGAAGGACGACGATGAGGAACGAGTTGCCAACGGACTCGGACATGCGCGCGAGCGCCAGTGCCAGCACCTGCGGATTGACGCCGAAGAGGTTTCTCATCGGAAGCCCCAGCAAGTCGTACTATTCGTCAAAGTCAGTATACTCACTCGAATAAATCCGACGTGCGGAGTCAACAAGGATGTTGGGATAGCGGGTCTCTGTGCGTCTCGACCAACATGGAGAGACGACTGCAATCCAGGACCGACCGGGTCTCGAACCGCTCAGAGCACATCTCGCGTGGGGAAGGGTACCTCCGGTGACTTTTCGACAGCGTAACCGAAAATGTCACTCATATATCAGTCCCCGCTGGACGACTGACCTTCCTCATCGGCGCTATTGCGACCCACGCCGTCGTCGGCTACGTGCTGGGCGCGGTACTGGCTAACCGACCGTACGCCGGCGCTGTCGGCGGTATCGTGCCCGACATAAACTTCCTCTTTCCCGTGGCGTTCGAGTGGCCACTCGTCCACCGTGGGTTCACCCATACCCTGCTCGCAGTGACCATCGCGACGGCTCTCATCGCGTTTCGACATCGGGCCGCCGGGATGGTCTTCGGTGCGGGATACGTCTCACACCTGCTCATCGACGCGACGACTCCCAAAGGGGTTCCCTTCCTCTATCCGGGTCTCTCCGATTCGTTTTTCTTCGCGCTTCCGCTCGACAGCCACTCGACCATCGTTACGGTACTGTTGTGGAGCGGCGCACTGACACTGCTCTATGTCAACGTCTCGCTGAGGGACGTGCGATCGATCGGGAACAGTTACGGCTGATTGTTCGATATTCGAGGAAACCACACCTGAGAAAACTGGTCGATCAGTACGTTTGTTACCTCCGCGAGTGAACCGTCCGTATGGGAAGCGACGGCCTCATCGAACTCGACCAGGAGTGTTGGGTCGCATTGGCAAAGTACAATCTGCTTTTGGCGACTGGATTCGGGATTCTCGCCGTGATCGCTCGGGCTCTATTCCCCGATCACGGCCTGTTGATAGTCGAAAACGCGGTGCTTGCGCTGTTCTTTGGAGCTATCCAGACCTACGCCTGGCTCTCCGGTTGACCTGGCCGTCGTCGACGCTGGTAGCTGATCGACCCACACAAAGACTGGCCGATAAGCCATCGCTTCTGTGACTTGCTACGCTCTGCACTGTCCAAAGCGATAGCCTCGGAAGATCTATCGACTGATAGAGCGCGCCCAATAGCGGCCCGGCGGCCCTATCCAACGTCGGAGAGGTATGTATTTTTATGAGACGCCCGGTCGAGAGATGGGTATGGAGACGACAGGATCGGTCGACGGGATCTTCGTCACGCCGGATTCGGGCGAGCAGATGGAGGCCGTCGACGCCGTCGAGGCCGTCGCTGGGAGAGGGCTGCGTGGCGACCGGTATTTTCACGAACGCGGGCTCTACGACCGGCGCGAGGACCTTCCGGAGGCCACGGACGTGACACTGATCGAGATGGAAGCGCTGGAGGCGGCACGGCGAGACGAGGGGATGAAGATAGAACCACGGAAAACCCGACGGAACATCGCCACCCGAAACGTTCCGCTGAATCATCTGGTCGACCGAGAGTTCACGGTCGGCGACGCGACGCTGTCCGGCAAATGAAAATCGCGTAGAATCGGGATGCCGCCTCCCCGATTTGAACCACCGGAAGACTTCGCTGCGCTCGTCTTCCGAGCCCCCGCTCGCTCCGCTCGCGGGGAGGGGGACAGCTCGATCTTCAGTCGAAACTCTCGAATCTAAACCGTGTGAAAAAGCCATGCCGCCTCCCCGATTTGAACGGGGGACAGCTCGATCTTCAGTCGAGTGCTCTCCCAGTCTGAGCTAAGGCGGCCCGCCTCGTGGCGTACCATTATCTCTATCGATGGAACGAAAAAGGATTTCGAATCACGGCGGATGAGCTACCATACCCCATGGCCAGTGCTACGATCGCTCGAAGTAGTCGAAACGGTACGTTTCAGCGACAGGTGGCAAGTTTTCGGCCGGTTCCTCACGCAGGTCGTCCCAGTCTACCCCTCCGGCGGCGGATCGATCGAGCCGTATCTCCGACGCTCGCTCGAACTCCTCGTCTTCGTCGTCTTCGTCGTCGTCGTCGAACCCGTCAGTCTCCGAGGTGAGCCAGGCGTCGATTTCGATATCGAGAATCTGATAGTCGCTGGTGAACAGCGACTCGAAGACGTCGATTGCGAACTCCGCGATAGCCTGCTCGGTCCGGTCCGCATCCGAGGAAAATATGGCTCGCTGCCGCACTGCGAGATAGCCCAGTCGAACCCGGTAGCCATCGGGATGTGACTCGACCGCTATTTCGTTGTCGAACCACCCCTCGAAGACGTCCGGCGTGCCGATAAACGGGAACGTGTCCTGCGAGTCTGATCGCCGCTGTCTCGGTTAGCTCCGGCCCGTCCGGTGATTCCGGAGTGAACGCCACTTCCACAGTCTTGAGTTCGGCCCCATCCTCTGACGCCCGAACGCTGACTTCCACAGTCGTCTCCTCGAGGAGCCGCGGGTCGAGATCCACGTCCGGTTCGACAGTAGATCTGGCAGCAAAGGTGCTGGTCTCGACCACTGCACCGGCGTATCGGGCGACGACCTCGAAGGGAACGTTTGCGGTTGCCCTGTCGATAGCGAGCGTGTGTCCGTCCCCTATCTGGTCGGAAACTCGCAGCGAGGCCGTTCGCTCGAAGTCGTATGAGATCGTCTCCGTGGCCAGTTCGCGCTCCTCGTCAGCGGTGTACAGCGTCACTACCATCTCTTGGTCTCCATCGACCGACGGATCGAGGTCTATGGGCAGGCTTTCCACGGTCCGATCTGCCTCGAACTGTCCCGTCTCGAAGCGCTCTCCGGCGTATTCGACGAGCAGATAGAACGGAGCGTCGGCGGTCGCCTCGTCGACGACAAATACGTCTCCCGTACCGCTCTGGTCGGTCAGCGAGAGTCGGCCCTCCGGCCGATCGACGGTGTACTCGATCTCGCGGCGCAACACCGACTCGTCGTCCGCGGCAGTCCGGAGCAAGATGCTGACCCTGACCGTCGTGTGGTTGTCGAGTTCGGGAGCGATCGGTAGCTCCACGTCCGTAGCCGATTGCTCGGCCGAGAAGGTGTCACTCACCGTCGCTTGCCCGTCGTATCGTAGTTCGAGATAGTAATCGACCGAGGCTGAGGCGGCCGTAACCGTCACTGACGATCCATCGCCCACCTGATCGGAGACGCTGATGTATCCGTCGTACGATGAAGAAGCTGATTGCTCGGGCGACTGCTCGTCCTCGTCTCCGAGACAGCCAGCCAAGACAACGACGGACCCCGCAAGAAACGACCGACGGTCTATCGGAACAGTGGCCATATGCCCAAACATGGACGATCAGTAGGTCAACGTATTTGCCGATTAGTACCACGATTGCTACGAATAGATCAGCAGGGCTGCGACGATCTACCAGAGCATAAATATATAAGACGGCTACCAGTAAAACGAAATCATGGGTGTACTCGACTCCTTTGGTTCATTGTTGAGCAGCATCATCGCCGCAGCCGTAATGCTACTGTTCGCAATACTGAGCGTGTTCGTAACCGTCTTTATTGTCGACATCGCTGCGGCGATCGGTGGTCTCTCACCGAGTGACGACTTCGTCCTGCTCGGCGCAGCACTGCTCGCCTCGGCAGCGATCGTCGCCGGCGGGGGTGGCTTCGCGACGCCGGAAGTCGAAGAGTAAAGGCGAGCGACGTTTTCCAGATAGCACTCGTCGACGAATAGTGACAAATCGGTTCGGGCGGGGTCGAACCGAACCCAGACGTGCTCGCTACGCTGCGCGCGACTGGCAGGGTTCGACCCACCCTCGGAGATCTTGCTGTCGCTCACGAAGTTGTTCGCGACAGCAAGGATGGGTTCGGGCGGGTTCGAACCGCCGATCTCGGCCTTGTAAAGGCCGCGTCATAACCAACTAGACCACGAACCCGGCACCGGAAGGAGACGACCCACGGAAATAACGCTTTCTTTCTCGGTCGGTACGCTTACTGTTCTGCTGGCCCACAGCACACGTATGATCGACCGTCGTCTCCGGATCGCGTTCTCACTGACGGTCATCGTCGTGAGCGTCGTGGGCCTCGGTCTGTTCGCCAGTCAGATGGGCCTGCTTCCGTGGTCCGGCGAGCACTCCGATGCAACGGTCGAAGTCGTCGACGAGGACGGCGAGACGCTCGCAGTCGTCGACGCCGAGGTGGCGGACACCCGCTCGGATCGCTACACTGGCCTGAGCGAGCACGATTCGCTGGCTGATGGCGAAGGAATGCTGTTCGTCCACGACGACGAGGACGAGCGCACCTGCGTCATGCGGAACATGTCCTTCGGCATCGACATCGTCTTCGTCGACGCCGACGGCCAAATCACGACGATCCACAGCGCGCCTGCACCGGCCCCCGACGAGGACGGCGAGCAGCAGCGCTACAGCGGGACGGGACAGTACGTCCTCGAAGTGCCGCGAGGGTACATGGACGACAACGGCGTTTCGCCCGGCGATCGGATCGAGATCGAGTATCACGACTGACGCGTGGATCGAAAACACATAGAGTCAGCGTCTCGTAAGGGCGTCTATGGCTGACACGCTGGATACGCTCACCGAGCAGGACGGCTGGCAGCAGGAGGGCTTTGCGGCGCGCGTTCACTACGAAGGCGCGGAGGAGTACTACAGCATCGAGTACTACGAACCGAGCGACTGCGTGCTCTACTGGAAAGTGAAGGGAGACGGCGAGACGGCGGTGCCGGTCGGTCGGGAGACAGTACCGACGCCGCTCCGCGATCGGATCCGAATGGACCTCGACGCCGCGGGGATCGACCCGGAGATCGAACGACGCGATATCTAGAGAAACCGGTTAATCTCCCGTTCTAACAAACCCTTTTAGACCGTTGTCTGCTAAACTGAGTGAATGAGCGGCGTCGACTGGAACGAGGACGACCCCTTCGAAGAGCAACGGGACAAGATCGAGAACCCGATGCGGCGGTTGTTCAGTGCCTACGGTAGCCGGTACAGGTTTCAGGTGGTCGTCGGCATCGTTACGAGCATCTTCGCGCGGATCCTCGATCTGCTGCCGCCGATCATGCTGGGCGTCGCTATCGACGCCGTCTTCTTCGAGGAGGTGGGCTACGCCGAGGCGTTCCCGATCGGCGGAAACCTCATCGAGCCAGTCGTCCCCGGAACGACGGAAGGGCAGTTCTGGCTAACGATCGGAATTATCGCGGGCGCGTTCATTCTGGGTTCAGCCTTCCACTGGACGCGTAACTGGGGGTTCAACTCCTTCGCCCAGAACATCCAGCACGACGTCCGGACCGACACCTACGACAAGATGCAGCGACTGAACATGGACTTCTTCGCCGACAAGCAGACCGGCGAGATGATGTCGATCCTCTCGAACGACGTCAACCGCCTCGAACGGTTCCTCAACGACGGCATGAACTCGCTGTTCCGACTCGTCGTAATGGTCTTCGGGATCGGCTTGCTGCTCTTTGCGTACAACTGGCAGCTAGCCCTGGTCGCCTTGCTCCCCGTCCCGCTGATCATGACCTTTACGTATTTCTTTATCAAGATCATTCAGCCGAAGTACGCGGAGGTCCGCTCGACGGTCGGAAACGTCAACTCCAGACTCGAGAACAACCTCGGCGGCATCCAGGTGATCAAGTCGAGCACCACCGAGGACTACGA
>Ga0136571_100609_pt1 | contig 11199 bp, 11 predicted proteins | sample AntDeeMetageno81_FD_104643 | JGI IMG/M metagenome (GOLD analysis project Ga0136571, IMG submission 104643) | Saline lake microbial communities from Deep lake, Antarctica - Metagenome #81 | ecosystem: Environmental > Aquatic > Non-marine Saline and Alkaline > Saline | place: Antarctica: Deep lake...
GACGACCGTCCTTCGGGTACGCCGGTACATCGGTACAGCAGACCGTCTGAGTCGACGTGGCGTTCGGCTCCGATTATCTCGGTGAGAAGACCATCCAGAATATCTAAGTATTTGCCGTCCGTATTACTCGCTGTACATGTCACGTACCGTCAAAGTCGTACTCGCCCTGTTCGTCATCGCCGTCCTCTACAAGGTCGCCTTCAGCGGCTCGTCGGACGTCGAAGTCGACTACGAACCGACCGAAGAATAGATCCGATTCCGAACGGCTTACGGGGATGGCGGCGTACTCCGAGTTATGTACGGCGTCGTCACCCGTAACGCCGAAGAAGTACGGTGGCCGGAGTTCGACCGCGGCTTCTACGAGGTCAAAGACGTGACCGGCCGGTCCGCCGAACCGATCGCCGACGGGGTGAACATGGTCTCCTGTTTCGGCGACAACGCCGCTGCCGATGCCGATCCGTCGCTGCTCCCCGTCGACGACATGGGCCGACCCGCCGACCGGGAGCGAGCGTACTTCGACTGGGCCTATATCTGTCCGTCCCGCGAGGACTACCGAGAGGGCCTGTTCGAGATTATTGACGACTGCGCCGCCGAAAACGGGGACGTCCGCCTCGACGACATCGGCTTCCCCCGCGCGGAGTACTGTCACTGCGGCGTCTGCGAGCAGGCGTTCGAAGCGAGCGAATACGACGACCGCATGAAGTGGCGGGCCAGCGTCATCACCGAATTCGTCGAAGAAGCCGTCGAACACATCCCCGGAACGGTTTACATGACGCTCTATCCCGACCCCTACCCCGGCCACCTCTACGAGCGCGCCGGCATCGACCTCGAGGCCGTCGAGGAGTACGTCGACGAGTTCGTCGTCCCGCTGTACGACACGGCCTACGGAACGACCTACTGGCTCGAGACCATCGCGAAGGGGTTCGAGAGCGCGCTCGAGACTCCGTTTAATATCGAGTTGTACGCGGTAAACGTCGATGTCGACAACCTGATTCACGCGACCGAGGTCGCCGAGGAGTACGCCGATGGGGTCTTCTTCGGCTACGAGGCGAGCAACGGACGAGCGGCCCTGCGGCGGATGCAGGCCGACGAACGCGAGGGCGTAACCCACGGCGAACCGGGCGGTGGATCGGAGTCCTGACCGCGGTCGGCGTCCACTGTCGGTCCCAAGCGACTATTACTTCTCGCTCTCGGTGCGAAATTCGCCCAACAGCGCGTTCTCGAATCGGTTCGACGGCATCGGACATATCCTGCACGTATTCAGTTTACTCGCGTTCGCCCGGGTTACGAGTAGTTGCGTCGTGTTCCGGACGGAACCGACGCAGCCCTTTATTTGCGTCTCGGTCGCGCTCAGTCGTGACCGAGGATCACAGCGGCGACCGCGGATCCTCAGGTGACTACTATGCGACAGAACCACTCCCAGCAGTCGACGGACACACAGCAGATGGCGGAATCGATGATGGACCAGAGCCAGCAGGCGATGGAGCAGCTGATCGAACTTCAGCGGAACATGGCCCGCATGACGCTCAGTGCACTCGAGTGGCAAGAGACCGCACAGCTCGAGATGACGCGGTCGATGCTGCAGAACACGCCCGGCCAGCAGTTCACGGAGTCGATGATGCAGCGCTATCTGCAGGGAATGGAGGCCGTGATGCCCGAAATGGAGCGGGTCATGGAACAGGGGTTCGAGGCCGCTTCCCAACCCCAGATGAATCAGATGGGGCAAAGAGGGGACCATCGGGGACAGACGGGCGGGCAGTTCACTGACCGCGGACGGCAGGTCCAACAGGAGAGCGCTCGGCACGGAACGTACGGCCGGATGGAATCCCAGTCGCCCCAGGCTCGAGGGAGCCATCCCTCGGCCCAGGGACTGCAGCGCCAGTCGACTGGAAGCCAGCAGACTGGGCAGCCAACGAGCGCACAGGGAGCGACGGATCGGCAGGGAATCGGTCAGGCGGCCGGAACGTCGACAGGGCAACAGCAGGGGATGCAGCCGGGCCAGCAACAAGGAGGGCAACCGGCGCAACGAGAAGGAATGAAGACCAGCAGTCAGCAGGGGACGAGCGACCGCTCTCAGTCTCAGCAGCCCCAGCAGCCCCAGCAGTCTCAGCAGCCCCAGCAGTCCCAGCAGCCCCAGCAGTACCAACAGACCGGCGAGTGGATCTCGCCGGGGGAGTACGGCGGTGAATCGGCCGGTGCGACCCGCTCCCAGCAACAGCCGATGACGACCGAGCCGGGCCACTCGAGGCAGTCCGAGTTTCAGCAGTTCGGCGGGCAGCCCCAAACGGGTGAACCTGATCGGTCGCAGCCAGCCACCGAGCGGGAACGCGGACAGTCGGCACAGCAACGACAGTCACCGATGCAGACCGGCCAGAGCCGCTTGCGAGAGCAGTACTCACAGCGGATCGATCCGGATCGGCGGGGCCAGGGCGAACAGCCCCCCTCAACGGATCGGGGTCAACAAGGGAAGCACGCCCAGCGCGGGCGACCGTCTCCGCGCAGTTCCGAAGCGGACGCGGCCCGGGAGCGCGATCGCGGCGAAACGAACGTGACCGACGAGACTGAAGAGACAAAGGAAATGGATCGCCCGTCCGACGAGCGATCCGCGCGATCGGCCATAACAGAGGGTGACGCCGACGAGGAGCACGGTATCGATGAAGAGTAGCGAGAGGAACCGAACCCGGACCCTTCGGTGACGTGCGGCCCGAGGCGTTTCTCGAGGTGAATCAGGTTCCACGAACTCAGCGTCAGTCACGGGACGAAAAAACGAAAATCGGGGTACAGCCGGGACGGTCGATCCGAAGGAATCCGAGGAACGGTATTATCGGGTGTTATCGTCGCCGAGGAGATCGTCATCGTCGTCGTCCCGTATCACGCCCTCGTCGTCGCTGCCGCTGATATCGTTTTCGTCCCGATCGATACCGCGATCGTCCGTCGTTCCAGTTCCGGTTCCGGTATCCATATCGCCGGTCCCGCCGGTCGTGTTGGCACCGGAGAGGTCTCGCTCGAGGTGGATTTCGTCGTCGGTCACGCGACCGATCGCCGCTTCCTGAAGCGGGTACGTATCTTCACCGCTATCGCCCCAACCGAGCGTCGCCTTGATCGAATCTGTGATTCCGGGATCCGGTTCGACGTGGGCCGTACCGTGTTGGACGTCGGCGACCATTCCGACCTCGTCACCGTCCGCGTTGACGACGGACTTGCCAACGTCGTCGTCGGTAATCTGTGGGGACATTGCGTTTTGACGAAGGGTAGGTTCGTGCAAGGCCGTGGTGCTTGCGGACGCTTGCGACCGGACGCGTTTCGGATTACGAGACGAATGATTGGGACGAACTCGAGTCCGGTTCGATCACTCGAACTTCGGTTCCCGATCCTCGAGGAATGCGGTCACGCCCTCCTCGTGAGCGCCCGACGTGCGGGCCTGGGCCTGCAGCAAGTTCTCGTAATCCAGCGCGTCGTCCCACGACCGACCCAGGTTCTCGTGCATCGCCTGTTTCATCATACCAATCGTGGCCGTGGGGCCGTTCGCGAGGCCGTCGACCGTCTCTGCGACCCGATCGTCGAGTTCCGTGGCGGGGACCGCCTCGTTGACCAGTTCGAGATCGGCCGCGCGTTCGGCGTCGAAGAACTCGCCGGTGAACGCGAGTTTCTTCGCGGCTCGGAGGCCCACGATGTGGGGGAGCATGACGGTCCCGCCGGTGTCGGGGATCAGACCGACCCTGACGAACGCACACGAGAACGTCGCGTCGGCGGCGGCGTAGGCGATGTCCGCGAGCGCGACGATCGAGAGCCCCGCGCCGATGGCGTCGCCGTTGACCTTCGCGACGATCGGGACCGGACACTCGAGCATCGCCTCGACGACGCGGCCGAAGGTCTCGGTGACCTCCTCGTAGGCATCCGCGGACGATCCGGGCGTCTCCGCCAGCGACTCGAGGTCGCCGCCCGCGCTGAAGGCGTCGCCCGCGCCGGTGATGACGATCACGTCCTTGGTCTCCGGAGTGGCCCCTTCGATCGCGTCAGCCAGTTCGTCCGCGGTCTCCGTCGTGAGCGCGTTGAGCGCATCTGGGCGGTCGAACGTCAGTCGCAACACGCCGTCGTCGCTGTCTATCTTCATGTCATCCGTGTCGTATGCGAGGATAGTAATGGTAGGTGGTCTCCGCACGAGTCACCGTCAGTGCTGTGCGCGCCTCGAGGTGCGTATTCAACTCGTGGGCCACTCTCCGTCGGTCGCCAGCCAGTGAAAAACATCGAGTCGGACGTCGGACGGGATCGTCTGGAAACGAACGCGTTCAGTTCGTCGGAATCGCCGGTGCGGCGGTGTCCTCTTCGGTCACGTTGAGTTCGGACGTGACGAGCGCGCGGTAGGCGCGGCGCAGGCGCTCGGAGAGCGCCTGATGGGAGATTCCCAGTTCCTCGGACAGTTCCTGCATCGAGACCTCGCGCGGGATCTCGAAGTAGCCGTGATCGATCGCCGCGACCAGCGTCTCGTACTGGCGGGCCGTCAGGCCACACTGGGAGTGGCTTTCCTCGGCCAGATCGAAGAGTCGGACGATCGTCGGCGTCACGTCGTTGTCGTCGAGACGATCGTACAGCGAACTGACGCTCTCGCGGTCGACCACGCGGACGCTGAGCAGCCACGTGCCGTTGGACGCCGAGGCGCTCAGTACCGTTCCGCCCTCCTCGAGAACGATCTCGAAGGGGTCGACGGTGTCGGGTTCGAATTCGATGTCGTAGAGCCAGCGGTCCTCGTCGCTACTGATCTGGGAGTAATTTCCGATCGCCCCCGCCTCGTCGAGTGCGTCCTCGACCTCCGACTGTGATGGGCCGGAGAGCCAGAGGCCGTGGCCGCTCGAGGCGATCACTCGCTCCATCTCGCACGTGAGTGAAGGGACGGACTCGAACAGCTCGCCGGTTCCGGTTCCGTCTGCCGGAATCTCGATGTCTGCGATAGATGTCATGAATCTCACCCGTAAATAGCACGAGGACATCCATAACCCCACTTCCAAAGCACTTAGAGGAGATTAGAGTGACTATCACTCTGTATGATTGGTTCGCGAACTGAGAAACGCGACAGCGTCGCAGAGACGGCGGATTACTACGTCAGGCCGTTCCGACCAGCAGTTGGACGGTGACGGTGACCGCGATCGTGGCCAGAGCGAGCGCGATTGGAACATCGCATCGACCTCGCTCGCGAGTATCGAGACGCGGATTTACGTCACCGTGATTCGTGGCGTGTACGCAACCATCAGCACACCGAACTCGTCGATCGTCCGGCCCAACGGCAAACCCACGTCAGAACGATCCCGGCGGCGATGGGGTTGCGCGCGAGCGATGACGACGAGAAACGGTGTGGCAACGACCGGCTGTGCCATGACGGATGGGGCAACGAATGTCCGGCCAGGACGGCGCTGACCTGACTGCCCGTGGCGAGCACCGCTCGAGGGGTTCTCGGAGCCGATCCGAACCGATCATCGTGGCTGGACAAACGCCCCGTTCGATCACCCGCTCTGGTGGCACATTGCTGTTCGAACCGACGAGTCGCTTCGTCAGAATATAGGAACAACTGCAACGATTCACACACTGATCGCACAGCTATCGTCCGATCAGGTGTGCAGTGACTTACAGTGGCTACTATAGTTCGACGCGGATCCGGTCGACCGCCAGGCCGTCGGCGACGGCTTCGGCGTCGGACTCGAGACGAACGCTCGCGCGACCGGTTCGCCCGAACGCAAGTCCCTCGCGTGACGGTGTCGGCGGACGGAGTCTCTCGAGCGTGCGGTGTGCATCGTCTCCTCCGTTGGTCGTTCGGAACGCAGCGACGATCCTCCGGGCGAGCGAAACTGTTTCGCCTGTCGAGTCAGTCTGTGCAATCGCTTAATTCGGTGCTAAGGACTCGAGCGGCCGGCGCGCCTATTCCGCTCGTATCCGCTCGAGAGCCCGTCAGGAACGGCCCTGGCGATCGTTCGTTCATTTCAACGGGTTCGGATTGAATTACCTCGATTATACGTAATAGTCCCCGTTTCCGAAGGGGAGTCGTGACTTCAAACGACTCACGAACTATGCGGTTCGGTCGGCGCTCGTATCTGAAAGGCTGTGTCGTCGGACTCGGTTCGACGCTCTCAGTTGCCGGGGTGGCGGGAGCACAGAGCGCGGAACAGAACGAACAGCAATACGGGACCGTCATCGACGTGGTCGAGGCCGGCGCGGACGACGAGGGCGACGAGTCTATCACGCCCGTCTTGCGCGAACACGTCGACGACGACACGCTCCTCACATTCCCGCCGGGGCGGTACTACATGGACGAGCAACTGCGGTTTACCGGGTTCGAAAATGTCGGGTTCGTCGGTGAGGACGCGACGCTGGTCCCGGCGACCTACCACGAGTTCGACGGCCCGCAGTATCGCCTGTTCCGGATGGGGACGAGCAACACCCCCGGACGGGAGCTCCGCTTCGAGGGATTCGACATCGACCAGACGGCGTCGGACACGGGGATCCGCGTCCTCAGTGCTGTGGTCGAGGACGGTCTCGTCGTGCGGAACGTCTTCATCCGTGGCGTCCACGACAGCGGGACGTGGGGGCCGGGGTGGTTCGACATCACCGACCCCGACGGGCGCGGTCTCGTCGAACGCTTCTGTGCGGCCGACGGCGGCCTTCACGTCGACGATACGCCGAACGCGGGGAACATGTGGCGCGGACCGACCGGTATTGGGGTCGACCCAAATCATCGCGGAACGCTCGTCTTCGACGGCTGCGTGCTCGGCGGCTTTCCGGGCACCGGACTGTACGCCTCGAACGAAACCGGTCGAATCGACGTCGACGGCGGCCGGTTCCGAAACAGCGGGACCGCCTCGATCCGCCTCGGTGGCGCGACGGGCACGATCAGGGACGCGACCATCGTCGTCGACGAGAATCCGCACGACTCGAACGGTCAGCACGCGATTCGGCTCGATCACGGGGACCAGTTCGCTCTCGAGGGCATCAGTATCGACATCCCCCAACCGAACGGCGACGCGATCAGGATCATGAACGGCGTCGACACCACTTCGATCGTGAACTCGGAGATTTCCGTCGCCGACGGGTTGAACAACGGGATTCGGATCGACCCCGAGGCGGGAGCGACGGCGATCCAGGACGTCGACATCGAGATCGACGGGAGCGCAAACGCGGTTCAGATCCACGGACAGGACGCCGGAGCGGTCGACCTGCAAGATGTTCGAATTACCGGCGACGCGGACGGATCGACGATGCGCCACGCGATCCTCTGTACGCGAAACGGCTGTCGGTTCGACGAACTCTCGGTCGAACAGCACGGCCCCAACAAGCGACGCGGCATCGAGTTGCGGGGCGACGACGCGACCGTCGTCGACTCGGAGTTCACGACGACGCACACGCCGATCGTCGTCCACGGTGCGGATGACGTCACGATCGAGAACTGTTATGCCGACTCCGTGGATGATGTGAGCTCCCTGACTATCATCAGCGACTCCGGTTCCGTCTCCCTCGCGAACAACGAGTTCCCCGACGGGGTTCGAGACACTCGGTAACGCGGCGGCTCGCGTCGCGTTATATTGGGTGGTCCGACTCGTTTTTGGATTTCCCTGAGACTCACGGTTGAGCTAGACGATGTTATACTTGGGTCAAGTCAGAAAAGCCCGAATCCACCACTCTCAGCTTTCTCTATGTAGCTCTGGAATTCTCGTTCTGCGTCCTTAAAACTGCGAACTTCAATGGTTTCCGTCATCACGTCGGAGGTAACATCGTCCAGTATGCCCTGTGGTTCATAGTCGTCTGTGATTATTCGTGCGCATAGGTCACCGCGTTCACAAACGGCGTACACACCCTCATGATCCTTTTCAAGCGTCCATTTTCCCTCTCTCCGTACAGTTGCCATGATTATACCTCTAAGTCAGCTAATTGTTCGTTCACCCTATACTTCAACTTTGACCTGCTGATAGTTCCGCTGTCCGCTTTTCGGTGACAATTTGGGCAAAGGACGATCAGATTTTTCGGCGTATTCGGCCCACCCTCAGATCGCGGCATAATATGGTGTACGTCGGGCGAATCCACTCTTTCTTCACACCACTCACACCGTCTATCAGCGCGTTGAAAGTAAAGTTCGTTCTTTAGACTTTCCGGCGGTGGTGGTGTTTTTTCAGTAGTATCGTTTGACGGTGAAGAGTGTGATTTGTTATTTCGTGAGTTGGCAAACAACCAGTTCACCGCAGCGAACATTCCTGATTGTTTGGTAACAACTCTAAAGCCCCATCCAACATAGAGGATTCCTAATATGGAGGCCACAAGGAAAATCCACCACACGTAGCCTGTGCTTCCACCAAACGGACGGTTCCAAACGATATAGCCTCCAAAAATGAGACTAACTAAGAGGACACCAGCGGGGACAATTTCTCCTGAACCTTCCTTTTCAGCGCTGTTCCTACTGGACATAGACGCAAAACTGGACTATAATATGATAAGTTTTGCTGCGGTAGACATAGAACCTCACCGCGATTCATAAATGTTCCAACCAAGGAGGTCTAACTACGAGTTCGTTATTGTGTAGTGAAGAAGCGGGCCGGACGCGATTATGAACTACGCGAAGACGGTCGCTCGCTTCGCTCGCGCTGCGACTTCTCTACTTCAAATCGTTTCGGATCCGTTACCTGTCGCTCACGGATTTGTTCGCGACAGGAAAGCGGGCCGGGCGCGATTTGAACACGCGACCGTCTGATTAAGAGTCAGACGCTCTGCCGGACTGAGCTACCGGCCCTGTACCTGCGACTTTCCCTCGGTCGTTCAAATACGTTTCCCTTGGCGGGCAGCGTGGCAGTGATCCACGGGCGTGACAGTCACTCGGTCTCGAGTCACCCGGGCTGAACCGTCATTTTGTGCCATTCTTCGGGAGCGTTAAGTGCGGCCGGTCCGACCACTCGGGCATATGAGTACGGGGGTTACGATTTCGTCGATCTCTGACTACGCTATCTTGGGCTGTGGGAGCGTGGGCTACGCCGTCGCGGAGGAACTCGTCGAACAGGGGAAGGACGTCTTCATCGTCGATCAGGACGAGAGCCGCGTCGAATCGCTCCGTGACCAGGACCTGGACGCCCGGACGGCCGACATCCGGGAATCCGGCGTCGCCGACCTCGTTGCCGACCGCGATGTCATCCTCATCCTCGCCTCGGACGTCGAGTCCAACAAGCGCGCCGTCGAACACATCCGCAAGAGCGACGGCGACCAGTTCATCGTCGCCCGCGCAAGCGATCCCGTCTCCGGCGACGAACTCTCCGAACTCGGGGCCGACATCGTCATCAACCCCTCCACGGTCATCGCCGAATCCGCCCTGCGCGCCCTCGAGTCGGGCGAACTCGAGTACAATGCGGGGAAGCTCGCGGAGATCGTCGAGCAGACATCGACGCGGCTGGCGATCGTCACTCAGGACAGCCCGGATCCGGACTCGATCGCCAGTGCAGCGGCGCTGCAGGCGATCGCCGAGCATCTCGACATCGAATCCGATATCATCTATCTCGGGGACGTCGGCCACCAGGAGAACCGAGCGTTCGTCAATCTGCTCGGGATCGACCTCGTCCAGTGGGACGAGATCGAGGATCACTCGATCTACGACACCGTGGCCCTGGTCGATCACGCGACCTCGGGCGAGATGGACCTCCCGATCGATATCGTCATCGATCACCATGAATCCGAGACCGAGAACGGGGTCGAACCCGAGTTCGTCGACATCCGACCGAACATGTCCTCGACGTCGACGATCATGACGAAGTACATTCAGGAGTTCGATATGAACGTCTCCGAGGAGGTCGCTACGGCCTTACTCTACGGTATCCGCGCGGAGACGCTGGATTTCAAACGCGATACGACTCCCGCCGATCTGACCGCCGCTGCCTACCTCTATCCGTTCGCGAACCACGACACGTTAGAACAGGTCGAGTCGCCGTCGATGTCCCCCGAAACGCTGGACGTGCTCGCGGAGGCCATCACCAATCGCGACGTGCAGGGCAGCCACCTCGTCTCCAACGCGGGCTTCGTCCGCGACCGCGAGGCACTCACGCAAGCCGCCAGCCACCTGCTCAATCTCGAGGGCGTCACCACGACCGCCGTCTTCGGGATCGCCGACGAGACGATCTTCCTCGCCGGTCGCTCGAAGGACATCCGCATCAACATCGGCAAGGTGCTCGACGACGCCTACGGCGAGATCGGCGAGACGGCCGGCCACTCCACGCAAGCAAGCGCGGAGATCCCGCTGGGCATTTTCACCGGGATCGAGATCTCGGAGGACACGCGAGAGACGCTGCTCGAGTTGACCGAAGAAGCGGTCAAGCGGACGCTATTCGACGCGATGGGCGTCGAAGGAGGTAGCAGCGAAGGCTCGAACGGGAGCTGAGACGATCGCAGACTCGAGTTACGCCAGCAGTTCGTCTTCTTCTTCGTCGGGTTCGCGGACGCGTTCGACGACATCGTTGATGAGAATGACATCGCCAACGGAGCGGACCCAGCGGTAGGGGACGATGATTCCCTGTCCGCTGCGGGCTTCGTCTGCAAACAGTTCGCTGTTCAGGTTCGCAAGTGCGAGTCCGGTGACGGCTTCGCTGTCGATATTCAGTCGGAGATCTTCGACTTCGCCGACGAAGACGCCGTTGTTCGAGTAAACCTCGCGGCCGACGAGGGACGTGATTTCTTGGGGAGTGTCGTCCATGTCTGGCCCCATGCGCGGTGGACTCTTAACTTTTAGTCAGACGCGATAGTCGTCACATCGAACGCGACCGGGCCGACCGGTGCATCGACAGTTACGACCGGTGCATCGGCAGTTACGACCGGTGCTATCGGTGGCCAAGTCGGCTGAGACGGGTGTAGCCGACCCGAAACGACACGAGTCGGTCGAGACGAGTGTGATCCCGAATCCACCGACGCTCGAGCCTATCCCAGAATCGAGTCGACGGCGGCGTGATCGGACAGCAGCCGTTGCATCCGGTCGACGGTGTCGGCATCTCGAGTCCGGCCGCTGCGGACGACGTCCTCGGCGCGTTCGACCGTCGTGAGGGTGTCCGTCTGCACCGCGAGGATCGGGACGCCCTTCTCGCTGGCCTGCCCGACGATCGCACTCGGGGGCCGGTGGCCGCCGGTAAGGATGAGACAGCGGACGCCGGGAGCCTCGAGTGCGGCGGTGTGGATCTCGGCGCGGTCGCC
>Ga0136571_100633_pt1 | contig 10928 bp, 8 predicted proteins | sample AntDeeMetageno81_FD_104643 | JGI IMG/M metagenome (GOLD analysis project Ga0136571, IMG submission 104643) | Saline lake microbial communities from Deep lake, Antarctica - Metagenome #81 | ecosystem: Environmental > Aquatic > Non-marine Saline and Alkaline > Saline | place: Antarctica: Deep lake...
CGCCCGCGAACTCGTCGCCCAGCTCATCACCTATCTGCCGGACAACTCGGACGAGAAACCACCCCGCGCCGACACCGCACCGCCCGCACAATCGCCCGACGGAATCGATTCGGTGATCCCCAAGCGGCCGAACAAAGGGTACGACGTTCACGACGTGATCGATCGGGTTGCGGATCGCGGCTCGGTGCTCGAACTCCGTGAGAAGTACGGCCCGGAGATCGTGACCGCGTTCTGCCGGATCGACGGCCGACCTGTTGGCGTAGTAGCCAATCAGCCCGCCCACCGCGCGGGCGCGATCTTCCCCGACGCCGCCGAGAAGGCCGCGGAGTTCGTCTGGACCTGTGACGCTTACAACGTTCCGCTGCTCTATCTCTGTGACACGCCGGGGTTCATGGCGGGCTCGCAGGTCGAAAAGGACGGCATCCTCGAACAGGGCAAGAAGATGATCTACGCCACGTCGTCGGCGACAGTACCAAAGCAGTGTGTGGTCCTGCGGAAGGCCTACGGCGCGGGGATCTACGCGATGAGCGGACCGGCCTACGACCCCGAGGCGACGCTCGGCCTTCCATCCGGTGAGATCGCCATCATGGGGCCCGAGGCCGCGATCAACGCGGTCTACCGCAACCGGCTCGACGACATCGAGGACGACGAGGAGCGCGCCGAGCGCGAGGCCGAACTCCGCGAGGAGTACCGCGAGGACATCGATGTCCACCGGATGGCGAACGAGGTGGTGATCGACGAGATCGTGCCGCCGAGCGACCTCCGTGAGGAGCTCGCCGCGCGCTTCGAGTTCTACGAGGACATCGAGAAATCGCTGCCCGACAAAAAACACGGTACCGTCCTCTGACCATGCCCATCGAAAATCAGGAGCGAAAGCGCGCGGGCGTCGAGAGAAGCGTTTAGGTCGCCACCGTTCCATCGGTGAGTGTGCGCATCGAGAACAGTTTTATTCCCGTCCGCGGCGTTGGCGAGGCGACCGAACGCCGGCTCTGGAACGACGGCGTCACCCACTGGAACGCGTTCGACGGATCGACCGTCGGCGCGACGACCGAGCGCCGCATCCGTGAGTTCATCGCGACCGCACGCGACCGCCTCGACGCGGGCGATGCCGCCTTCTTCGACGACGCCTTCCCCTCGTCGAGTCGGTGGCGACTCTACGAGAACTTCCGCGACGGTGCCTGCTTTTTCGACATCGAGACCACAGGACTCGACGCGCGTCATAACGATGTGACGACCGTGAGCTTTCACCGCGCCGGCGAGACGACGACGCTCGTCCGGGGAGAGGACCTCACCCGGACAGCGGTCGCAGACCAACTCGCCGACGCCAGCCTCCTCGTGACGTTCAACGGCAAGCGCTTCGACGTTCCCTTCCTCGAACGTTCGTTCGATCTCGACATCGATCGTCCGCACGTCGATCTCATGTACCCATGTCGCCAGCTCGATCTCACCGGCGGTCTGAAAGCCATCGAGCGTACGGTCGGGATCGACCGCGACCGGCCGGAGCTCTCGGGCCGGGACGCGGTCCGGCTGTGGCACCAGTACGAACGTGGCGACGAGCAGGCGCTCTCGACGCTGGTGTCGTACAACCGTGCCGATACGGCAAACCTCGAATCACTGATGGATATCGTCGCCGATCGGCTCCACGACGAGGTCTTCGCCGCATACGGCGTGTGAACGGGATCGCTCGGTTCGGTACCGAAAACACTGCTTCGTTCCGGGACGACCACCTGCCAGTGATCCAGTAGCCCGCGCTATACGTCGTAGTCGTTGCTGTATGGACAGAGAGCCAGCACCGTGGCTCGCAGCCCATCGGAACTCATCGCAAAAAACCGCAAAAAGTCGCGAGCGATGCGTCGAGAGGGTTCAGTCGCGGCGTGCGGCCACGAGTGCGGCCGCGAGCAGCGCCACCACACCGGCGACCAGCGTGAAGCCGGGACCGTTGCTACTGGTCGTCGTCCCGTCGCCACCGCTGCCGTTCGTCCCGTTTGCGGCGGCATCGCCGCTACCGCCACTCTCGGTGGTTTCGGCCATCTCGGTGGTTTCAGCCCCACCCTCGGTGGTTTCGGTCATCTCGGTACCACCTTCAGTGGTTTCGGTCATCTCGGTACCGTTCTCGGTGGTTTCGGTCATCTCGGTGCCACCGGTAGTGGTCATCATCGACTCGTTGGCCTCGGCGATGTCGAGGGTCGTATTCATGAACGTGCCGTTGTTGACCGCGACACCAACCGTGTAGTTACCCATCTCCGAGGGGTTCGTCACGCCGCCGTAGGTCATCATGAGCTCGTCGCCCTCGCTGACCTCGATCGACTCGTCGAACCCGATCGTTAGGTTTCGGCCGTCCGGGCCATAGGTCGCTGCGGTCGCGTTCGCGGTGATGTCCTCACCGTTGGCGCTCACCGAGTACAGCGAGTTCAACACCAGTCCGAAGCTCACGTTCGCTTCGCCGTAGTTCACCGTGACCTCCGTCAGGTTCCCGGTCGCGTTCTCGCCCATCGCGACCGCCGACACCGTGTAGTTCGCGCTCGTGTTCGCCGAGTTCGGCTCCGCCATGACCGAGACGTTCTCGCTCGTCCCGTTCATCATCGTCCCGTTACCCATGGACTCGTTCATCATCGTCCCGTTACCCATGGACTCGTTCATCATCGTCCCGTTGTCCATGGACTCGTTCATCATCGTCCCGTTGCCCATGGACTCGTTCATCATCGTCCCGTTATCCATGGACTCGTTCATCATCGTCGTACCGTTCCCACCCATCTCGGTCTCGTTGGTCGTTCCGTTGGCGGTCGGGGTGTCGACTGTCGTTTCGTTGGCCATCGTCGTCTCGTTGATCGCCTCGGTGTCGTTGGCCGACGTACCGTTGGCTGCCGACTCGCCAGTGATTTCGAGTGGGACGGTGGTCTCGGCGTCCTCACCGACGACGGTCACGGTGAAGTCGTACTCGCCAGCCGGAACGTCAGTGAAGTCCATCCCGACGATGTCGGTCCGTTCGAGGTCAGCGGGCGACAGGTCGGTGTCGTTGCCGTAAGTGATCGCGTTGACCTGCTCCTCACTGAGGTCCGCGGCGGAGACCTCGACGTCGTACGGTGTCTCGGCCGGCCCGTAGACGATGTTGAGGTTGAGCACGTCGCCATCGGTCGAATCGACGGTGTTCGCACAACAGTCCCTGAATCGCGCGTTCAGCGGGTCGTCAGCCGGTGGACTGTAGAAATTCCCCTCGCTCGCGTTCTCGCCGGTCTCGTTGCCGGCGTCCTGTGCGCCAACCGTCCCAACCGCGCCGACGGCACCGGCGGCGGCCGCCACGACGATCAGGCCGGTGAGAAGCAAACTTCGGTGTCGTTCGTTCATTCGTGTCATAGTTCGGATCTTCCTCCCAGCGACGATGGACGAGCGGTGTGCCCGGAGTCCCAGTAGTCGGGATTCCATCATGCTGCCATGCTGCCATCCTGCCGATGGAGGTTACTACTCACCACACACCATCGTGATAAATTCCTTTTGGTGATGACCATCCTCACAGAACGACGTTCCGCCATCCTCGGCGATCAAGTGATGAACCGGGGGCTCAGTCGGCAGTCGAAACGAGCGATCACTCGGCGTGCTCGCGTTTCAACGAGAGCGTGGTTCGATCGAACTCGCAGACGAGATCGTCGTCCTGGTTGAACGCCTCGACGTGCATCGTGACGACGCCGCGCTCGCCGTCGCTGGTCTCACGTTTCTCGACAACTGTCGAGCGCGCGCGGATCGTGTCGCCGTGGAAGACCGGGGCCGGATGTTCGACATCGCTATACGAGAGGTTGGCGACGATGGTGCCGTCGCTCGTGTCGGGAATCGTGAGACCGACCGCGAGACTCATCGTGTAGAGGCCGTTGACGAGGCGCTCGCCGAACTGGCTCTCCCCGGCGAACTCGGTGTCGAGATGGAGCGGCTGCTGGTTCATCGTCATGTCGCAGAACCGCTGGTTGTCGGCTTCGCTCACCGTCCGGTGTTTGTCGTGTTCGATGGTCTCGCCCTCGTCGTAGTCCTCGTAGTAGCGTCCGACCATACGGCTCCACTCGCGCGCTCGGACCGAAAAGCCACCGGTAGACTATCGCGGCTCCACTACCGTCGGCAGTGCGTCGGACACCATCTTGAAACCACCTGCCGCCCCAGCACGGGTATGGCCCGCAGAAGCATGCTGTTCTCGCCCAGTGATCGTCCCGAGATGTGCCGAAAAGCGCTCGCGGCCGGTGCAGATGTCGTAGTGTTCGATCTTGAAGACGCGGTCGCGCCCGCCCGAACGGCCGAGGCCCGCGCGGCAGTCGCCGACGTGCTCTCGTCCGATTTCGATCCCGACTGCGAGGTCTGCGTTCGGGTTAGCTCCACCGATGCGACCGCCGATCTCGACGCTCTCCTCGACGATGCATCCGACGAACTTCGTCTCGATGCGCTCATGCTGCCGAAGGTCGAGACGGCCGACGACGTTCGCGCGCTCGCCGAGGCGGCCACCGACCGCGGTCGGAGTCTCCCGGTGTTCGCACTGGTCGAGACCGCTCGTGGCATCCTCCATGCCGAGAAAATCGCCGCCGCCGAGCCCACGACCGCGGTGTGTTTCGGTGCGGAGGACCTCGCCGCGGACATCGGCGCGAGTCGAACCGAGAAGGGAACCGAGGTGCTCTACGCCCGCGAGCACGCCGTTCTCGCGGCGAGCGCGGCCGGCGTCGACGCCATCGATACGGTGTTCACCGATATCGAGGACCGGAAAAGACTCCGGACTGCAACCGAGTTCGCCGTCGAACTCGGCTACGACGGCAAGATGGCGATCCACCCCGCACAGGTCGACCCGATCAACGACGCCTACACCCCGAGCCCCGAGCGTGTCGAGTGGGCCGAGCGCGTGCTCGCTGCGCGGGCCGAAGCCGACGCCGATGGCCGGGGCGTCTTCCGAGTCGACGGCGAGATGATCGACGCACCGTTGATCGCCCAGGCCGAACAAATCGTCGAGCGGGCGGACGCCGCCAACGGCTAATCAAACCGTCAGCCACGATCCAAACCCGTCTGGGGAGCATTGTGTGCTATTGTCTCGACACGCTTAACAGGCGGCTCGGCGAGGTACGGATATGTCCGAACAGGTCAATCCGTTCGAGAGCCTCCAAGAACAGGTCGACGACGCGGCAGCGTATCTCGATGCGTCCGACGACCAGCTCGAACGACTCAAACACCCCGAGCGCGTGCTCGAAACCACCCTCTCGATCGAGGACGCCGACGGATCGCTGGCGACGTTCAAAGCCTTCCGCTCACAGTTCAACGGCGACCGCGGTCCCTACAAGGGCGGAATTCGCTATCATCCGAACGTCTCCCGCGACGAGGTCAAGGCACTCTCTGGCTGGATGGCGTACAAATGCGCGGTCGTCGACATTCCCTACGGCGGCGGAAAAGGTGGTATCGTGATCGATCCAAAGAAGCACTCCACAGCGGAACTCGAACGCATCACCCGCTCGTTCGCGACCGAGCTCCGGCCACTGATCGGTCCGGACAAGGACATCCCCGCACCCGACGTCAACACCGGCCAGCGCGAGATGAACTGGATCAAGGACACCTACGAGACGCTCGAAAACACCACCGCGCCAGGCACCGTCACCGGCAAGGCGATCGCGTCGGGCGGCAGCGAGGGCCGGGTCGAGGCTACTGGTCGGTCGGTGATGCTCACCGCGCGGGAGGCGTTCGACTATCTGGGGACCGACGTCGCGGACGCGACAGTCGCCGTGCAAGGGTACGGCAACGCCGGCTCGATCGCCGCCCGCCTCCTCGACGAACGCGGTGCAACCGTCGTTGCGGTCTCGGATTCGAGCGGTGCGGTCCACAGTGATGGGGGGCTCGATACCGCGGCCGTCAAAGATCACAAAAACGAAACCGGCAGCGTCGCCGAGTACGCCAACGCCGACGAGGAGCTCACGAACGAGGAACTTCTCACCCTCGATGTCGATCTCCTGATCCCGGCGGCGCTCGAAAACGCCATCAACGCCGATATCGCGGAGGACATCGCGGCCGACGTGATCGTCGAGGCTGCGAACGGCCCACTAACCCCCGATGCCGACGATATTCTCGCCGACCGTGATGTGTACGTCCTCCCCGACATCCTCGCCAACGCCGGCGGCGTCACAGTCTCGTATTTCGAGTGGGTTCAGAACCGCCGTCGGTTCTACTGGGCCGAAGAACGCGTCAACGACGAGCTCGAAACGGCGATCGTGAACGCCTTCGACGATCTCGTTGCCACGTTCGAGGAGCGTGATTTGCCGACGTTCCGGATGGCGGCCTACGTCGTCGCTATCCAGCGCATCCTCGATGCCCACGAAGAGGGCGGTACCTTCCCCTGAAAGCGCTCGCTCGGCGCGAGCGCTCGCCCTTTTCATGTTGCTCAAAAACGCCGCTTAGTCATTAAGAGAAGTTTTGAATGTTACCGTAAGTTTTACCGTAAACGGGCATCTTGATCGAATATGCCTCCAGATGGGTACACAACCGTCACAATCAGCGATAGCTTGGCAACGAAGCTTACGCGGATCATGGCGAGCCATGATCGCTCCAGCTACGCTGAAGCGGTCAAATACGCTGCTGATACGACCCTCATTCAAGAGGATGAGATCACCGTACAGGAACTGGTTCAGCTGCTCGCTGAACGGATCGAGGAGGTGAATAAAACCAATTTACAGTAAAAATTACGGTAACATTCAATTCTTCTCTTAACGACTACGCGGCGTTTTTGGCATGCGAAAAATCTCCGATTTTTCAGCACCACCAGGCCCACATTGCGCGACCCGCGCTGTCGCGTCTGCTCACGGGCGGCCCGCCCGTTCGCACGGGCCGAGGCGCTACGCGCCTCGTGGCGGCACGCGCTAAAGCCCCCGTCCCTCCCCGTGCGGCCGCGATGAACGCGGCCGCGTGGCTTCCTCCCGCCACTGCACCGCAGACCGCACGGCACCGCCAACCAGGCGGGCGCTGTTCGAGCGCTCACCCCGACGCGAACTGTCATCGTGCTTCGTGGACAGGGGCGATACCAAGCGCTACCGAACCAACGACTTCGATCACTGGGACACGAAAATCGTTGTTTTGCCTGGCGACGAAAACTGGAGAACCCGACAGTAGGAGCGTTAGGAGAACAGCGCGGCGGCAGCGTCGATGGCCGGATCGGTGACGAGTCCGAACGCGGGGATCAGGAGCACCGTCACCAGACCGGCAGCGACCACCGCGGTGTACAGCCCGAGTGGGTAGTCGTTGAGAGAGATGTCGCCAGCGGGGTCGTTGAGCCACATTGCCTTCACGACCCGGCTGTAGTAGTACAGCGACAGCACGCTGTTGACGACACCGACCGCGGCGAGCCACCAAAAGCCCGCGCTGACCGCCGCGCCGAACAGGAAGTACTTCGAGAGGAACCCGCCGCCGAGCGGAATCCCCGCGAGACTGAACATGAACACCGTCATCGCGACGCACGCGATCGGTGCCTCGCGCCCGAGACCATTATAATCCTCGAACGTGCGACCGACCGAGCCCCAGTGTTCGACCAGCGCGACGAACAGGAAGGCTCCGGTGTTCATGAACCCGTAGACGAACAGGTGGGTCATACTCATTCCGAGCACGAGCGAGTTCTGCCCGCCGCCGAGTGCTGCGAGCCCGATCAGGACGTAGCCCGCCTGGCCGACCGACGAGTACGCCAACATCCGCTTCACGTTGTCCTGGGTCACGGCCGCGAAGTTGCCGAGCGTCATCGTCACCACGGCGAGGATTTGGAAGGCGAGCACCCAGTCGATACTGGAGGTGATGTCGAGCCCGAACGCCACGGTGAACACGCGAAACGCCACCACGAACCCGGCGGCCTTCGAGGCCGAGGAGAGAAACGCCGAAATCGGAGCCGGCGCGCCCTCGTACGCCTCCGGGGCCCAGAAGTGAAACGGCACGCTCGCAGTCTTGAACGCGAACCCGCCGAGCACCATCAGCACGCCAATCCCGAGCACGCCCGTGACCTCGGTCCCGGCGGCGGCCTCCGCGACATCGCTAAAGAGGAGACTTCCCGTGGCGGCGTAGACGAGGCTGATCCCGTAGACGAAGATCGCCGAGGAGAGCGCGCCGATCAGGAAGTATTTCAGTCCTGCTTCGACGCTGCCGCGATTGTCCTTCATGAAGGCGACGAGAGCGTACGTCGGCAGCGAGACGAGTTCGAGACTCACGAACGCGACCGCGAGACTCCCCGCGGAAGCAAGTAGCGTCATCCCGGTCGCGGCGAGCACCACGAGCGCGTAGTACTCGGCCTGCTCTGACTCGCCAGCGAGGTAGTCGTAGCTCGCGATCGTGACGAGCGTTGCGACGCTCGTGAAGATAATAGTGAAGAAGAGGCTCATCCCGTCGACGACGAGCTGGCCGTTGTAGAACGTGACGGCCTGGTCGGTACCGGTTCCAGTCGCGAGGAGCGCACCGGCGGCGACGAGCGCGGCCAGCGTACCGACCGTCGCGGTGCCCGAGAGCAGCGTGCGGTTTTTCGAGCGCGGATCGACGCTGTCGATGACGAACAGCACGATGGCAGTCAGACCGAGCAGTAACGTCGGCGCGATTGCGGTCCACTCAGGGAGGGGAGCCATTCAGACACCCCCCTCCAGCAGCGGGCCGACCGCGTCCTGAATCATGCCGAAGAACACGTCGGGTGCGGTCCCGAGCCCGATGATACAGATCACGAGCACCACGAGCGGCACCACGTCGTGGAAGGAGGCTCGGCCGATCGAGTAGTCGGTGTCGAGCCGGAACTCGCCGAACAGCGTGCGCTGCATCGCATAGAGCAGGTAGCCCGCCACGATCACGATCCCGAACATCGCGATCGCAGTGTAGATCATCGAGCCCGCGAACTCGGCGGCGAACGAGCCCTGGAAGATGAAGTACTCGCCCATGAAGCCCGCCATGAACGGCAGCCCCATGTAGGCGAAACAGCCTGCGACGAACAGGGTGGTGGTGACCGGCATCCGGTCGGCGAGCCCTGCCATGTCGCCGATCATCCGGGTGTGGGTCGTGTTGTAGATCACGCCGACACACGCGAACAGCAGCCCGGAGATCAGACCGTGGGAGATCATCTGGAAAGTCGCTCCGCCCAGCCCGAACTCGGTGTACGCCACGAGACCCAGAATCACGAACCCCATCGACGAGATCGACGAGTACGCCACAATGCGTTTCAAGTCCTGCTGGGCGAGCGCGAGCATCGCGCCGTAGATCACGCTCACCACGGCGAGGATCGCGATGTAGGGCGCGAGCTGTGAGGCCGTCTCGGGCAGCATCGTGAAGTTGAACCGCAGCAGCGCGTACGTCCCCATCTTCAGGAGGACGCCCGCGAGCAGCACCGAGGCTGGCGTCGGGGCCTCGACGTGAGCATCGGGCAGCCACGTGTGAACCGGCACGATCGGCACTTTGACCGCGAAGCCGGCGAACATCGCGATGAACGCCACAGTTTTGAGCGTGTCCGGCCCAATACCGCCGAGCGAGCCGAGTTCGCCCCCGCGGAGCGCCTGGGCGATCGCGGGCATGTCGAGGCTGGTGACCGAATCGCCGAGTCCGAACACCAGCGCGATGAACCCGAGGAACATCACGAGCGTCGCGACGTTGGTGTAGACGAAGAACTTGATCGCGGCGTACTTCCGGCGAGGGCCGCCCCAGACCCCGATTAGCATGTACATCGGGATCAGCACGATCTCCCAGAAGACCAGCCACGCGAAGAAATCGAGCGCGACGAACACGCCGAGCAGGCCGGTTTCGAGGAACAGCACGAGGCCGTAGAACTGCGAGCGGCGCTCGTCGATCGGTGTCCACGCCGTCAGGATCGCGAGCGTCGTCAGCACGGTCGTCATGACGACGAGCGGCATGCTGATGCCGTCGACGCCGACGTGCCAGTTGATCGCGTACGGACCAACCGAAATCCACCCGACCATCGTCTCGTAGGCGAGTTCGCCGCCGTCGAGGAAGGCGTTGCCCGAGCCGTCGAACCCGAACCACATCAGGAAGCTCGTCACGAGCGGGAAGAGGCTAGCGATCAGCGCGCCGACAGGTGCGTAGTCGTCCGGGAGGACGAACACGACCAGCGCACCGAGCAGACTGAGCGCAAGCAGAATTTCGATGATCATTCAGAACCACCCCCCGAGCAGGCCGAAGACCACGAGGAGCGCGACCAGCCCGAGCGAGAGGAGCGCAGCGTAGTTCGTCACGATACCCGTCTGGACGCGTTTGATCCGGCTGCCCGAGAACAGGCTCACGCTCGACACGCCGTTGACGGTGCCATCGATGATGCCCTGATCGAACGTGTCGGCCGCGCGGGCGACCCGCGCGGTCGCGTCGGCCAGCCAGACCTGGTACTCGTCTTGGTAGTAGTTGCTCATGAGAACGGTCTTCGCGTTGCCGAGTCGATCGGTGTGTGCGTCGGGGTCGGAGCCACTGTACAGCGTGTAGGCCAGCCCCGCGCCAGCGAGCGCCAGCGCAAGCGAGACAACGGCTGGGAGCAGCGGTGTGAGCTCGGCCGCCTCGTAGCCCGCAACGTCGTGGAGCAGCTCGCCGTAGTGTTCGGAGTTCACGCCGCTGATGCCGTGTTCGAGCCACTTGTGGAGGAACTCGATCTCCGCACCGGTAACCTCGGCCACCGGAACCATGTTGATGAACCCGGTAACGACCGCGAGCGTCCCGAGCACCACGAGCGGGAGCTTGACGCTCCAGCCCACGCTGTGGGGGTTCCGGGCGGTGTCGCTGCGTGGCTCACCGTGGAAGGTGAGCAGCACCATCCGGAAGGTGTAGAAGCCGGTGAACAGCACGGCCAGCAGCCCCATCGCGTACGCACCCAGGAGGAGGGGATCGTTGAGGCCGTGGACGAGCGCCTCGTAGAGCACCTCGTCCTTCGACCAGAAGCCCGCGAACGGGAAGATGCCCGCGAGCGC
>Ga0136571_100634_pt1 | contig 10906 bp, 8 predicted proteins | sample AntDeeMetageno81_FD_104643 | JGI IMG/M metagenome (GOLD analysis project Ga0136571, IMG submission 104643) | Saline lake microbial communities from Deep lake, Antarctica - Metagenome #81 | ecosystem: Environmental > Aquatic > Non-marine Saline and Alkaline > Saline | place: Antarctica: Deep lake...
ACGGTGCGGCGATCGCCCACATCCACGCCCGGACCGAAAACGGCAGTCCAACTTACGCGACCGACATCTATCAGAAAATCCACGACGAAGTCCGCGACCGCACGGACATCCTGCTCAACGTCTCGACCGGGGCGATCGACGTGCCGCCGGGAGAGCGCATCGAGTACGTCGAGGAAGTCGAACCCGACATCGCGGCGCTCAACATGGGGTCGATGAACTACGCGAAGTACTCCGAGGACAGGGAGGCGTTCGTCTTCGATATGGTGTTCGAGAACTCCTTCGAGGAGATCCGGCAGTTCGTGACCGCGATGGAGGCCGCCGGCGTGCGGCCCGAGCTGGAGTGTTTCGACACCGGTCACATCGGGAACGTACGACCGTTACTGGACAAGGGCGAACTCACTCATCCACTCCAGTTCAGCCTCATCATGGGCGTCCTGGGTGGGATTCCGGCCACGATCGAGAACCTCGCCCACCAGGTGCGCCAGCTTCCCGACGACGCCACCTGGCAGGTCGTCGGCATCGGCCGGGACCAGTGGCCGCTCGTGGCGGGCGCACTCTCGATGGGCGGCAACGTTCGCGTGGGCCTGGAAGACAACTTCTATCTCCCGAACGGCGAGATGGCCACCAACCCCGAACTCGTCGAAAGGGCTACCGACCTCGCTCGTCGCGTGGGCCGTGAGCCCGCAACGCCCGACGAGGCGCGCGAAATCATGGAGGTGGACTGAATGACCAGTGTGGAGGAGACACCGCCAGCGTCGGCGGTGTTCGCCGAGGACCTCTTCGAGGGGGAGGTCGCACTCGTGACCGGTGGCGGTACGGGGATCGGCCGGGCGGTCGCGCTCGGGTTCGCCGAGTGCGGTGCGGACGTCGCCATTGCGAGCCGTGAGATGAATCATCTGGAGCCAGTCGTCGAGGAGATCGAGAGCCGGGGCGTGCGGGCGTGTGCGACCACGGTCGACGTTCGGGAGTACGACGCCGTGGAGGCGATGACCGACACGGTGATCGCGGAGCTCGGCGGCATCGACATCCTGGTGAACAACGCGGGCGCGAACTTCCTCGGTCCTACCGAGTCGCTCACGCCGAACGGGTGGCGCTCGGTGGTCGGCACCATCCTCGACGGCACGGCCTACTGCATCTTCGCCGTTGGCGAGCACATGATCGCAACCGACGGCGGCGCGATCGTGACGATGGGGGCGACCAACTCCGTCAGGGGCGCGCCGTATCACGCCCACTCCGGCGCGGGGAAGGCGGGCGCTCACAACCTGACACAAACCGTGGCGAGCGAGTGGGCGACCCACGGGATCCGGGCGAACACGGTCGCGCCGGGGATCATCGAAACGCCGGGTGTGATCGAGGCGGCCGGCGGCGAGCTTCCCGAGGAGTTCCTCGACGACATCCCGACTGGGCGCTTCGGGACGCCGGCGGACTGCGTGCCCATGGTGCTGTTTCTGTGTAGCCAGGCGGCCGCGTACGTCACCGGCGGTTACTTCACCGTCGATGGCGGCCAGTTGCTCGCGCCGATGCCGTTCGGCTGAGATGTGGGAAGCGTTAGGCCACTGCGGTGCCAAGGATGCCTGCATCATGACCCAGATCGAGGATACGAGCCGCGACCACCGTGTCGATCCGGATTCGTTTGCCGGCGGCTACTTCAGGAACGCCGTCTATCGCCACTGGGACCCCTACGAGGACGTTTCGGGAGAGCTCCTCGAAGCGGACCGCCGGAAGCTGATCGAGAGCGACATGGACGAGGCGGAGTTCGACAGTCTCAGGGGGACCCTCGCGCTGTTCGGCGCGGGCGAGGAGGCCGTCACCGAGGACCTCGCACCGCTCGCGATCGTTCTGGAGGACAGCAACGACCAGCTGTTCATCAGCTCCCAGCTCTACGAGGAAGCCAAACACACCCAGTTCTTCGATCGCTACTGGCGGGAAGTCATCGACCCGGCTGCCGAGGAACGCGGCTTCGAGGTGACGCAACCGACCGACCAGCGGTACTTCAACGACGACTACATCGCGCTGTTCGAGAAGAACGAAACCGCGATGGAGCGCCTCCTCACCGAGGACACGCCCGAAACGCGCGCGCAAGCCTACTGCCACTACCACCTCGCCGTCGAGAGTGTGCTCGCCCAGACCGGGTACTACGGGCTGCAGGCCTCCTTCAGTCCGACGGGCCCCGAGATGAACGACGGCTCCGAGTTCGTCCATCTCGAAGGACTCATCGAGGGCATCACCTACATCAGAAGCGACGAGGGCCGCCACGTCGGCTTCGGGATGCAGAAGGTTCGAGACCTCATCCAGAGCGGAGACGTCGACCCCGACGTCGTCCAGGCGACCCTCCAAGAGCTGATGGGTCACGTCGCGGGCGCGGTCCAGTCGGATGAGATGACGATCGAGGCCGCGCCGCTCGTCGAGTACGCACAGGAAAAAATCGCCCGGCGCATCGAGATCCTCACCGAGGCCGAGGCCGAACTCCCGCCGGTCGAGGAGCTCGTGGAAATCGAGGGAACCGACGACGCGGCCGCCGACTGAGCGCGACGGGCGTTTCAGAACAGCACCGTGCCGTGGTGTCGGGGCCGTTCGGTCCGGCGTTTCGTGGCGAAGGCGGCGAGGCGGGCTTCGAGTTGTCCGCGAAGGTCGCCGGCGGGGAGTAGCTCGTCGACCTCCATGTTCGCGGCCTGGGCTTCGATGTCGACGTACTGCTCGAACTGTTCTTTCGCGCTCTCGACGAACTGCTCGCGGGCCTCGCCCTCCATCGCCGCGAGCTGGTCGCCGAAGAGGGCGTGGACGGCGGCGTCGGGCCCCATCACGGAAATTTCGGCGCTCGGGAGCGCGAGCGTCGCGTCCGACCCGAAGGCGGGGCCACACATCGCGTAGATGCCCGCGCCGTAGGCCTTTCGCGTGATGACACAGAACTTCGGGACCTGGGCGTTCGAGGTCGCGTAGATGAACTTCCGCCCCTTTCGGAGGACGCCCTCGCGCTCGACCTGCGACCCGATCATGAACCCCGGCGTGTCGCATAGGTAGACGAGCGGGACGTTGTAGGCGTCGCACGTCCAGACGAACCCCGCGCCCTTGTCGGCCGAGTCGGGGAAGATCGCCCCGCTGACGTGGTTCGGCTGGTTGGCGACGATCCCCACCGATCGGCCGTCGATGCGGGCGAAACCCGTGACGAGTTCGGGCGCGAATCGGGGTTTGAGTTCGAAGAAGGACTCGCGATCCACGAGCCGGTCGATCGTCTTGTGGACATCGTAGGCTTTGTTGGGCGCTTCGGGAATCACCCCATCGAGGCTCTTCGGATTCTTTTTCGGTGGTGCGGGGTCGTTCGTCGGCGGTTTCTCGGCGTAGTTCTGCGGGAGATAGGAGAGTAGGGCGCGGGCTGTCTCGGCGGCGGTTTCCTCGTCGGACACTACAAGATCGGCGCTTCCGCTCTGGGTCGCGTGGACGTCCGGTCCGCCGAGATTCTGCATGTCGACCGATTCGCCGGTCATCGCCTCGACGATGCGTGGCGAGGCGATCGCCATGCCGGCGATGTCCTCGACCATGACAAGGAAATCACAGAACACGGGTGTGTACGCCGAGCCGGCGATGTCGGGGCCGTAGAGCACGCCGATCTGGGGGACCTGGCCCGATAGCCGACACTGGTTGTAGAACATCTTCCCGCCGTGGTAGCGCCCCATGTGAGTGTCGCCTGGTTCGCGTTCGGCGGCGTCGAGGCGGGCCCCCGTCGAGTCGATGAGCCGGAGCATCGGGATCTCGAGCTCCATCGCGCGCTCCTCGATTCGGATGACCTTCTCGACGCCCTCGGTGCCGAGCGAGCCGGCCTTCACCGTGTAATCGTTCGCCGTGAACGCCACTCGACGGCCGTCGATGGTGCCGACACCCGTGATCAGGCCGTCGGCGGCGAGCACGTCGTCGTCCGTGTGGCGCGCGAACGTGCCGTCCTCGTACTCGATCGTGTCGAAGACCATGTCGAGGCGGTCGCGGACGAAGAGCTTGCCGAGGGCCGCGATCTTCTCGTGGCCGCGCTCGGGACCTCCCGAAAGGATCGTTTCGATCTCCCCGCGGAGCTCTTCCTCGCGGTCGGTCACCACCGCACCGACGCCGTCCCAGTCGCCTTCGCCAGCGTCCGCGACCCGCTCGCCGCTCGCATCGACGAGTTCGACCGATCGACCAAGGTGTTCGGAGACGGCGGTCGCGATCGCCCGCGCGGTCTCGTCGTCGGCCTCGTCGCCGATGTCGATCTCCATACCCATGACTGGGTGTCCCACGATTTCAACCTACTGCCGGGTACGAACGACGGCGAGGCGGCCCGTGGTCCCGTAGCAACTGACGCCGACCGACAGTGTATTCTCCCCGGACGGCCCTCGCTACACCGATGGCCCAGTGCGAGCGGGCGATACCCGTCCACCGGATCGAGTTCGACGTCGCGTGGCCGCCCGGTCACGTCGCGAGTTTCCTCGTCGAGTGCGACGAACCGACGCTCGTCGACGCCGGAATGCCAGGCGATGGCGGCGAGACACGCCTTCGAGAGGAGCTCTCGGCGGCCGGCTACGACCTCGCCGACATCGAGCACCTCGTCCTCACCCATCCCCACGTCGACCACATCGGGCACGTGAACACGGTGATCAAGGCGGCCGACCCGACGCTCTACGTGCCTGTCGGGGTGAGAGAACGCTTCGCGCGCGAGCCCGACGATCTCGGGAGCGCGGTGCGTCGAACCGCGAGAACCGCGGGCCTCACGGGCGAGGATCGCGACGATGCGGTCGACATGGCCGTCGAGTCGCTGGAGCGCAATCGCAGCCTCCTTTCCGTCGAAGCCGTCGACGTCTGGATCGAGGGCGGAGCGACCTACGATGTCGGCGGCACGGCGGTCGAGGCGGTTCACACGCCAGGCCACCAGGCCGACCACTGCTGTCTCGCGGTCGAGTTCGGCGACGAGCGTGCGCTCGTGGCGGGCGACATGGCCATCGAGCCGTTCCGCCCCGTGGTGCTCCACACGGGCCTCGACCGCGGCGTGGGCGACGCCATCGACGCGTTTGACGACGCGCTCGATCGCCTGGCGGCGCTCGATCCCGACCGCGTCTACCCCGGTCACGGCCCCGTTCACACCGAGTTCGATCGGGTCATCGAGCGCGACCGTCGGAGTCTGGACCGGCTGCTCGACCGCACGGTGGCACGCCTCGACGACGACCACCGGACGGCCGCCGCGATCGCCAGCGCACGAGCCGTCGACGACAGTACGTACGTTCTTCCCGAGGTGGTCGCCGCACTCCGCCATCTCGATGCACACGGTCGCGTCGAAGCGGAGCGCGTCGACGGCGTCGCGCACTATTACGCCCAGTAGTTCGGGGTCGGGAATGCGTGCTATGGGGCAACACACCAAGAGTTAATACTGTTGGGAAGAGTGTGTGGGTTCATATCATGGAGTACCACGATGGCGAACCGTTGGCGCAGATGGGTGACCTGCCGGCGATGGCCGCCCACCGCTACGGCGACAAGACCGCGTTCGTTGCCTTCGGCCAAGAGCAGTCGTTCGTGGAACTCGATGCCGAGGCGAACCGGGCGGCGAACGTGCTGGTCGACCACGGCGTCGAGCCGGGCGAGCGCGTGGGGCTGTTCGTGCCGAACACGCTCCAGTTCCCGAGCGCGTACTTCGGCGCGATCCGAGCGGGGGCGGTCCCGCTCCCGCTCAACCTCCGCATGGACCCCGAGACGCTCGTGTTCGTCCTCGACGACGCCGACGTCGACTACATGATCGCCTCGCCGCTGCTCGCCGACGAGGCTCGCGACCTCGCCGCGGCCGCGGACGTCGGGACCACGTTCTTGCCTGGCGTCAGCGACGACGGGATCGTGAACTACTCACACGCCACCGGCGATGCGAGCGCGGAATTCGACCCCCCGGAGCGCGCGAACGACGACGTGGCCTGTCAGCCCTACACCTCCGGCACCACCGGGCGGCCGAAGGGCGTGTTGCTGACTCACGAGAACTTGCTCTCGACGGTCGAATCCTACGACACGGGCGGGCTCAACATCGATGCCGAGGATTCGATCCTGCTCGTGCTCCCGCTTTTTCACATCTACGCGCTCAACGCGATCATGGGAACGTTCCTCTATGCGGGCGCGAAGATGGTGCTCCAGCCCCAGCCCGAGGCCGAGCCGATGCTCGACGCCGTCGCCGAGCACTCGCTCACGCAGTTCGCGGGCGTGCCGGCGATGTACACCACGATGTTCCGGGAGTACCGCGAGCACCCCGATCAGTACGACCTCTCCTCGCTCTCGAACGTGACGTGTGCGGCCGCACCGCTCGCGGATTCGACCCGGCGAGCCATCGAGGAGGCGTGGAACGTCCCGTTGACCGAGGGATGGGGGATGACCGAGACCGCCCCCGCCGGAACCACCGAGCCGTCGCGGGGCGTGCGCAAGGAAGCGGGCTGCATCGGGCCACCAGTACCAAATATCGACCTCAAGCTCGCCGACCCGGCGACCCGCGAGACCCTCGTCGCCCCTGAAGAGCTCACGCCGTTCGTCGACCCCGAGATCGACTTCGCGGACGACGAGCGCGTCACCGGCGAGATCGCGGTTCGCGGGCCACAGGTGTTCGAGGGATATCACGAACGCCCCGAGACGACCGACGCGGCGTTCGACGACGAGGGCTGGTTCTACACCGAGGACATCGCACGCGTCGACAGTGACGGGTACTTCTGGATCGTCGACCGTGCCGACGACATGATGCTCGTCGGTGGCGAGAACGTCTATCCCGCCGAGGTCGAGGACGCTCTGTACGCCCATCCCGACGTCGCGGAGGCGGCGGTGGTCGCCGCCGATCACGACGTGAAGGGCGAGGCTCCGGTCGCGTTCGTGGTCAGGGAGGCTGACGCCGACCTCACGGCCGAGGAGCTCCGGCGGTTCACGCTCGATCACGTCGCGACCTACGCCCACCCACGGCGCGTGTTCTTCGTGGACGAACTCCCCCGGAGCGCGACACAGAAGGTCCAGCGATACAAGCTCGAAGACGACGCCGCGAGCCGACTCGACGAACCCCTGGAGTCGACCGGCGAAGAGCTTTGAGACGGTTTTGAGTCCCTGAACCGTGGCGAATCAGCCGATTGCTTCGAACGAAGCGGCGGAAACGGCTACCGACGCAACCGCTATGGGTGTCCGTGACTCACACGGAACATGGAAGCCGACGGAACGGAGCTGCACGGGATGATTCGGGACGCGACGCGGGAGATCGCCGACGAGTACGACAGCGAGTACTGGCGCACCCACGTCGACGAGAAGGAGTTCCCCGAGGAGTACTGGCAGGACCTCGCGGACAACGGCTGGCTCGGCGTCGCCATCCCCGAGGAGTACGGCGGCGAGGGGATGGGGATGCTCGAAATGGCGATCGTCATCGAGGAGCTCTCGCGCGGCGGCGGACAGGGAGGGATCATCTTCGTTCTCACGCCGGTGTTCGGCGGCATCGGCATCAGCCATCACGGCACTGAAGAGCAGAAACAGCACTACCTCCCGAAGATCGCGAACGGCGAGATGCGCTTCTGCATGGGGCTGACGGAGGCCAACGCCGGGACGAACACGCTCAACATCGAGACCCGCGCCGAGCGTGCGCGAAACGACGAGGAGGAGTTCGTTCTCTCGGGACAGAAGATGTGGATCTCCGGCGTCGAGAACGCCGACGCCATGCTGTTGGTCGCCCGCACCGCCGCGTTCGACCGGTCGAACCCCACGCATGGCGTGTCGATGTTTCTGGTTCCCGAGCCCGCAGAACAGGATGCGATCGACCTGACGCCGATCGACGTCGCGCTGCCGTGGTTCGAGACCCAGTACCAGGTCGACATCGACGGGCTCCGGGTTCACGAGGACCGAATCCTCGGCCAGGAGGACGGCGGGCTCTACATGCTCTGGGACACCCTCAACACCGAGCGCATCGGCGGCGCGGCGAGTGCGCTCGGCGGCGGGCTCCGAGCTATTGATCTCGCCGTCGAGTACGCGAACGATCGAGAGGTGTTCGGCCAGCCGATCGGGGCCCACCAGGCGATCCAACACCCGCTCGCCGACTCCTACGCCAAGCTCATGGCCGCCCGGGAGATCATGTACAAGGCCGCGAGGAAGTGGGATGCGGACGAGGACTGCGGTGCGGAGGCGAACATCGCCAAACTCCTGACGAGCGAGGCGGCCACCGAGGCGGCCGACCGCGCGATCCAGACCCACGGCGGCAACGGCTTCACCCGCGAGTACGAGGTGTACGACATCTGGCAGAACATGCGCCTGACACAGACCGCGCCGGTCACGAACGAGATGGCGAAGAACTTCCTCGCCGAACACCACCTCGGGCTCCCGCGTTCGTACTGAGTCGAGCACTGCCGATCGGACGGAACGACCGAACGAACCCGCCGCTCTCGAACGTGACGATCGATCATACGAAACGGTAAGCACGTCGGGAGCAATGTGGTACTATGCAGGACGCGTACATCGTCGACGCCGTTCGGACGCCGTTCGGGAAACAGGGAGGTTCGTTCCGGGACACCCACCCACAGGACCTCGCGGCGATGCCGCTGACGGCTCTCGAAGAGCGCAACGGCTTTTCGGGGGCCGACGACATCGAGGACGTGATCTACGGGTGTGTGGACCCGGTGGACGAGCAGGCGAACAACATCGCGCGGCTCGCACCGATGGTCGCCGGGTGGGGCAACGACGTGGCAGGCGTCCAGCTCGATCGGATGTGCGGGTCGGGCCAGCAAGCGATCAACTTCGCGGCGGGCCAGATCCGCGCGGGGTTCCACGACGTTCTCGTCGCGGGCGGTATCGAGCACATGACGCGAGTGCCGATGGGCTCGGCCGGCAGCAGCATCACCGACACTTACTTCGAGCAGTTCGACGAGCTCACGACACAGGGCGAGGGGGCCGAGCGGATCGCCGAAGAGTGGGGGTTCTCCCGAGGCGACCTCGACGAAATCGCCGTCGACTCCCAGCGCCGGTGGGCCGACGCCGCAGCGGCCGGCCACTACGACGACCAGGTAATTCCCGTCGAGGTGGAACTGAACGGCGAGACGACCCGCGTCGAGGCGGACGAACACCCCCGTCCAGACACGGACGCGGAAACGCTCGGGGGACTTCCGTTGGCGTTCCGCGAGGAGGGCGAGGGCGTGATCCACGCCGGCAACTCCTCGGGGGTCGTGGACGGGGCGGCCGCGACGCTGATCGCGAGCGGCGAGGCATGCGAGACACACGGCTGGGAGCCGATGGCCCGCATCGTTGACACGCACGTCGTCGGCGTCGATCCGGTGACGATGCTCACGGGGCCGATCCCGGCCACGAAGGAACTCCTCGCGGACAACGATATGACGGTCGGCGACATCGATCGCTTCGAGGTCAACGAGGCGTTCGCGTCGGTCGTCGCGGCATGGCTCGACGAGACTGACGCTGCGTGGGAGCGGACGAACGTCTGGGGCGGTGCGATCGCCCACGGCCATCCGCTCGGCGCGACCGGTGCGGCACTCCTCGGAAAACTCCCGTATCAGCTCGACACGTGTGACGGCCGGTACGGGCTCTGTGCGATGTGTATCGGCTTCGGCCAGGGGATCGCCACGCTCATCGAGCACGTCTGAGACGGGTTTCGACCCCGATCCGGTTCACGCGCAGGACTAAGTGTCGCGGCGGCGTGAACCGGATCGACAATGCAACTCGACGGAATCCGTGTCCTCGATTTCACGCGGTTGCTCCCCGGCCCGTACGCGACGCAGCTGCTCGCCGACAACGGAGCCGAGGTCATCAAAATCGAGGACACGGAGATGGGCGACTATGCTCGGGCAATGCCGCCACACACGGAGCGCGGCGTCGGCGCGCTGTTCGACATGGTCAACCGCGGCAAGCGAAGCGTCGCGCTCGATCTCAAAACCCCGGCAGGTCAGGACGTGATCCACGAACTCGTCGGCAGCGCAGACGTTCTCATCGAGGGGTTCCGGCCTGATGTCGCCGAACGCCTTGGGATCGACGACGAAACAGTACGAGAGCACAACGACGACATCGTGTACTGTTCGCTCACCGGCTACGGGCGAACCGGCCCGGCCGCAGACCGCGCCGGTCACGATCTGAACTACGCGGGGGCCGCGGGGTTGCTCGACATGACTCGGCGGAGTCGGGACGAAGCGCCACGGATCCCCGGCTACCCGATCGGCGACATGGCTGGCGGGACGTTCGCCGCGCTCGGCATCCTGGGCGCGCTCTGCTCGCGCGAACTCGGCAACACCGCTGGTGAGCACCTCGACATCGCCATGACGGACGTCGTGCTCTCGTTCTCGCAGTCGGTCGCCCACGGCGCGTTGACCGGCGAGTCGCCACGACCAGGCGAGACGCCGCTCACCGGCGGGCTACCGTGGTACGACGTGTACGAGACCGCCGACGAACGGTACGTCACGCTCGCGGCGCTGGAGCCGAAGTTCTGGGCGACTTTCTGTACGGCCGTGGGTCACGACGAACTGATTGACGAACACGGCACTGACGACCCCGCCACCCGCGAGGCGCTCCGCGAGACCCTCGAAGAGGTCTTTGCGGCCAGAACACAGGCGGAGTGGGAGTCAGCGCTCAGCGGTATCGACGCAACGGTCGGCCCGGTGAACACGCCCGCCGAAGCGGTCGAAACACCACAGATCGACGCACGCGGCGTGATCGAAACCCCCGAGGATGCGCCCCCGCGGATCGGGTTTCCCGCGCGTAGCTCCGCGCCGAGCGACGACGTGCCCGAATCGGTTCCCGCACACGGCGAACACACGGAAGCGCTGCTCCGCGAGCACGGGTTCGGGGCCGCCATTGAGCGACTCCGAGCCGACGGTGTGATCGTCTGAGGCGCACAGCGGGCGAGGACCGGCTTCGACGGGTGACTCGTGCCGAGAAGGGGAAAGCCGTGCGG
>Ga0136571_100652_pt1 | contig 10748 bp, 8 predicted proteins | sample AntDeeMetageno81_FD_104643 | JGI IMG/M metagenome (GOLD analysis project Ga0136571, IMG submission 104643) | Saline lake microbial communities from Deep lake, Antarctica - Metagenome #81 | ecosystem: Environmental > Aquatic > Non-marine Saline and Alkaline > Saline | place: Antarctica: Deep lake...
GCTGTCGGTTGGGCCTCGCGCTCGCGACGATCGGATTTGGGACCTGTCTCGCCTGGCTCTGGCTCGCGATCGGGCCCGGTGCGGCGCTCGTCACGTTGCCAGCGTGGTTCGTCGGCTACCTCCACGCGCCCCAGCTCGACATGCACCCCGTGGGCGCGACCGCGGGCTACCCGGTCGGGATCGCGCTGTCGATCCTCGGTGGCTACTACGTCCAGACCACGGGAATATCGGTGCCGGCGCTCGCGTTCGCGGCGGTGTTCTTCGTCCTCCTCTCGGGAATCAAGGTCGTCGACGACGCGAAGGACCAATCCTACGACCGCTCGATCGGCAAACAAACCGTCGCCGTCGTGCTTGGCCGCGAGCGCGCCCGCGAGGCCGCCTACGGTCTCGTGGCGCTCGCGCTTGCAGGGGTCCTCGCGGGCGCACTCGTCGGCGTGTTCCCCCCGAGCACCGGCCTCGCGGTCGTTGCGTTCGCCATCGTTGCCGCGACGACCCGTCGGCTCGACCCTCGACGTGCGACCGAGGTGTTGATGCGGGGTTCCTACGTGTTTCTTGGACTACTCTTTCTCGCGGTGTGGTTCCACCCGCTCGCGTGATTCACCAAACGGTCGGGCGAACGTCACGCTTTCTGGCCAGCCAGTTGCGTTGGCGCGCGCTGCGCGCCGTTTATCGGCGCGCAACCTCGCGCGAGGGATGACTGAGCCGAACGAAGTGAGGCGAAGGAATCGGCTGGGGAGGGAGTGGCTTGCGGTTCTCATTTGCACCGTGCGAGTGTGGGTCGGTTTTTTCGGATCGCTCCTCGGCCGTTTCTCGGTCGCTTTGAGGGCCAACCTAGAGGATGTACTCGCATTAGGCAACCACAACACCGAAACACACCCTCCGCGAACCGGGCGTGGATGACCGACGATCGCTCCAGTGACGATTCGACCACCGATACCGAACGAACAGAAACCGACACCCAGGTGACCGACGGCGGCACCGACGAAGCGGCCGAGACGCCGATCGAGGCCGCTGTCGTCGATCGAGGTTGCCAGGGACGAAAACGTCCCCCGAGAGGGGCTCGTCGACGTGCTCGTGGTGCTCAACGCCTCGCTGCTCGGTTCGCACTCGGCCTACGAGCGCGAGTACGAGTACGTCACCGCCGACGGCGTTCGCGGCTACGTCGTCGACGGGACGGCGTGGGAACAGCTCCGCGAGGAACACGACCTCGAATCACGGCTCGCGGCGGCCGCACAGCGAGCCCACACCGCACAGACCGAGCAACTGCTCGCGGCGGCCGACGACGATCGCGCCACCGAGGACATCGACGCGGGGATCGTCGTGGGAATCGACACGGCGGAAGTGATGAACTGATTCTCGGTTTGCGTTCCGGAATCGGGCATCGTCGCGTTACTTTGCGGTGCTCACTATCTTCACTACATCGCCCTCCGTGAGCTCGTGGTCGTCGCCGATCTCCCGGTCCGAGCGCGCGTCCACGGCGTGAAGATACCCCTCACCGATGTCCGAGTGAACCGCGAAGGCGAGGTCGCGCGGCGTCGACCCGCGGGGGACGAGGAAAGCATCAGGAAGAACGTTGCCCTGGCCGTCGGTCCACTTCGACTCGTTCTGGACCGGGTACACAGTAATGAAATCGAGCAGGTCGTACACCGCCTCGTTCAGCGCGCGCTGGACGCCGGTCCCGCCGTGCGTCTCGACGACTTCTTCGACGGTTTCGAGGCCCGCACGCTGACTCGTCGAAAGATCGCCGACGATCGAGAACTCGCTATCGCCGGGATCGTACTCGATCACGCCCGCCTCGGCCCCGCGCCGGAGTGCGAGTTCGCCGTCCGCGGTCGCCGGGATCGCGCGTTCGGCGGCCGCGGCGAGGCGATCGAGATTGCCTGTGGGCGCGACATCGGCCTTGTTCGCCACGATCACGAGGGGTTTCGTTCGCGCGCGGATCTCGCGGGCAAGCGCGAGGCGGTCGTCGTCGGTCCACTCGCGCGGATCGGACGGGTAGTCGAGCGCGCGGAACGTCGCTGCGATCGCCGGCTCGCTCGCGCCGACGCCCGAGAGCAGCTCCATGAGTGCGTCGTCGATCGAGAAGTCGGGCGCACGCGACCCGCGCTCGACGGTCTCCCAGTTGCGTTCGACGATCCCCGCGAGCCAGCGCTCGATCTCGCTCGCGACGAAATCCACGTCTTCGACGGGATCGTGATCGCCGACTTCGATCGGTTCGCCCTCGGCGTTCGTCCCGCCCGAGGCGTCGACGACGTTCAGGATGACGTCCGCGGTCGTGAGCTCGTCGAGAAACTGATTGCCCAACCCTCTCCCCTCGTGTGCGCCAGGCACCAGCCCGGCGACATCGAGGAGTTCGATCGGGACGTACCGCTTGCCGTCGTGACAGTGCTCGTCGCCGCAGCGCTCCTCGCGGTCGAGACAGGGACAGTCGGTTCGAACATACGAGACCCCACGGTTCGGGTCGACCGTCGTGAACGGGTAGTTGGCGACGTCGACCTCGGTCATGGTCGCCGCTTTGAAAAGAGTAGATTTGCCAGCGTTTGGCTTGCCGGCAAGTGCGAGCGAGAGCATGGCGCGCCTACTCGGGCGGCGTGAAACTGCCTTTCGGTTCCTCGGACTCCTCGGGATCGCTCGTTTCCGATCCTTCGGGTTCGGCCTCCCGAATCACCGGTTCCAGGGACTCCGCCCCGGTCGCGTTCGCTTCCTCGTCGTCCGCTGCCGGTTCGGCGTCGCTCGACGATTCCGATCCGCCGTCGTCAGCGGTGCGTTCCGTGCTCGCTGCAGTGGCGTCGATGGCTTTGATCGCCTGGATCGGTTCGCTTCGATCCGCCTGATCCGTCGGCGCTGTTGGCTCGTCTGGCTCGCTCGCCCCCGTCTCGGCGTTCGCGCTCGACTCGGCCGCTGGCGACCGATCTTCATGACTGTTCTCGGCGGCGTCGGGAGCCTCGTTGGCCGTCTCGGCGGACGATTCGGGAGCGGTCGCGAGCGGGGTTCCTTCGCGGACGATCGTCATCTCACCGCGGGCGCGCATCGCGCCCTCGACGATCGCGCCCTCGTGAAGCCGGAGCTGTTCGCACGCGATATCACCACGAACCCGCGCGTCGGCGGCAACCTCCACCGCGCCGCCACGGGTCGTGACATCGCCGTGGACCGTCGTCTCGCTGTCGACGGTGATCGACTCGCGCGCCCGGAGACTCCCGAATATTTTAGTACGCTCGCCGACCGTGATCGACGCCGCGCGGAGGTTGCCGTGGAGCCGGCAGTCGCTCCCGACCTCGGCGGGCGTCGAGACCCGCCACGCGTCGTCGGCCACGTCGGCGTTCTGCGGGATCACGAGCGGCTCTTCTTCCTCTTCGTCGAACACCTCGGAGACGACATCCTCCGCCATGTCCTCCTCACCGATGTGGAGGAGATGGGTGAGATAGGTGAAGAGGAAGACGAGCGTCGGGACCGGGTTCCGAATCACGATCCAGCCGTTGGCGTCGAACCCCTCCTCGATCGTGACGTCGTCGCCGATGTCGAGATCGCCCGCGACGACGAGCTGGCCGTCGATGGTGACGCGCTCGCCGATGTAGGCGTCCGCGCCCGCGAGCACGTTCCCCCCCATCTCACACCACGTGTCGAGACGGCAGTCGGCATCGGCCTCGACGTCACCGACGATCGCGACGCGCTCGCCCGCGATCACGTTCCGGCCACGGACGCCGAGTGCGATCTCGCTCTGTGCGCCGACGATCACATCGGTATCGGTCACGATAGCGTGTTCCTCGACGGTGGTGCCATCGGGGACGACGAGCGCGGCGAGGGGGTCCGAGCGGAGCGACACACCGACCGTTCGGGTGGGGTGCGTAATAAATCCAGTCCGTCCGGCGGCCGTGGCCCGCCGGGACGAGCGATTTTTATCGGCGAGCGACGAATCCCGGCCATGACGGTTCTCTCCTTCGACGAGGACGGGGTTGATGTGGTCTACGAGGACACCGAGTTCCGGCTCGAACGCGCGCTGATCGAGGACGCCGTCGACAAGCCCTATCCCGAAATCACCGACCACGAAGTGCTCCAGATCGTCGAACCCGACCCGGCGCTGTCGGGCGAACCTCGACGCATCGGCGACATCACTGCGTAGCTCTGCCGTCCTGTTGGCCCTTGCTTCGCCGCTCGCGCGCTCGTGACCAGTCCGATCGAGGCCGCTGGACGACTGTGGGATTTAAGCCTCGGCGGACGCTCTCTCGGATATGAATCAGTATCTCCCCGGCGGAGCCGGCCATCCCTCGTGGCGGACCGTTCTCGGGACGTTCGTCGGCTACGGAGCCATCTTGCTCGTGATGACGCTCCTGCTGTTCGCGGTGCCGTATCTCGTCTTCACGGCGTTCTGATAGGGATTGTTGTGACCGTTTACCGGTAGTCGCCAACCCCGTGTCGGCGACATACCGAAATGACTCACAACAATCCCTATGAGGACTACATTCCCATGTCCGTGGCGGGATCGGGCACCGGGAGGTCGTTCGGCGACCTCCCCAAGAGTTCGGCGGCGTGGTCGAGCGCCATGTCGAAGCCGTAGTAGCGTTCGAGTTCGTCTCCCTCTGCTGTGGGTCGCACCTTGAGCATCGCGTACCCCTCGATGTTCTGGGCGATCGCTGCGGTCGCCCCGTCCGATTCGAAGGCAAGCACGCGCTCGGTGTCGGTTTCGGTGTAGCGGGCGGTGACGCCGTTGGTCTCGATGGTGTCGGTGGCGACCGCGTCGGTCGGATCGGTGTCGACCATACCGATCCTCGGCACGCCACCCGCTCGTCTCTGTCGGTTCCGGGCCGCGATCGACATCGGCCCGGGTCGGTGTTCGTGCCGCTTGCGACCGTCCGGCGTCAGCTCCGTCGCAGTTCGGCTCGCCGATCCGTGGACGACGGTGCCGCCGACTGGTCCGGCTCGCTCGCCGTCGTGATCTCAAATCGTGCGCCGCCCGAATCGGTTTCGGCCACCATGATCGACCAGCCGTGGGCCTCGACGATGTTGTTCACGATTGCGAGACCGAGCCCGGTTCCGTTCTCGGCCGAGGAGTAGCCGTACTCGAACACGTCCGATCGCTCCTCACGGGGAACGCCCGGCCCGTCGTCCGCAACGAAAAAGCCCGCTTCGTCGTCGAGCGTCCCGATCGTGACCGTCACGTCGTTGCCCCCGTGATCCACAGGGTCCTCCTGGGCCTGCGAAGGAGGATTCGTGGAGCCGTGCTCCACGGCGTCGTCAGGCGAAGCCTGACTGCTTGTCGAACCATGTTCGACAGCGTCCTCCTGAGCCTGCGAAGGAGGATTCGTGGAGCCGTGCTCCACGGCATTCCGGAGCAGGTTTTCGAGCAGCGTCTGGAGGCGTTCCGGGTCGGCCCTGACCGTCGGCAGCTCCCCGTCGAGAACGACCTCGCGAGGCGTTTCGCCGACGGTCGCGAGGGCGTCCTCGACGACGCTGACGAGATCGACCGGCTCGGGATCGCTCACGAACAGCCCCTGTCTCGCGAGCGCAAGGGCGTCCTCGATGAGCGCGTCCATCCGGTCGAGCGCACGCCCGATCGGCTCGATGTGCTCGCTATCGGACTCTTCGCCAAGGAGTTCGAGCCGACCCTCGGCCACCGTGAGCGGGTTTCTGAGGTCGTGAGAGATGGTGCTGGCGAACTCGTCGAGGCGATCGTTCTGCTGTTCGAGCTGGCGTTGCCTGTTCCTGAGCAGCGTCTCGCGCTCGGCACGGTCGAGCGCGGCCTCGACGGTTGTCGCCAGCAGCCTCGCGAGTGCGATGTCGTTCTGGTCGAACGCGTCACTCGCCGTCGAGCCGATGTTCAACACGCCGTGTCGCCCGAGCGGGAGCACCATTTCGCTTCGAACGGCCGTCTCGGGGTTGACAGCCGCCCCGGTGGTGAGATCGTCGTAGATCCGCTCGGTGCCCGTCTCGAACGCTTCCCACGAGAGACCGCCGGCTTCGGACGTGTAAACCGGCTGCTCGTCGAACAGTTCGTCGGCCTGGTCTGACCACGCCACCGGTCGCAGAACGTGTTCGTCCTCGTCGTGGAGCCAGACGCCGTTGAACGGATGATCGAGCACCGTATCGATCGTTTCCGACGTTATCTCACACACCCTTCGACGGCTGCCGGCGTGCATCATCTTGCGGGTCCGATCGTAGAGCGCTTCGAGGGTCCGTTCGCGCTGCAGCCGGTCGGTGACGTCTCGATACACCCAGAGGTTACGCTCGCCGTTCTCCCCCGAGACGGGAACGTAGCTCCGCTCGAAGATGCGACCGTCCTCGCGTTCGAGCGTCTCGCCCTCGATCGGGATGCGCTCGTCGAGGATCCGGGGTATCCGGCCGGCGAACGCAGTTGGCTCGACGAACTGCCCCGCCAGCGCCTCGGCGGCGCGCGCACAGTCGACCCCTTCGAGTTCGCTGGGCGCGGCGTCGATACCGAACATCGAACAGAACGAGTCGTTGGCGAACAGCACGTCCCGCTCTGCGTCCTCGACGAGGATCCCGGCCGAGAGGTTCGAGAGCAGCGTCGAGAGCAGGTCGGTCGTCGCGCGGAGGTCCTGCTCTCGTTGTTTCAGTTCCCCGATGTTCCGGACGACGCCGGTGAACAGTTGATCGCCGTCCACCACGTACTCGCCGAAGGAGACCCCGACCTGCAGTTCGGAGCCGTCGCGGTGACGCGCCGGGAGCTCGATCCACTCCCAGTCGAGCCGCCGATCGCCGGTGTCGAGGTACCGCTCGATCGCCTCGAAATGGGCCGATTCGAGCCGGTTGGGGATGATCGCGCCGAGGGACTCGCCGACCAGCTCCGCGGGCGCGTAGCCGAACAGCTCCTCGATCCCCGTGTTGGCGAACTGCACGGTACTCTGCTCGTCGATCGTCACGACCCCGAGGGTGGTGTTACGGGTCAGCGATCGGAAGCGCGCCTGGGCCGCTTCGAGCTCCTGGTGGTGATCCGCCCGTTGAACCGCGCCGGCGACCCCCTGGCTGAGAAGGTCGACGAACGCGAGTTCGACGGTCGAGAAATCGGTCTCTCGTGGCGAGCGGTCCGCGAAACAGACCGTGCCGTAGAGTTCGCCGCCGACCGTGATCTTCGCGCCGATGTACGTTTCGAGGCCAAACCGCTCGTACGCCGGGTCGTCGTGCCAACCGGTGTCGTCGGCGTGCAGGACGGTCATCGGCTCGTCCATCTCGATGGTCTTCCGACAGTACGACTCCGGCAGCGGGCACTCGCTGCCCGGCTGGAGCTCCTCGTGTGGGCCGTGTGAATTGACGATCCGCTGTGTTCCGTCCTCGATCCGCGTGAGAAAGCCGTTCTCCATGCCGAGGTACTCGGCACCGAGTTCGAGCGTCCGCTGGATCGTCTCCTCGATGCTCAGCGTCTCGTCGGCCGTGATTTCGTACAGCCGTCGCCGGTAGCGTTCGCTCTCGTGGCGCTCGCTGACGTCACGGATCGCACCGGCGACACCCTCGAACTCGCCGTCCGCCAGTCGCAGGGCGAGGTGGTCCTCACAGGCGATCCGCTCGCCGTCGTCGGTTTTCAGTTCGAACTCGACGGTGGTGTCGTGGGTGCCCGCCGACAGCATCTCCCTGATGAGATCCTCGAACATCTCGACGGTTCCTGGATCCTTGATGCATTCGACGCCGCTGCCGATCACGTCGGCGGCATCGTACCCGGTGAGTTCGGCGAACGCCTCGTTGACGAACTCGAAACGGCCCTCGTCGTCGAGCACGTAGACGGCGTCGTCCACCGTTTCGATCGCCGTCCGGTACTGACGATTTCGTGCGGTCGATCGCTGGAGTTCGTGTTCGGCCCGGTACTGTGAAACCGTGTTCGCGATCCGATTCGCGAGCAGCGTGTACTGGTCGGTGCCGGTTCCCTTATTGAGGTAGTCGGTGACGCCGGCGGTGATCGCCTCGCTCGCGATCTCCTCCGATCCCTTGCCGGTAAAGAGGATAAAGGGGAGATCTGGGAACGCCTCGCGCACCCTCTCCAGGAACTCGAGGCCGTCCATCCGCGGCATGTTGTAGTCGCTCACGATGCAGTCGATCTCCAGTTCGGCCGCGGACGTGGCGTCGGTGAGGCGATCGAGTTCTTCGTCCGCGCTCGTCGCCGTCCGCACCTCGATCCGCTCGCGCTCGCGTTCGAGAAAGGTCGCTGCGAGGTCGGCGACATCGGGTTCGTCGTCGACGTGGAGCACCTGGATCGGGGTGCGGTCGGGGGCGCTCATCGATCCGCCCGTCGCTGCTCCGATCGGCGGTTCGTGCCCGAGTCAGCGATCGAACAGTCCTGCTCTTTCCACGTCGACCGGAAACGCGATCGGGTCGGCGGCGTTCGGGCGGGTATGACGTCCGTGCGTCGAGTCGGAACGATACCGGTTTCGCAGGTCGGGGAGAGAGCGACTTCGATTTCGAGTGATCTCCGTGCTGTGAGTGCTCCGTTCATGGATAACGTTCGTGCCGACATCTCTCTGGCGCTACCGGAGCGGGAGAGTGATGCGGCGCTTACTGGTGGGTCGGTAACCCGTATTGCCGTCACGGACGGAAGTATGTTCCTCCGAACCCACATAAATCAACGTGCAAGGAATTCTTTTCGACGAGCGTCCTTCGCCCGGTTCCCGGTCGCAGTGCCCGACTACGCGACCGAAACCCGCTCGACGATCGGTCGTGGCCGACGAGCGGTCGCGGTTTGGAGAGTCGTTCGTGCGCCGGTCGACTCCCCGATGACGGCGGTAGCGAAAAGCGTCCCTGGCACGTGCCGACTCAGTCGAGAAGGTTCTGTGCGATCGTGTTCCTGAGGACTTCGCTCGTGCCCTCGTAGATCTCGTTGAGCTTGGCGTCTCGGTAGAACCGTTCGGCGGGGAAGTCCTTCGTATAGCCGTAGCCGCCGTGGATCTGGATGCCCTCGTTCGCGACCTCCCGTGAGACCTCGCTCGCGTAGAGTTTCGCCTGGGCGGACTCCTTCCGGAACTCCTCGCCACGGATCTTCAGGTCGGCCGCCTGGTGCATCAACAACCGGGCGGCCTGGAGCTTGGTGTCCATGTCGGCGAGCTTGTGCTGAATCGTCTGAAACTCGCTGATGGGCTGGTCGAACTGCTCGCGGTCCTGGGCGTACTCCAGAGCCTCGTCGAGGGCGGCCTGGGCGATCCCGACACCGCGAGCAGCGATCGTGATCCGCCCGCCATTGAGGGTTTTGAGTGCGTGGACGAACCCGCGGCCCTCCTCGTCGAGTCGTCGCTCCTCGGGAATACGCATTCCGTCGAAACGGAGCTCGGCGGTCGGACAGCCCTTGTCGCCGAGCTTGTCCTCGGTTCCCTCGACGTGGAAGCCGTCGTCCTCGTCGGGTCGGACGACAAAGGACGAAATTCCCTTGTTGCCAGCGTCGGGATCGGTCTTCGCGAACAGCGTAACGGTGTCGGCGACCGAACCATTGGAAATCCAGAGCTTGCCGCCATCGATCACGTACTCGTCGCCGTCTCTTTTCGCCGTGGTTTCCATCGCGGGCACGTCGCTGCCCGCGCCGGCCTCCGAGAGCGCGAACGCGCCGATGTCCTCCCCCTCGGCGAGCGGCGTCAGATACTCCTCCTTCTGGGACTCGCTCCCGAACTCGTGAAGCATATTGCCCGCGAGACTGATGTGGGCGGCGACCACGGTGCCGAGCCCGCCCGAACCCCGCGAAATCTCCGACAGCCCGATCGCGTAGGAATGGTAGTCGAGCCCCGCACCCCCGTACTCTTCGGAAAACGGCATCCCCATGAGCCCGAGTTCGGCCATCTCGTCGACGAGATCGTGAGGGAACTCGTCCTCGTGGTCGATTTCGGTCGCACGGGGTTTGATCTCCTCGTCGACGAACTCCGAGACCATCTCCTCGATCTGTTTTTGCTCGGCCGACCGGCTGAAGTCCATAATTGTTCATCCGGTGCGCGTTTCTTTACTGTTCCGCCACGGCTGCCACTTCCCGACTACCCCGCTCGATCCATCGGTATCGAGGCAAACTGGATCCGCATACCGACCGCTTATCCGCCGTCGTCCCGTGCGTCGGATACACATGCTCTCGTTCCTTGACCGAATCCGGGAGGACGTCCGAACGGCGTTCGCGAAGGACCCCGCGGCGAAGGACACGATCGAGGTCCTCCTCGCGTACCCGGGGCTCCACGCCATCTGGACCTACCGGGTCGCCAACGCGCTTTGGGAGCGCGAGCACCGTCTCGCTGGGCGAATGCTCTCCCATCTCGCCCGGTTTCTCACCGGCATCGAGATTCACCCTGGGGCCGAGATCGGCGATCGCTTTTTCATCGATCACGGCGCGGGCATCGTGATCGGCGAGACCGCGGAGATCGGCGACGACGCCATGCTGTATCAGGGTGTGACTCTCGGCGGCGACTCATTGGAGGACAAAAAGCGCCACCCGACCCTCGAAGACGGCGCGACCGTCGGCTCGAACGCCACCGTATTGGGACCGATCACCATCGGCGAGGGCGCAAGTGTCGGGGCCGGCTCAGTCGTCCTCGAATCCGTGCCGCCGAACTGCACCGTCGTCGGCAACCCCGCGAAGCTCGTCGGCGAGTGCCAGGAGGACGAATCGATCGAGCTCGGCAGCGGCTTTCCCGACTGAACTCGGCGGTCTTCCGACGCCCGATCGAACGGCCGACGGGAAGATTACCGGGAGCGTGTTGGCGACCGATCGAGAGTTCCGGACGTGACGCCGCCAGCGATCCATCCTTCGACGGCGAACAGGCAGACGACGAACACCA